>JGI12421J11937_10000984_pt1 | contig 11410 bp, 3 predicted proteins | sample LakErihyJuly2011_2_FD_11937 | JGI IMG/M metagenome (IMG submission 11937)
CAGGGCTTGTCCCCAAGCCCGCAGGCCGATGCGGCCACCCGTTTGCGCCGGATGGCATTGGTACTCACCGGATTGCCTCCGACTCCGGAAGATCTCCAGGCCTTTGTCGCTGACCACCGACCCGAGGCCACGGAGCTTTGGTTGGAGAGGTCTCTCGCCTCACCGGCCTATGGAGAACGCTGGGCCCAGCACTGGCTGGATGCGGCGGGGTATGCCGATTCCAANGGNTACTTCAACGCCGACTCGGATCGCCCCTTGGCCTTTCGTTACCGGGACTACGTGATNCGGTCGATCAACCAAGANAAACCCTTTGACCGCTGGATCCGGGANCAATTGGCCGGCGANGAAATGGCAGGNTGGAANCCCGGNGATCCGGTGACTCCGGAAATCCGGGAGTTGCTGGAAGCGACCCATTTCCTGCGCAACGGTCAGGATGGTACCGGCGAATCGGACGGCAATCCGGATGAGGTCCGTGTGGATCGCTATTATGCGTTGGAAGCCTGCCAGCAAATCATCGGCTCCAGCCTGCTGGGATTAACGGTTCAGTGTGCCAAGTGCCACGACCACAAGTTCGAACCCATCACCCAGAAGGACTATTATGCATTGCAGGCCTTCTTCTATCCGGCCTTTCCGATCGAGGATTGGGTGAAGCCCAACGACCGGGTCATCGAGGCGCCGCTGAGCGGTGAACACGCCGACTGGTTGGCATCCGAGCGTCGCTGGGAACACGGCGAAGCCCAAGCCCGTGCGGCGTTGTCGCGCTGGATGGTCGAGCATCAGTCTCCGCTGAAACCCTTATGGGAAGACTCGTTCGACGGACCGGGATCTCTCGGAGACCGTTGGTCCAACACGGTGCCTGGAGAGGATCAACCTGCTGGCTCACCGCCCGTTTCCATCGGCGGTTCGGTGGGCCCCGCGGCGCGGGTGAAGGAGGGCGTTTTGCAACTGATCGAAGGCGGCGGGTCTGGGGACCGGTGGTTGTCCACTCGTTCACCGTTCTCGTGGCAACCGCCGTTGGTGGGGGATTGGATTCAGGTTACCTTTGACCTGGTCGCATCGAAGATCGAAGGCCAAGCCCAGGATTCCGATCGCATCGGTTACGTGCTGGCCGCCCACGATTTTGCTGATCGCGGAACTCAGTCCGGCGGCAACCTACTCATCGACGGTCACCCTACTGGGGCCAGCACCGTGCACCTCGATTACCCCGGTGCGGACTCCAAGTCCATTGGCAGCATTGGTGGGCAAGGTTATCGGGCCGGGCACAATTACGGCGTCCGCATCACCCGTTTGGAGAAAGACCGATTCTCGCTCCAGCACTGGGTGGATGGGATGGCCGATGGAACNCCGCTGACCTTGTCGGCCTCGGACCTNCCGNCGGGCGGGTTTGCCTTTGAGTTGTGTTGTGGCCGTAGCTTCCAGGTCGATCAGGTGCGTATTCAGGCTTCTCCGCGTGCGGGAACCCCAGAATACGAGCGCTGGTTGACCTACGAACGGGCACTGCAAACTCAAGTCCAGGAGAGGGACCGTCGGTTGGCTGTTCTCAAGGCTCAGCGATTGCCCAAACCGGGACGCATTGCGTGGGTCAGCGACGTGCATCCGGAGCCACGCCCGGTGCCCTTGCTAAAACGCGGCAACCCCAAGACCCCGGGTGAGCCAGTCGAGCCGGCCTTTCCCGGGTTTCTGGATCGCGGGCAGAAACTCCCAGCGGCGTTGCCTGTCCCTCACGGGCGGACCACCGGCCGGCGGTTGGCTTGGGCGCACTGGTTGACGGCGCCCGGCACTCCGCAAGCGGCCTTGCTGGCGCGCGTCACCGTCAACCGGATTTGGCAGCAGTGCTGGGGTATCGGATTGGTGGAGACTTCAGAAAATCTCGGCTTGAGCGGAGCCCCTCCGACCCATCCGGAGTTGTTAGAATGGTTGGCGGCCGAGTTCGTGAATTCAGGCTGGAGCCTAAAGCATCTCCATCGGCAAATCTTGGGTTCCCGCACATTCCAGCAATCTAGTGCGCCCCGTGCGGAGGCGATGTCCGTCGATCCGTCCAATCGAGGATTATGGCGCTTCCCCGTCCACCGGCTCGATGCCGAGGGAATTCGTGACCTCATGATCGCAGCCAGCGGGGTTTTGGATCCGAAATCCAGCGGTCCGTATGTTCCTACCCCGCGCAACGGCGACGGAGAAGTTTTGGCAGAGGAGTCCGCGCCGGGAGCACGGGCTCGTTCAGTGTTTCTCCAACACCGTCGGACGCAGGTGCCGACCTGGTTGGTTAACTTCGATGCGCCGTCGGTGGTGTTCAACTGCACCCGTCGGGCCCGGACCACCATGCCGCTGCAATCCCTGAGCTTGCTCAATTCGGAGTTCACGCTGCAGCGGGCTCGGGATTTGGTTCTTCGGCTCGATCGGGAGTGCGGGGCTTCAGAGAAGGCGCGCATTCAGTGGGCCTTTTTGCTGGTTTGCAGTCGTGAACCCGATGCCTCCGAGCGCTCGGCGTCGGAAGAGTTTCTGCGCCATCAGCTATCTCTTTATACGGCCCATCCCGATTCCAACCAGCGGGCGTGGCGTGATTTCGCTCAATCGCTCTTCACCCTCAACGATTGCCTCTACCTCCGATGAACCCCTCCATGGATTTTCTGTCGCGGCGTGGTTTTCTGGGGCGTTCGGCCGGAAGCCTGGGTTTCCTGGCGCTTCAACAATTGTTGTCGCGGGATCCACTTCTGGCAGCTGGAGCCGTTGCGCCAGCACACCGACGACCTAAGGCGAGAGCGGTCATCAGTCTTTTTCAACACGGGGGACCCAGTCAGATGGATCTCTTCGACTACAAACCCGCTTTAAATCGTTGGAGTGGGCAACCGTATCCGGGTGGAGATCTGGAGGTTCACTTCGACAAGCAGGCAGGTAATGTATTGGGGGCTCCCTATCAATTTCGGCCTCAGGGTCAGTGCGGCATGCATCTTTCAGAATTGCTGCCGCATACCGGATCCATCGCCGACGACATTACCCTGATCCGTTCCATGACCACCGGGTCGGTGGATCACGAATCGGCGTTGCGCATCATGCATACGGGGCGGTTTCTGGCGGGATTGCCCTCGATGGGTTCCTGGGTGCTGTATGGCCTAGGTTCGGAGAATGAAAATTTGCCGGCGTACGTGGTGCTGTCGGATCCCGGGGGCCTCCCGGTCGATGGTGAGCGGAATTGGTCCTCCGGATTCCTTCCGGCGTTGTATCAGGGAACGCCCTTCCGCAGTGGCAAGACGCCGGTGTTTCATTTGCAAACACCGGCCGGTGTTTCTGCCGAGGCGCGGCGTCATCAATTGGACTTCATCACCCGTCTGAACCGGCATCAGTCCGAGCGCGATCCGGCCAATTCCGAATGGCAGGCACGGTTGGCCCAATTCGAGACCGCCGCCCGCATGCAAACCGCCGTGCCCGAGGTGATGGACTTGTCGGGGGAATCGGCGGCCACGCGGCGGCTCTACGGCCTCGACAACCCGGTGACTGCCGAATACGGGCGGCGGTGCCTCATCGCCCGGCGTCTGGTCGAGCGGGGCGTGCGGTTCGTGCAGTTGTTCTTGAGCGGTCAGCCTTGGGACACCCACGACAAAAACGCCGAGCGACTCAAAGGCCTCTGTGCCATGACCGACCAACCCAGTGCCGCACTGGTCCAGGACCTCAAAGCCCGTGGGTTGCTCGACGACACCATCGTGCTTTGGACCGGCGAATTTGGGCGTCTGCCGATCTCCCAGGGCAAAGACGGTCGCGATCACAATCGGCACGCATTTTCTCTGTGGGTTGCGGGTGGCGGTTTTAAAGCGGGGCATGTCCACGGAGCGACCGATGAGTTCGGCTACAAGGCGGTTCAGGACGTGGTGAGTGTCCACGACTTCCATGCCACACTGTTGGGACAATTGGGGCTAGATCACACCCGCCTCCATGTTTCCCACGAGGGACGCGAAGCGAGCCTCACGGATGCGGAAGTGACCGGAGCCAAGCCGGTGCCCTCACTCCTGGCTTAAGCCCTCACTCCGGAAGATCCCAGCGTTGCGGGATTACCCACGGGCCGTACCGTCACGCCAGCATGGCGTTTGAATCGTTCCGGGACTGGGTAGAGTCGCTCGAAAAAGCGGGTGAGTTGATCCGTATTTCGCATCCCGTCGCCACGGAGTTGGAGATCACCGAGATCGCCGACCGTGAAATGAAGAAGCCGGGTGGCGGCAAGGCGTTGCTCTTCGAGAAGCCCACGGTCCGGGGCGTTGTTTCCCCGTTCCCGGTGGCCATCAATACGCTCGGCTCCTGGAAGCGCATGGCCATGAGCATGAATGCCGCTTCGGTGGACGACGTGGCCGCCGAACTGGGTGGACTCATGAAGGCCCGCCCCCCGGCTTCCATGAAAGAGGCGTTGCGGCTCCTGTCGCTGGCCTTGGATTTGCGCCATGCGAAACCTAGGACGGTGAAGAGTGGCCCCTGCAAGGAGGTGATCCACCGATTCGATGCCCCGGCTCGTCGGCAGGAGCCGTGGCCCGATGCGCCCGACTGGCGGAAGGGAACCGATCCGTTGCCACCCACACTGGCCGACTTGCCCATCCTCAAGTGCTGGCCGCTCGATGGGGGGCGTTTTGTGACGTTGCCGTGCGTGGTGACGCAAGATCCGGACACGGGGGCCCGCAATTTGGGCATGTACCGGATCCAGGTTTACGACGACCGCACGACCGGTGTGCACTGGCAGTTGCAGAAGGTCGCTGCGCGCCACGGCCGACGTTATTACGAGACCGGTCAACGCATGCCTGTCGCCATCTTTCTCGGTGGCGATCCCATGTTCCCCTTCGCCGCCACTGCTCCATTGCCCGATGGATTGGATGAATTCTTGTTGGCTGGATATTTGCGCAAAAAGGCCGTCGAACTGGTGAAGTGCGAGACCAATGACCTCGAGGTTCCGGCCAATGCCGACTTTGTCATTGAGGGGTATGTGGATCCGACCGAACCCCTGCGGATGGAAGGCCCCTTTGGAGACCACACCGGATATTACACGCTGCCTGAGCCGTATCCCGTGCTCCATGTTACGGCCATTACCCATCGTAAGGATGCGGTGTATCCGGCCACCATCGTGGGCATTCCGCCGATGGAGGATTTCTACATTGGTGCGGCGTCGGTGAAGCTCTTCCTGCCGATTTTCCAGATGAACTTCCCGGAGATCGTGGACATCTCTCTGCCGGCAGAAGGCACCTTCCACAACTTGGTGGTGGTGAGCATTCGCAAGACCTATCCCATGCAGGCCTACAAGATCATGCACGGCCTCTGGGGCATGGGGCAGATGATGTTCTCGAAGTACATCATCGTGGTGGATGCCGAGGTGAATGTTCACGATACCCGCGAGGTGCTCTTCCACCTCTTCGCTGACACCGATCCGCAGCGCGACACCTTGCTGACGCGCGGACCGTCCGATGTGCTCGACCATGCGACCTCGCACATCGGCGTCGGCGGAAAAATGGGGTTCGACGCCACGCGCAAGGTAGCGGGCGAAGGGTTCGATCGCCCTTGGCCGCCGATCATCCAGATGGATGCGGCGGTGAAGGCGAAGGTCTCCTCGATGACGTCTCCGGGCTGAATCTCAGCAACGTTCCGGAGCCCACGGAAAGTTGCCGGTTTGGAAACTACGGTTTTGCCGGATCCTCGGATCCGTTTTCTTCCAAATTGAGAACTACCGTTTCTTCCGTCTTCCAGATGAGGTCGAAAGAGTCCGGGTCCCGCCAAACTAAATAAACAGTCACTCGAGCAACCGACAATTTTGGGGCCGGATCGATGATCCGTTGAGTGTCTGGGTTCAGTGGTTCTCAAACCGGCAGTGTGCGACGACGATTATTTTTCCCAGCGCATTGCCTCACGATTTTGGTTACTGGAGGCGAGGGAATAATTGTCGTTGAACACGGCAGGTTCCGTCGGTTTTCACTTCGTCACTGACAGCTGAATTGCCCCGTTTAACGCGGGGCGCCGTTGAAGGTATCGAGCGAATGGGTTGCGTCCGGCGCAGCCTAGCCGAATCAGCGCGCGGTCTTCCTCGGGGAGGCTGCTTTCAGGGTTTCTTTAAGCGGTACCTCGCAGAAGGTGAGCGCAGCGATGCCATTGAGGCCGCGCAACAGGCGTTCCGGATCCCAAGACGCGCTGTCGAGGTAAGTGAGGGTTTTGGCCTCGTAAGGTTGTTGCAAGGTTAGGATCAACCGGTTGCCGTCGGCCTTACCGGAAGCGATGCGATCCTTGCTGCCATCGAGCCAGAAATCGCGGATTAGAGCAGGATCCCAGCGCACGGGTTGATCGAACTCCAACACCAATTGGGAGTGGGTTGAATCCGCATAGGCGGCCCGCAACAAGTGGGGAGCCGTGATGGATTTCTTGGGTTCTAGCCCGTGCAGATCGCGATCGATCAACGGGGCGATGAGGCGGGCCATCTCCGCATAGCCTTGGGCCGGATAGTGGCATCCTCCGGGAGGTTGGATGCCCAGACTGGACATCACTGTTAGGTGCGACAGGGCCGAGGGGAGATTTCGCTGCACCTCTCGGAGTCGGTTGTCTGATCCATCGGTGCCCATGGAACAGGCCTTGGGCCAGATCTGGAAGGCGTAGTGGTGGCGTAGGTTCGGGTAATCGGTGGCCCAGGCCGCGGCGAGGTCGATGAAGAGTGATCGGTACGTTTCCCAACCATAGCCACCACTGGGGCCGTCAGCGCCTTGGTCGTTTTCGCCCTGATGCCAAATCACCGCGCGGACGCCGTGGGTTAGCCGTGCGGCGCGCGCTCGAGCCAGCAAGCGACCGTAGATCGTGGTTGGGTCCGTTGGATGGGTTGGGTTGCGCTGATGCTGATCGATACGGCTGCCCCCCACGGCTCCATTCAAGAAGCAAACCGGGATCTGGTGGGTTTCGACCAAGTGGCGGCCCAATTCCATGGCCCAATAGCCGACTTGATGGCGTTCACTGTCCCGCCCGCGATGGACGGCCGTGCCCCAAGATCCTGCCTCAGCGGGTTCATTCCCCATGCTGCCGAAAGATCGGATCCAATTGCTGCGGAAGTCGGGTTTGTCCGGGCCCCAATCCGTGGCAACCGCATTGGATTGTCCATCGATCAGGTAGGCATCTCCGCACGCGATATTTGTAGCTGAATGAACTCGTGTCTCCCGCCCCTCATGGAGGCGAACCAATTCGAAACGGTATTGGATGAGCCCGGGCTTGAGGGGTAGATCGAAGCGGAAAGACCGATCCGCCTTCACCCGTTCCCGGCGTTGCGTCACGAGCCTGTCCCTAGCCCCCGCATTCCCCGACGTATCTTGGGCAAACAATCGAACCACCACCGCCTCGGCGGGTTCTTGGATGGAGCCCGTCGCGACCAGGGTTCCCTCATTGCGGTCGTTTCGGGCGTAGAACTGGTTGTCCTGTGGCAACTCTGCGGATTCGGGGGATCGTTGAACCCACCCATCATGGCTCGGAGGTTGGACTGTTAACGTTACTGATCGGCGGATCGGCGTGCCCCCATTGTCGATTGTGGCGGTCACGGTCAAGTGGCCCTCATGAAGTGCCCGTTTCAGGATGAGGTCATGGCCCTGAATTTCCCGGACCGTGGCCAGTGGCTCCACAGACCAGGTCACCTTCAGTTTTGAAGCTCCGGCAGCGATGAGTGCTGCTTCGGTCGATTTTAGTTGGGCCTTCAATCGTAGCGGACTGCGCCCGTCCCAGCGACTGGGTGCCCTTAGTGAGAACTCCGGATCCGGGATGGCTTCGCGAAGGGTGACAGGGATCTCCTGCTGGCGAATTCCTTCGGGGTACGCTGCATGGAAAGTCAGGGTTACCGATGAGTCTCCTGAAACCCGACCCGCCTCGAGCCGGTAACGGAACTGGTTCACCGCCACAACCACCGGCTTCCCGTCGGCTTCCCGTCGAGTCCACCACACCCTCTGCGCCCCGCCGGCCCTCGCCATCAACCCCAGAGCCTGTCCCTCCTCCAAGAAAACCGGAGCCTGTCCCTTGGAGATAGCCTGTCCCTTGGAGATAGCCTGTCCCTTGGAGATAGCCTGTCCCTTGGAGATAGCCTGTCCCTTGGAGATAGCCTGTCCCTTGGAGGTTTCGGTCGTTACATCCACCGCGGCATTGAAATCGCGACCGGATTGAACGAGGGGCCCGACGACGGTTTGTAACGGTTTTTGGTTCTGATACTCCAATCGGATCCAATCTGGGCTGCGAACCTGATTTGAAACGCGAACTTCATCGATAACGCCGTCAAAATCGAAGTGGTCGTACCACCCCCCAATCCACAGCCTGGCCGGTTGCCGTAGGTTCAATGGAGCTCTGGGTGTCCGGGAGACTCCGTCCAAGATTCCGTTGATGTAGACCTTGGATTCACCGGCTTCCCAGGTGTGGACGACATGGGTCCACTGATGGGCGGGAACCGGGTTCTGGGTTGCGACGTTGGCTCCGGAAAAATAGCAGTCCAACCGGACTTGAGGTGGGCTGGTGTAGTGGAGGACCACCTTACCTTGGTTGTGTTCATTGCCCCAAGCCAGGATCCGGCCGTTGGGTTGATCCGCCCAAAACCATGCTTGCGAGGTGTGCGGGCCAGCGCCGGCCGGGTAGCGGTTGGAGGTGTTCCCTCCAAAGATGCCTTGGCCTTCCTTAAAGCGTCGGGCGGTTCCGATGACTCCGGGCCTCGGGGTGGTTCCACGGTTTTCCGAAGCCAGGGTTCCGGTGGTGTCCTGGATCGACTCTCCGAGGTGCCAGGTTCCGATATATCCATGGGATGGGTTGAAGACCTGGGATCCGCTAGAAGCGGTTGGGGCGGTCGGATTTCCCCAGTGAACGCGGAGTTCTTGGCGCTGGTTGCCGCGGATCTGGGGAATCAGCACCCAAATGGCAGCGGAACCCTTGTCGGTGTCCCAGGATTCGATTTCGAAAGGAAGAGCCTGTCCCTCGTGTGTTGAAAAGCGCAGGTCCTCCCCATGGGGACAGGCTTGGGTGAAGTCGAAGTCGTCGCGGCCAAGTCGGACCAGGAGGGGAAAAGACTCGAGCGTGACCCCATCCGGAAGGTCGGCTCCGTCCGGTGTTGTGAGGACGAATAGAGAGGCGGAGTGTTTCCATTCAGGAAATAGAGGAAATAGTGAGGAGGCGCTCGGGCGGGTGGTTGCCGTGGTCCTATGCGATGCCGTCATGGATTCCCACCGCGCGGCCATGGCCAGAACCCGTTCAGGATGCTTGGAGGCCAGATTGATGGTTTCAGACCGATCCTGAGCGAGATTGTAGAGTTCCCATGCGCTGTTTACGCCGGTTGCTACGATTTTCCAGTCACCCTCCCGAAGGGCTCGGTTGCCTTCATGTTGCCACCAGAGGGCTTCTCGCTTCAGATCGGTGTCTTGAGCAAAGGTTCGGACGAGGCTGAGCCCCGGCGGCTTCGGCATTTCCGGGGGATGATCCTTTTCTGGCCAGTTCCCTCCGGCCAATTCCAGAACCGTGGGGACCAGATCGATGAGATGGCCCGGCGTCTTTCGCAACGCGCCGTGGTGGGTGATGCCTTGAGGCCAATGAGCGATGAATGGAGTAGCAATGCCCCCTTCATGCACCCAGGTCTTGTGACGGCGGAACGGCGTGTTGGCCAAAGAGGACCAACCTGGGCCGATGCTGAGAAACGTAGCACCGGTTCCGCACAGGGCATCGGGATGATGTCCGTCGCCGCGCACCATCATCTCTGCGCTGGCACCATTGTCCGAAAGGAACAAAATCAGCGTGTCCTCGAAGTGGCCCATGGTCTGGAGTTGGCGGACGATCCGGCCGATTTCCTGATCCATCCGATCCACCATGGCCGCGTGGACCGCCATCTTGTCGGCCTGAAAACGGCGTTGGCTGCTGGACAGTTCCCCCCAAGGCAGTGGCCGGTTTACCTCGTTGGCACCCAGAGATTTGAGGGCATCGGGAAAGTCGTAGGGAGGCCCGATTTCGCGTTCTATCGGCGGTAACGTTCCGGAGACCACGCCGGATGATTGGATTCGATTCCAGCGTTCCTCCCGGAGTTGATCCCATCCGCTCAGGTAGCGATTGCGATGGCGTTCCACATCACTGGCCGGGGCCTGAACCGGGAAATGCGGTGCCGTGAACGCTACGAAACTGAAGAACGGCCGATCTTGGAACTGGGTTGCGTGTTCTTTCAGGCACCGGATCGCGTGATCTGCGATCGCTGTAGTGGCGTAATAATTCGAGTTGGTGGGGACAGGCTCTAGCGCGACATCATCTTCCGAATGGAACCGGGGTGCGAAATACCGGTCGTGATCATCCAATCGATACGACCGCTCAAATCCATTGGCCAGCGGCTTGCCATCCACATGCCATTTCCCGGAATGGTAGGAGCGATAGCCCAGGGTCTTCAGGTATTCGGGCAGGAGTTTGGCCCAGGAGGGGCGTTTTCCGTTGGTGCCGCTCGGGACACCGGGGACGGCATCCCGTCGCACCTGCTGCGCGTAGAACCCGCTCAGGGCAGCAGCGCGGGAGGGCCAACAGCGAGCCGTATTGTAAAACTGGGTGTAGCGAAGTCCGCCCGAGGCGAGAGCGTCGAGGTGGGGTGTCGGAATCTCGCCTCCGTAACACCCGAGATCCGAGAACCCCAAATCATCCGCCAGAATCAGGACCACATTGGGGCGGTCGGCTGGTTTTCCAGCCAGCGCGGTCAAAAAAGAGCCTGTCCCTAATAGAGCGATCAGGATCCAACCCAGTTTTCTTCGCAGATTCATGATGAGAGGAGGGGGACAGGCTATTGAAAGGAAGGGACAGGCTAGGGTGCGCGGGTGACTTTGTGAATTAGGGGTCGGCTATCAACCAATGGAAATGGAAAGTCCTGACGGTGTGCAGTGGTTGGTCGGACACTACCAGATAAGGGACAGGCTGTTTTTGGCGAGGACAGGCTGTTGCCGCGGGTTTTGGGATCAAACAACTGGAGAATATTCCCGAAGGCTTGAGTCAGGGCTTGCGGGGAACCAGTAACAAGGAACCGGTATCCAGGCTGGGGCGATTCGGGTCTTTATTCAGAGCCGAAACGGGGTAGTTCGTCGTCCAGGAAGTGTATCGAGAATGACTCACTGCAAGGCGCAGATTAGGCCGGGTTTCGCCTAAGGAAAACAGTAGGGCGACCCGTTGCTCCGGAAGCACAAACCTCCCGTCGGCGTCGCTGTTGGCAAAATCTTGTCGCAACACCTGTTCTTCGGCCGCCTTCAGGAAACCACCCGTGGCATGGCGGTGGGTCCAGAGAGTTCGCCCCACCATGGCATTGGGGACAGGCTTCCCGGTGACCGAGTCGGTGATTCGGCCGCTCATCCGAGCCGCTGTGTAGGTCACGGACGGGCCGCTGAGGGATCCGCATCCACAGAGCAGGGTTACCGCGAGTAAAAAAAAC
>JGI12421J11937_10000985_pt1 | contig 11401 bp, 13 predicted proteins | sample LakErihyJuly2011_2_FD_11937 | JGI IMG/M metagenome (IMG submission 11937)
ATTACATTATTTTAATGTGCGGTTTAAATGATATGGGATTAGAAGTTCCAAGCCATTTTGATGAGAATAAATCAATTTTTAAAAAGGTCTATGACTTCTTGGAAATCCCATCTACAATAGTAAATATTGTTCGGGCTGGTAAGGCAAAAGAATCTGGATTAAACCAACCATACTTATTGGATCTTAGCAAAGCTGAAACATTCCCAATGGCTGACTCAGCAATTTACAAGCGCTTAGAAATTGAAAAAAAATACCTATTCGCATACAGAGCTAGATTAAGTGAATTTGCAAAAATTTGCATCGAAAACAAGATCAAACTTATTTTCGTCTCTCAAAGCATTTTGTTTTCAGATGAAAATGACTTGTACAGCAATGCTTATTTAGGAGACATAAAAACAGGAGATATCAATGGAAAAACGCGTGGATATATTCTAAAAATGTACAACAAAGTAACCTTTGACTTTGCAGAATCCATGCAAATTCCCTATGTAAATTTAGCCGCTCGCTTGCCAAAAGACTCAAGATTCTTCTATGACGGATGCCACTTTACGAATGACGGCTCAGAAATAACCTCTGGCATCATTTACGATGAAATTATTTCAAAAAAATTAATCCCCGAAATCAGCAATGGAACTCATCCATAATAAATTAAAAAACATCAAAGCTTTTGTGTTTGATGTTGACGGCGTAATGACAGACGGCAGCGTATTTGCCACTGAAGACGGCCAATTTTTAAGATCATTCAACATTAAAGATGGCTATGCCATCCAGCATGCCAACAAAATGAAATACCCAATTGCAATTATTTCAGGCGGAAACTCTCAGGGCATTATTAGACGCTTTCAACAGCTTGGCTTAAGTGACATTCATGTTGGTCAACAGCACAAAAAAGCAGCATTTGATGCGTTCTTAAGCAAACACAATCTAAGCCCCGATGAAATCTTGTATATGGGTGATGATATGCCAGATTATGAATTGCTCAAAATTGTTGGCCTAGCGGCTTGCCCAAATGATGCGGCAAAAGACATTAAGTCAATTTGTCAATTTATTTCCCAATTAAATGGTGGAAAAGGCTGTGTAAGAGAGGTTATTGAAATGACCTTGAAAATTCAAAACAATTGGTGGAATGACCATTCCCATGTTTGGTAACTTTGATTTACTGCCTCAAATTCGCCTACAACAGCTAATAGTTGGCGTATTTTCCTATTAATTCGTATTCTTCTATTTCTCAATTTGTGCATCTTATAAAATTGACCTAACTTTGCCCAAAGTTATAACCTCATTATGTCAATCGAAATCAAAGTTCCCAGTCCAGGTGAATCCATTAGTGAAGTTACCGTTTCAAAATGGCTGAAACAAGTAGGTGATTATGTCCAACTTGATGAGCCTCTTGTTGAACTTGAAAGTGAAAAAGCAACTTTTGAAGTCAATGCTGAATCTGCTGGTACATTAACCAAACAATTGGCTAAAGAAGGAGATGAAATTAAAGTTGGTTCAATCATCGTAGAAATTGATGAAACAGCCAAAGCACCTGAGGCCTCAGCGCCAAAAGCTGAAGCCAAAAAAGAAGTAGCGGCTCCAATTAAGTCCGAGAAGAAGGCAGAAGAAAAACCTGTCGCTGCTTCAGCTGCTGCTATTAACATGGATTCTGATGTACACATTGCTCCTCTTGCAAAAGAATTAATGCAAGCCTTTGGACTAAAACCTTCGCAAGTTATAGGTAGTGGACCAAATGGCAGGATAAATAGAACAGATGTTCTTGAAGCGATTGTAGCCAAAGGTGCTAGCAATGGAAGTTCAAACAAGTATAGCAGCTCTGGCGAGAGAAACACTAGGGTTGAAAAAATGAGCAACCTAAGAAAAACAGTTGCTAAACGATTGGTAGCGGCTAAAAACGAAACCGCTATGCTAACTACGTTCAACGAAGTTAACATGAAGCCAATTATGGATCTTAGAAATAAATACAAAACCATATTCGCTGAAAAGCATGAAGTTGGTTTAGGGTTTATGAGCTTTTTTACAAGAGCATGCTGTATTGCTTTACTTGATTGGCCAGCTGTAAATGCTTTTATTGATGGCGATCAAATTCAATTCAATGACTACTGCGATATTTCAATAGCAGTTTCTGGTCCTCGTGGATTGGTTGTTCCTGTTATCCGCAATGCTGAATCTTTAAGTTTGGCTAATATCGAAAAAGAAGTAAAAGACTTGCAGCAAAAGCAAGAGACAATAAATTATCTATGGAGGAAATGAGCGGTGGTACATTTACAATCACCAATGGCGGTGTTTTTGGCAGTATGATGAGTACTCCAATTATTAACCCTCCACAATCAGCAATCTTAGGTATGCATAACATTGTTGAAAGACCTGTGGCAGAAAATGGCCAAATCGTTATTCGACCAATCATGTATGTTGCATTATCTTACGACCACAGAATTATCGATGGAAGAGAGAGTGTTAGTTTCTTGGTGCGTGTTAAACAATTGCTAGAAAACCCTGAAATGTTGTTCGACGGAAGAACACCTGCTGAAAAAGTACTTGGACTTTAATTCACAATCAATATGTCTGAATTCTTTGTTCATCCTAGTGCTATAATAGACGAAGGTTGTCAAATAGGTTCAGGCTCAAAAATTTGGCACTTTAGCCATATTATGCCAAATTCCATTATTGGCAAAAACTGCAATATTGGACAAAATGTCGTTGTATCCCCTTTGGTTGAAGTTGGGAACAATGTTAAAATACAAAACAATGTTTCATTGTATACTGGTGTCATTTGTGAAGATGATGTTTTTATTGGACCAAGCGTTGTATTTACAAATGTCATCAACCCTAGAAGTGCTATATCTAGACAAGACCAATACAAAAAAACCCTAGTTAAAACAGGTGCAAGTATAGGTGCAAATGCAACTATTGTTTGTGGGAATACATTGGGTAAATTCTCCTTTATTGGAGCCGGTGCAGTTATAACCAAAGACGTGCCTGATTATGCCTTATTTATTGGCAATCCTGCGTTTCAATCTGCTTGGATGAGTGAATATGGGCAGAAACTAAATTTTGATTCTAACGGGATGGCTAAGTGCCCAGAAAGCAATCAAATGTATCAATTATTAAACGGAAACGTAACAAGAATTTCATGAGAAACATATTAGTAACTGGTGGTTTGGGTTATATCGGTTCACATACGGTTGTTGAACTTATTAAAAATGGCTACACCCCTATAATTATTGACAATCTAAGCAACACTGAAATTGATGTTCTTGCAAGACTAGAGTCTATTACAAACCATAAACTAGAATACCACAATTTAGACATTTGCAATGGCTTAGCTTTGGAAGAAATTTTCTCAAAACACAATATAGATGCAGTTATACATTTTGCAGCATTCAAAGCTGTTGGTGAATCGGTAGAAAACCCTTTAAAATATTACCTGAACAACATAAATGGCTTAAACACATTATTAAATGCAATGGAGAAAAACAAAGTTAAAAACATTGTATTTAGTTCATCTTGCACTGTTTATGGCGAACCAGATTTTTCTCCTGTTAATGAAAATGCTGTAATCAAAAGAGCCAACTCTCCATATGGTAGAACCAAACAAATTGGTGAAGATATATTGCAAGATTGCAAATTTCTAAACACAGTTTCCTTAAGGTATTTCAATCCTATAGGTGCACATGCATCAAGCAAAATTGGCGAACTTCCATTAGGCGTCCCTAATAATTTAGTCCCTTTTATAACCCAAACGGCAATAGGAATTAGAGAACAAATAACCGTTTTTGGGAATGATTACAACACCAAAGATGGCACTTGTATTAGAGATTATATCCATGTTGTTGATTTAGCCGCCGCTCATGTCAAAGCACTTAGCTACATAAACGATAACCCTGAAAACCAATTTGAAGTTGTAAATATTGGCACCGGCAACGGATTTACAGTTTTGGAAGTTATACAAACTTTCGAGAAGGTGAATAACCTAAAACTTAATTACACCATTGGCCCCCGAAGATCAGGGGATGTAGAAAAAGTATGGGCAGATGCATCTAAAGCCAGAGAAAAACTAAGGTGGGAAGCAAAACTAAATTTAAATGACATGCTAATTTCTTCTTGGAATTGGCAACTTGAGTTAAAAAACAAATAAGCTTTTAACTTACCAATGAAGTATAAAGTGAATACATCATTTCAGCAGCATAATCTGTTTTAAATTTTTCTAAATAGAGACTGTAATCTAGTTTTTCCATTTTGTTTAAATTTATAATGGTATCAGCAATTGAAATCTCATCACTAGCATTAAATTTAACAGCACTTTCTGGCGCCAATTCTCTAAAAACAGGATTATCATTTACGGCAAGTGGCAAGCCAGCACAGGCAGCTTCTATCAACGGAATACCAAAACCCTCCGCCATACTTGGATAAATGAATGCGCTTGCACACCTATACAGTAAAGGCAATTCAGAATTTTGCAAGTCATTTAAAATAATAACCTGTTTGCCTAACCCATTCTCAACAATATATTGATGACAGGCAATTAATGTTTCACCTTTTTTGCCAGCAAGCACCAAATTAAAGTCTTTTAAACCAGATTCTTTTAGTCCCTTTAACAATTGCAAATGGTTCTTTCTTGTTTGAAAACTACTTACATATAAAGCAAACTTTGAAGGTAAACGCTTGTTGAAAGCGAAACTATTTAACGCATCTTGAGAATATGATTTCCAATGGCCTTCGCCACAAGTTTGATAAACCACACTTAGTTTCTCTTCTTCCACGCCATAGTGGTTAAGCAAGTCATCGGCAGTCGACTGGCTAGTTGCCACCACATGGTCTGCTATCTTTATTGCATGTTTTGTTTTCTGGTGGTAAATTTCTCTATCTAAAACTGAATAATGGTTTGGGTAAAGTCGAAAAATAACATCGTGAATGGTCACAATTTTTTTTGTTTTTTCAGGCCATTTACCAAAAGGCAACTCATTGCTTAGCCCATGATAAATATCGATTTTATGCATTTCAATATCCTTCTGGATACCTTTAATCCTCCAAAAAATTGAATTGTGTTGGGGCACTGCTGCAATGGTATTTGGCGGCAGATTTAAGGTAGAAGGACTTGGGTCAAATAAGTAATATTTATTTGCAGGGTGCAATTTAATTAAACTGTTAACCAAGTCACGGCTATAATTACCCAAACCAGATTTGTTGTGAAAATAGCGTTTTGCATCAAATCCAATATTCATTAGACAGCTACATTAAAATCACGTAAAGCATCATTCAATGAAGTTTTCAAATCAGTACTAGGCTTTCTTTTTCCTATGATTATTGCACATGGAACATGGTATTTTCCTGCTGGAAATTCTTTTTCATACGAACCAGGAATCACAACTGATCTTTCTGGAACATAACCCTTATATGTAATAGGCTCTGCCCCTGTTACGTCAATAATTTTAGTTGATTGGGTAATTGTAACACCTGCGCCCAATACTGCTTCCTTGCCAATATGTGCGCCTTCCACTACGATGCATCTTGATCCTATAAAGCAATCATCTTCTATAATTACTGGCGCAGCTTGAATAGGTTCTAATACCCCACCTATTCCTACGCCTCCACTAAGATGAACATTTTTACCAATCTGAGCACATGAACCAACCGTGGCCCATGTATCAACCATAGTTCCTGAATCAACATAGGCGCCAATATTGACAAAACTTGGCATCAAAATAACGCCCTTATTAATGAAAGCGCCATAACGCGCAACGGAACCCATGACAGCGCGAACACCTTGAGAAGCATAATCATTTTTTAGAGGTATTTTATCACAGAATTCATAGCTGCCAAATTTTTCTGTTTCAATTTGTTGAATAGGAAAATATAGAATTACACCCTTTTTAACCCATTCATTAACTTGCCAAGCTTCTCCATTATCTTTTGGCTCAGCTACGCGAACGAGGCCCTTATCTAAAAATTCTATCAATGACAGAACAGCCTTTTTTGTTTGCTCGTCTTTCAAAAGCTCTCTATTATCCCAAGCCGCTTCAATAGTATTCCTTAGATCTTGCAATTCTGTCATTTTATTAAATTTTAAAAACAGTACAAAATAACACAAAAAACGATGAAACATCAAATAGATTTAGTCAGTACAGAGCAACAAATCATTTTATATGAATCTATTCTTGCCTAAAAAAAATTGAATATTTTATTTACACTTATTTTTTTGCAAATTTGCTGCAAAGTCAATTCAAATGCATTTAAACCATTTCAAATCAATTTTAGTCAGCTTCTGTATTCTAATTTCCTCATCCTTATCCGCCCAAGGAACAAAATACTTAAACATGGAAGAAGCCATTTTAATGTTTGACAAGGAAAACAACAAATCATTACGCCCTCAAAATTTGAATGCTCTACAATGGTTGCCAGGAGGTCTTAAATATGCTTTTCTTAGATCAGGGAAGCCTCAAAAACTGATCATTGTTGATATTGAAACCAATCAGGAAGACAGCAGTGTTAGTCTCGAAAGTTTAAACACCGCAGCCAACACGTATAAAGCTGGTTTGAACTTCAAATCATTTCCTGCATTTGAGTGGATTGACAATGACAACATTAAAATTTTTAAAGAAAATGAATACCTTAATTTCAATATACCCGCTCAGGCCTTCAGACTCATTCTTCAGATTTCAAAAAACGCGGAGTCTATCGAATACAATTATGGCCAGCAGCAAATAGCCTATGTTGAAAATAACAATATATTTATTCTAGGCAGCAATGGCATTAAACAAATAACCAGTGATGGGGGCAAAGGAATAGTCTATGGGCAAACAGTTCACCGCAATGAATTTGGAATAGACAAGGGACTTTTTTGGAGTCCAAGCGGAAACAAACTGGCCTTTTACAGAATGGACGAAAGTATGGTAAGCGACTACGCAATTTATGACAACAGCAAAATGCCAGCCGCGGTGAACATGATTAAATACCCTATCGCCGGCGCTAAAAGCCATCATGTTACCGTTGGAATTTATGATTTAAGTACACAAAGGGTGAACTATCTTGAGACAGGCGAACCGCTTGATCAATATTTAACAAATGTTTCTTGGGGCCCTGATGAAGAATTCTTGTATATGGCAATTGTTAACCGCGGGCAGAATCAAGATTTCATCAACAGCTACAATACCAATAGCGGAAGCCTTGACAAAATTTTATTCGAAGAACGTGATGAAAAATATATTGAGCCTCAGCACGGTTTCTATTTCTTACCAAACGAGAATAATAAGTTTATATGGCAAAGCGAAAGAGATGGCTTCAACCATTTATACCTATACAATACCAATGGCAAAATGATTCGTCAAATTACCTCAGGAAAGTGGATGGTTACAAAGTTGTTAGGCGTTGACGCCAAAGGTGAGTATGCGTATTTCGAAGGAACTAAAGAGAGCCCTTTAGAGCGACATATATACAGTGTTAACATAGACAATGGTGATTTAAAAAAGCTCAGCATTGAGCAGGGCACCCACATGGCCCTGTTTAATTCAAGCTTTACCCATTTTATAGATGCTTATTCCAGCACAAATGTTCCAAAAAAGATACTTATTAAAACCAATAAAGGAGATCAAGTAAAGTCACTTTTAGATGCACCGAATCCATTATCGGATTACACTTTGGGCGAAACCAGCATTTTCCCTATCCTAAATGAAGGAACTGTTCTTTACTGCAGAATGGTTACCCCTCCAAATTATGATAAGACAAAAAAATATCCAGTTGTAGTCTATGTATATGGCGGACCTCATGCACAAATGATAAGCAACTCATGGTTGGCAGGAAGCAATCTATGGATGCAATTGATGGCACAAAAAGGGTATATCGTTTTTACCCTAGACAACAGAGGTTCTTCTAATAGAGGCCATGAGTTTGAAAGTTCAACTTTTAGAAACCTTGGATTGATAGAAATGGCCGACCAAATTGCAGGGGTTAATTATCTTAAAAACCTACCTTATGTGGATGCAAACAGAATCGCGGTTCATGGTTGGAGTTTTGGTGGATTTATGACCACCAGTTTAATGACCCGTCAACCCGGAGTATTTAAAGTTGGTGTAGCAGGTGGCCCAGTAATCGATTGGAGTTTATATGAAATCATGTATACCGAAAGATACATGGATACGCCACTTGAAAATCCAGAAGGATACAAAAATGCAAACCTTACAAACTATGTCAACAATTTACAAGACAAACTCTTGATGATTCATGGTTGTGATGATGACGTTGTTTTATGGCAACACAGTTTGTTGTATTGCAAATCGGCCGTAGATGCCGGAAATACTTATTTAGATTACTTTGTATATCCTGCACATAAACACAATGTAATGGGAAAAGACCGTGTGCATTTAATGCAAAAAATCACAGAATACATTATAGAAAATCTATAGCTAAACTTCTTCCAATAAAGTTCTAAATGCAAGAACTTTATCCCCGTATTTAGCATATGTTTTGGCCTTTAAACTAGGCCCATAATTCTCAACATAATCGTTGTAATCATCTAAACTGTGGCAATAATATTGGATGGCGTAATTAACACCTTCATTGTCCTCTACATTGGTTAAAAGTTTTAACATTTTAAATTCTGTGAACTTCTTTGTTGCAATTACTTCTGGAATATGTTCGTGTTTCATCCACTGTAACCATTCAGTTTCAATCGAATCAGGAATATTGCAAGTAACGTTGTAAATAAACATAGGGTGCAAACCAACTTAAATTTTAGCATATCTGCAAATAGTAATATACCATAATCCAAAATCCTTTAAAATTTCACTCTGTTATATTGACAAGAGTAATTGTTATTTTTGCCGGCAAGATGAATTTGCCATTTAACAACAGCAAGGTTGAAGCGCTTAAGTTTTCAGGATTTGGCAATGAATTAGAAATTGACATATTACGGGATGACCTAATTCATCCCATCGTTTCTGGCAACAAATGGCGCAAACTAAAATACATCGTAGACCATATCTCTAAGGACAAAGGCCAAACGCTTGTGACTTTTGGAGGTGCGTACAGCAACCATTTAGTTGCGGCAGCTTATGCCGGCAAATTATTTGGAATTAAAACACATGGATTTGTAAGGGGCAATGAACCAAGAGATATGAATGCTTATGAAAAAATTTGCGCTGAAAATGAAATGACATTAGAACATGTTGCAAGAGCTGAATACAAGGATAAATATCTGTTGTTTGAACAATTTAAAAAGAAAAATCCAAATGCTTTTTTTGTCGGTGAAGGCGGCAGGCATCCTTTAGCCTTGAAGGGTTGTGCAGAAATCGTCAATGACCTAGAGAAAGCATATGATTACATTTTTTTATCCATTGGAACTGGCACAACCATGGAAGGCATTGTTGGGGCATGTGTCTCAAAAAAACTAAAAACAAAAGTTATTGGAATTAGCAGTTTGAAAAACAACAGCGAATTGGATGAAATTATGTCACAATTTCCTTTAAAAAACTGGCAAATTGAACACAACTACCATAGGGGGAAATATGCTAAAAACGATACTGAATTGGAGAATTTTATTCAAAAATTCTTAGTAGAAACAGGCATACAGTTAGAATTTGTATACACGGCAAAGATGATGATGGCAGTCCAAGATTTTATTTCAAAAGGCTTCTTTAATTCAAGCGATAAAATCCTCTGCATCCACACTGGTGGTTTGCCTCAACTGCTTCAATAAGAGCTTAAGACATTTAACAATGTCTGACCAACGGCTTTCAAAGTCTTTTTATCTATGGCATTCATATTGTCATTGTGCGTGTGCCAATATTTACCAAAATGACTTGCCGTGTTTACATCACAATCGATAATGTCTATCATTGGTATTTTTAGATGCTTCATAACATAAACATGGTCATCCGTTACATAACCTCTTTCGAAATTTTTAAAATACCCAGAGTATCCGGCATTGTTTGCACTCGACCAAACCATTGATAAATAAGTTTGTGCCTCAGCTAAACTATACCCCTCAAAACCAAAAACTGCATTCGGTGCACCTACCATGTCCAACAAGATGCCAAAATCTGCTTTATAAAAAGGAACATGCGGATTCTTAGCCCAATGTTGTGAACCTAAACAATAACTATCTTCTATTTCACCAGTATTATCTCCCCAATCTTCTGCATCAAATAAAACAATATCAACCCCAATTTCTAACGGCTGTTTTTTTAATGCAGCTGCTATTTCCAACAAAACACCAACGCCGCTTGCGCCATCATTTGCACCTAAAATTGGTTTATCTTTATCCACATCATCCTGATCGGCAAATGGTCTAGTATCCCAGTGTGCACAAAGCAATATCCTTTTGCTCGCATGGGGATTAAACGATGCAATGACATTCATTACTGGTATCGTTTTCTTATCAAATGTTAATGCAGATGAATATTGCAAATACAGTGTATCAGCCAAGGGTCTTAAAACTTTAATTAAATAATCAAAACACTGTTTGTGGGTTTTAGTACCAGGAACTCTCGGGCCGAAGTTTACCTGATTCAACACATGAGAATATGCGCTGTCTTGATTAAAAATACGCGCAATAACTGGATTACTTACTTGAGTAGAATCTTCTCCAGTATCAAGCCCGGCATTGGAGGTTTGATTGTTGCAAGAAACTAAAAACAAAAAAACAAAAGAAATGAATAAAACCCTCATTGCAGCAAAGATAACAAGAGATTACCCAATTTGCCTAATTTAGAGCCCAAGGCAAAATTAAATTAAATTCACTTATTGGGACCTCAAAATGCCCCCCCGCATCTTGCAAACGAAAAACATATGACCCGCTCATTTTGCCTAAGCCTGTTTGCAGAATGCAAGCAGAGTAATAATCATAAATGTCACCACTGCACAATATGGGCTTCTCCCCTACAACGCCCTCCCCTTCAGCAAACCTATGTTCACCATTGCTATCTGTAATTTTCCACTTTCGATAGACAAGCTGAATGGTGTGGTCACTATTATTTTCAATAAGAATATGGTAGGAGAAGAAATAGACAGCATTTTCTATGTCGCTTTGAAACTCATTAAATTTAGTCTCTACCGAAATTTTCACCAGCTCTGCAATAGTTTTACTCATTGAAATTAATTCAAGGAAGCAATATTACATTTATTCCTTTCAAGTCTGTAATTTTTAATAAAAAATTGCAATATTATGTCTTTAAACAATTGTCAAAAAAACAAAATAATAAATAACATATTTAATTTAAGCACCTTTCATCGGCCCAAGTTATCTGTTGGTCCATTTTCGACGGAAACTTTGAAGATTATTTTTGTTTCCAAAGTTTATTTTGTTACTTCGCGGCCGGTTTTACTATGCTATCAAAAATTTGCAATTCAACAGAAAAACTTTTTATGCTCTATGGCATCAAAAGCATAACAATGGACGATGTTG
>JGI12421J11937_10000987_pt1 | contig 11398 bp, 8 predicted proteins | sample LakErihyJuly2011_2_FD_11937 | JGI IMG/M metagenome (IMG submission 11937)
GCCTTAATTGGGCACGAGCTCTTTACGGGACACTCTTTGCAACGTTTGTTAGTTGCGGCTACAAATTGCGCCGCTCCCATTGATTGTGCGATGCCTTCAATCTGAGTTCGAGCTGCCTGAATATCTATTGGCTCTTGCTCGCGTGAAGATATTTTCTGCACATCATGTCCCAAATAAACCAACGCTGCTCCGCTAGAAGTTGTACTTGCATAGTGCGCTGTGAAACCCCCTTCGGTGACAGCAATTTGATAACTCTTAAGTTGCAAATTCTCTTTGGCCTTTTCATAAGAAATTGGATCTTTGCTCGTCTTAAAATCAATAACAAATAAGTTGCCTGCAGAGTCAACTTCTAATCTATCCACAGTTCCAACAATTCTTGCTTTGCCAACTGTGACATCGAATCCAATTTCTACCCCAACAACATCTCGATCGTGCTTCATGTGATATTTCATAAATCGAGAAATCATTGCAATCGCTTTTTCTTGCGAGCCTTTGCTGACCCATCCTTCTTGCGGATCAATCAGATTCCACGAACTCTTAAGTTTTTCAACCAGGATTGATTCGGTAATGCCTTCTTCTTGGACCATCAGCGCTGCAAATGCGTGAATCGCAGAGCCTAATACTTGAGCGATGCTGTCGCCATCTGTTCCACCGCTTTTTTCAAGAAACCATTTCATCCCACACTCTGTAAAGTTTTCCGCACTACTTGGCGAAATTGGTACAGCCTTTGTTGGATCAATAATTGGTTCGGTAGTACTTAACTGCGCAACACCCGTCCAGCTCTGCGGAACTGCGCTATAAATTCCTGCATCACCGAGTGATTTAATAATTGATGCCGCTTCAATTGCACGTTCACTATCCAGCGCCGAACGTAAATCAGCTACTAACGCCGGTGTTGTGATGGGACGCGGCAGAGAGTATTGCGCTAATTCTTCGCTACTTTTATTAAGTATCGCTCCAGCAATTTCTTCAAAGAATTGTGATGGCTGATCATCTTCATATGAAACACAGGTAACAAATAGTGAATGACGAGCACGTGTTGTAGCAACGTGTAATAAACGACGCTCATCTTCTAATAGGGCTCCGCTGCAATGACATCTAGTTCAGTACGGGCAAGATTTCCGTGACGTTCGCGTTCAACAAGTCTTTCAGCGCCCAGTAATGAACTGCGTTGGCGCAAGTTTGGCCACGATCCTTCTTGCAGACCAGCAACTGCCACAAGATCCCATTGGCGTCCCTTTGCCGCATGCACCGTAAGTATCTCAACGCAATCAGGACGTTGACCTTGGGCGGTAATAACATCGCCAGCAATAACTTCTGCACTTACTTCACGGATAAAAGCATGCGCACCGGAAAGTGGAAATCTCTCTGAGAAACGTTGTGCGCTTTGAAAGAGTTGCATCATTGCATCGAGATCTCGATCTGCCGCCGCTCCGCGATTGCCACCGCGTAGTGCGATCTCTTGCCACTGTGTACTAAGTTTTGCGCCATCACTTGTTTGTGCGTTATCCCAAATTGCCCAGAGTAAATCTTCACCACGTGCATCCGCTTTTCTAGCAGCCACACGCGCTTTAGTTAAAAGCAGATTGATGCGAAGAATTGGTTCGGCGCCTTCGATAGAGATGTCGCCAGTATCAACTGCTTCAATCAATAATTGATTGCCACTTCGTTTGTCATCATCTGCGCGCGTTGCAAGTAAAGATCTGCGAATTCGGCGAAGTGAAATCGCATCGGCGCCCCCGCATTCGCTGAGCAATAGCCGTTCTACATTTTCTGTGTTGAGCGACTTTGTTTTAACAGCGATCTCGGCAAGTAATAAAAATGGCGCAATACTTGCATTAGTTGCAAGCGCTTCGAGTTCACCCGCAACTGGGATAGAAATCTGTGCAAAGGCTCTGCGTACCGCACTTGTCAGCGAGCCAGGTGATCGCACAAGCACAGCCATCTGTGAGTATGGAACGCCATCGACTAGGTGTGCTCGACGAAATTGATAGGCAATGTATTGAGCTTCTTCAGATACAGATCGCAATCGCTCAATTGCAACAACACCCTTAGTTTTTTCATTCACACATGAGCGTTGATGTGTCTGTCCTGTGAGTCTAAAATTCGATGAAACACTCAAACCAACTGCGTGCGTTGATTGTGTACTTCGAAAATCTTGATTCAAAATTACTTGTGTGCCATTTTGATTGAGGTAGTAATCAATTTCGCCACTCATGCCATCAGGATCGGCGCCTCTAAAGCGACCGATTGCACTGTGCGCATCGCCAACTAAAACAAGATCAGCCGGTGCAAGCAATCGCAATAATCGTCGTTGAGCTGGATCTGTTTCTTGAAACTCATCGACCATGATTGTTTTAAATCGATTGCGAAGTTCTGAGAGCAGATCAGGATTGATTTCTAGATGCCTAATTGCGCGAGACAAGAGTTCGGATGGATCAATTCGCAGTTTTGAATCTCCAGCAGAAACTTCGCGCAAGAACATCGCACCGTTATATCTCTTCCAAAAATCTGCAGCGCCTTGCCAATATTTCTCACCATAACTCTGTGCATACTCTTCTAATTTTTCTGGTGTAACACCACGCTCTGATGCTCGCAAGATAAGGTCACGTAATTCGCGAGCAAAACCATGAGTTGATAGGGCAAGGTGTAAATCTTGTGGCCACTGTCGATAGCCATCTGCAATGTCACCTTCTAAGAGGTCTCGAATAAAGCTTTCTTGTTCGGGACCAGATAACAAAATTGGATCTGGATCATCTATGTGAGACTTCATTTTAAGAATAGAAAATGCGAGTGAGTGAAACGTGCGGGCAAGTGGTTCATACATTGTGGCGCTAGTTTGTAGCGCAATTGCATCGCGCAGATCAGATGCGCTTTCGCGGCCAAAGGTAATAAGCAGAATTGAATCTGGATTTTGTCCTTGATTAATTCGAGAAAGTGCTGAGTGAATAAGCATTGTTGTTTTTCCAGTGCCAGGGGCGCCGAGTGCAATCAGTGGTGAATTGCGATGTGTGGTTATTGCTAATTGTTCTGGCGAAAGTGTGATTGCAGGGGCAGCAGAAATATTGCCGACAAGGGTTACTTTCGCTTTACTCACAGTGGTTATCTTGCCCGACCCGTGTGACAAAACCAGCCAAGAACTCGGCTGGCAGAACTAAGCGTTGAGGTTTGCCTTCTTTTGGCGTGATGTAGTGCGTGCACGTTCAGATCCATCGAGAACGACCTTGCGAATTCGCACAACAGCCGGAGTTACTTCTACGCATTCATCTTCGCGACAGAATTCGAGAGCACCTTCCATGTTGAGTTTCTTAGGCGGAATCAAACGCTCTGATTCATCCGTTCCTGATGCACGCATGTTTGTTAATTTCTTTTCTCGAACACAGTTAACGTCCATGTCATCGCTACGTGAATTCTCACCAATAACCATGCCTTCATAGACTTCATCGCCAGGTTCTACGAAAATAGTTCCGCGATCTTGTGTTCCATAGAGTGCGTATGAAGTAACTGTTCCGAGACGATCTGAAACAAGGGAGCCAGTACCGCGTGTACGAATATCTCCGTGCCATGCTTCATAACCATCGAATACGTGGTGTAGCAAACCTGTACCGCGAGTTTCAGTTAAGAACTCAGTACGGAAACCAATAAGTCCACGTGAAGGAACTTTGTAATCCAGGCGAATCCAACCAGTGCCGTGGTTAACCATTTGTTCCATGCGGCCTTTACGAAGCGCCATTAACTGAGTTAATACACCTAAATATTCTTCTGGCGCATCAATTGTTAAACGCTCCATCGGTTCGTGAACCTTGCCATCAATTTTCTTGATAACTACCTGTGGTTTACCAACAGTTAATTCAAAACCTTCGCGCTTCATGATTTCAACTAGAACTGCAAGCTGAAGTTCTCCGCGGCCTTGTACTTCCCATGTATCTGGACGCTCTGTATTTAGAACGCGCAATGAAACGTTACCTACTAGTTCAGCATCCAAACGACCTTTAACTTGGCGCGCGGTAAGTAGTTTTCCACTCTTTCCTGCAAGTGGGGATGTGTTAATACCAATTGTCATAGAGATAGATGGCTCATCAACAATGATTGGTGGAAGTGCATGCGGATTATCTAGATCAGCAAGAGTTTCACCTAATGTAATTGTTTCAATTCCTGCAACAGCGATGATGTCACCAGGGTGTGCTTCAAGTGCTGGAACACGTTCTAACGCTTCTGTAATGAGTAGTTCTGAAACTTTAACTCGCTCAGATGTTCCATCTGTTTTCATCCACATAACTGATTGACCTTTTTTGATTACACCTTCTCGTACGCGACAGAGTGCAAGGCGACCAAGAAATGGTGAAGAGTCAAGGTTTGTTACGTGTGCTTGTAGTGGTGCACCTTCGTGATACACAGGTGCTGGAATTGCAGTAAAGATTGTGTCGAATAAAACATCGAGGTTTTCTTCTTCTGGCATTCCACCATCTGCCGGACGCGTAAGGGATGCACGCCCTGCTTTTGCTGATGCATAAATAACTGGGAATTCAATTTGTTCTTCATTTGCATCAAGATCTAAGAATAATTCGTAAGCCTCATCGACAACTTCTGCAATACGTGAATCGGGACGATCTACTTTATTAATAAGCAAGATAACTGGAAGATTCTTTTCAAGTGCCTTACGTAGCACGAAACGTGTTTGTGGAAGTGGTCCTTCTGATGCATCGACTAGCAAAATAACGCCGTCAACCATTTCTAGTCCACGTTCTACTTCTCCGCCGAAATCTGCGTGGCCTGGAGTATCAATAATGTTAACAATTGTGTCACCGCGCTTAACAGCAGTGTTCTTGGCAAGAATCGTAATTCCCTTTTCGCGTTCTAGATCCATTGAATCCATCATGCGATCTTGACCTTCGTCTTGCTTCTTATAAGCCGCGAAAGCACCTGATTGCCACAACATGGCATCAACAAGAGTTGTCTTGCCGTGGTCAACGTGAGCGATGATTGCAACGTTGCGAAGATTCTCGCGCTTCTTTTGTGGCAGACCAGCTAAGTGCGCACTAGATGCTTTAGACATTGAAATTTCACTCCAGACGTATGTGCTCTGGAAGAACTTCACAGAACGTGCGAAGAATAGCAGTTGGGGTTGCAATCACTTAAATCGTAGGCAATTACGCCTTAAATAAGAGATTTAAATTACGTATTTTGTGGGAAACCTAAATTAATTCCACCATGACTTGGATCAAGCCATCTGCTTGTCACAACTTTGCCACGAGTGAAGAAGTGCACGCCTTCTGTGCCGTGTGCATGGCTATCGCCGAATAATGAATTCTTCCAACCACCAAATGAGTAATACGCCATCGGCACAGGAATTGGAACGTTAATTCCAACCATTCCAACTTCAACTTCATTTTGATAACGACGAGCTGCGCCACCATCATTTGTGAAAATTGCTGTTCCATTTCCGTATTGGTGTGAATTAACGAGTGCAAGTGCTTCGTCGTATGACTTAACGCGAATAACACTAAGAACTGGACCAAAAATTTCATCGGTATAGATAGACATCTTTGGTGTTACGTGATCAAAAAGTGTTGGCCCAAGCCAGAAACCATTTCCGCCAGGGTTAACGCTGCGGCCATCAACGACAAGTGTTGCGCCCTCTTTTTCGCCCGCATCAACGTATGAAGCAACTTTGTCACGGTGTACTTGTGTAACAAGTGGGCCCATGTCAGATCCCTTTGTGCCATCACCAGTTTTTAACTTAACTGCGCGCTCTTTAATCTTTGCAACCAATAGATCTGCAACTGGTTCGACAACAACGAGTGCTGAAATTGCCATGCATCGTTCGCCGGCAGAACCAAAGCCTGCGTTAATTGCAGCATCTGCGGCTAAATCTAAATCAGCATCTGGCAAGACAACCATGTGATTTTTTGCGCCACCGAGTGCCTGAACGCGCTTGCCAGATTTTGTTCCGGTTTCATAAACATATTTAGCAATTGGAGTTGAACCAACAAATGAAAGTGATTTGATTCCTGGATGCGTCAAGATTGCATCGACAACTTCCTTGTCGCCATGAACCACGTTAAATACGCCATCTGGTAATCCAGCTTCTTTCCATAATTGCGCCATGAACATCGCAGCACTTGGATCTTTTTCAGATGGCTTAACGATGACAGTGTTACCGCAGGCAATAGCAACTGGGAAGAACCACATCGGAACCATTGCAGGAAAGTTAAATGGCGAGATGATTGCAACTGGTCCAAGTGCTTGGCGGATTGAATACACATCCACGCCAGTTGAAACTTCTTCTGAGAATCCACCTTTGAGTAGGTGTGGAATTCCGCAAGCAAATTCAACAACTTCGAGTCCACGCGTTACTTCTCCTGCGGCATCGCTAAGAACTTTTCCGTGCTCAGAAGTAATCAGGGCTGCGATTTTTTCTTTATTTGTATTTACTAATTCACGAAAAGCAAATAAAACATTGACGCGCTTTGTCAGCGAACTGTGGCGCCATTCTGCAAACGCATCGGTTGCTGCCTTTACTGCGACATCAACAGTTGCTGCGGTGCCGAATGCAACTTTCTTGGAAACTTCGCCAGTGGCAGGATTAAAAATGTCCCCATGACGTTTTGCCGAGTCATCGAAAGTTTTTCCGTTTATCCAATGGGTAATTTCGCTCATAGACGCACACTATCTGAGAGCATTATGCTTGCGCTATTCAGTGTTGAAGGGAAGTCTTTTTCGTGTCCAATCCACAGGCAGATCCAAAAAAGGGTGCCGCAGTAACTGCTGCTGACCATGAATATGTTTTTCACTCCTGGTCAGCCCAAGCACAAATCAAACCTCTGCCTGTTGCCGGTAGTTCTGGTTCACGTTTCTGGGATTACGAAGGCAAAACATATTTAGATTTTTCTTCACAACTTGTCTTTACAAATATCGGACACCAACACCCTAAAGTTGTGAAAGCCATTCAAGATCAAGCAGCAACTTTGACAGCCCTTGCTCCACAACACTCAAATGATGCGCGCAATGAAGCAGCGCAGAGAATTGTTGAACTAGCCGGCGGACACTTTAAGAAAGTTTTTTTCACAAATGGTGGAGCCGATGCAGTCGAAAACGCCATCCGTATGGCGCGCTTGCATACAAATAAGCATAAGATTTTTTCAACATATCGTTCCTATCACGGCAACACCGGCTCTTCGATTAACGCAACTGGTGACCCACGTCGTTTCCCAAATGAATATAGCTATGGTCACGTTCACTTCTGGGGTCCATATCTTTATCGTTCTGCATTTCAAGCAACTACTGAGGCAGAAGAGTGCGAACGCGCACTTGCTCACTTAGAACAGATGATTATTTTTGAAGGTCCCAACACAATTGGCGCAATTTTACTTGAATCAGTTGGCGGAACTGCAGGAGTACTTGTTCCACCTAAGGGTTATCTCGAAGGCCTTCGTGCGCTATGCGATAAGTACAAGATCATGTGGATTGCAGATGAAGTCATGTCAGGCTTTGGTCGCACAGGTAAATGGTTTGCGTATCAAAACTCTTCAGTAATTCCTGATTTGATCACATTCGCAAAAGGCGTGACTTCTGGTTATGTCCCACTCGGTGGCGTAGTTATCTCAGAGGCGATTTCAAATACATTTAATGAGCGCGCATTTCCTGGCGGGCTTACCTATTCAGGACATCCACTTGCATGCGCGGCAGCGGTTGCAACGATTGATGTTATGAAAGAAGAGAAGATGCTTGAAAACGCCACCATGATTGGTGAAAAAGTTTTCGGCCCTGGGCTTGTTGAATTAGCAAAGAAGCACAAAGTTATTGGCGATGTTCGCGGTGGCGGTGTTTTCTGGGGAATCGATATCGTTACAAGTCGAACAACCCGTAATCCAATGGCTGCATACGGTGGAACAAGTCCTGAAATGAACGAACTTGTTGCTGCATGCAAAGCTGCAGGATTAATGCCATTTAATAACTTCAACCGCATTCACTTGTGCCCACCGTGCAACATCTCAGTAGAAGATGCGAAGTTGGGTCTTGAGATGTTTGATAAAGCACTCGAATCAGTTGCTAAGTATTACAAAGAGTAAAAACTAAACGTTAAAGCGGAACTCGACTACGTCCCCATCTGCCATTACGTAATCTTTGCCTTCCATTCGAACTTTGCCCTTTGACTTTGCATCTGCCACAGAACCTGCTTCAAGCAGATCATCGAATGAAACGATTTCGGCTTTAATAAAACCTTTTTGGAAATCTGTATGAATAACTCCTGCTGCCATTGGCGCAGTGTCACCGTTATGAATTGTCCACGCACGAGTTTCTTTTGGCCCTGCAGTTAAATACGTTTGCAGTCCAAGTGTTTTAAATCCAACTCGTGCAAGTGTTGCAAGACCAGGTTCTTTTAAGCCAATTGATTGCAGCAATTCGAGTGCATCTTCATCGCTGAGTTCTGCAAGTTCAGACTCTGTCTTTGCATCAAGGAAAATTGCTTCAGCTGGTGCAACGAGTGCTGCCAACTTTTTCTTAAGCTCTTCATCGCCAAGTTCGGCAGCATCTACGTTAAATACATATAAGAATGGTTTTGCCGTTAGTAGGTGCAACTCTTTAAGTTCTGGTAAATCTATTTTGCTAGAAGATAAAGGCTTTCCACTTTGTAAATGTGCTTCGGCTGCCTTCATTGCATCCAACACGCTCTGGCGTTCTTTATTGACTCGCGCTTCTTTTTCAATACGTGGCAACGCTTTTTCAAGAGTCTGTAAATCCGCGAGCGCTAATTCNGTATTAATCGTTTCCATATCACTGGCTGGATCAATCTTTCCGTCCACGTGAACAACATCGCCATCGTTAAAGACTCGAATTACTTGGCAGATGGCATCTGTTTCGCGGATGTTTGCTAAAAACTTATTTCCAAGTCCGGCACCTTCAGATGCGCCCTTAACAATTCCTGCGATATCTACGAATGAGAGCGCAGCTGGAAGAATCTTTTCTGAGCCATAAATCTTTGCAAGCTTTGGCAAGCGATCATCTGGAACACCAACAACGCCGACGTTTGGCTCGATTGTTGCAAAGGGATAGTTAGCGGCAAGAACATTGTTCTTAGTCAACGCATTAAAAAGGGTGGACTTGCCCACATTTGGCAGACCGACGATTCCGATTGAGAGGCTCACGAGGAGTAGAGCCTACGCGCCTTCGTCAGTGGTTACTGCCACGATATGCCCATGCAAGCATCAACAGTGACCCTTCTCATTGGCCTGGCCATAGGCATTGCCCTCGGCTTTGTAATTGCCACCCTTAAATCTCGGGCTGCCAATGCCAACGCACTTGGCGCACAAGCACAAGTAAAGATGCTCACCGAACAATTAGCCACAGCGCAAACTCAACAAAATAACACTGTGAGACTAGATGAAGTTCTCAGCGACGTTAAAGCGCGTATGAATACATTATCCACGCAAGCACAAGAGGCTGAGAATAAAAGATTTGCCGCCGAATCTGCAATTAAAACTCAGATCGAATCTATGAGAGTCGGAAATCAATCTTTACTTGAGCAAGCAACAAAGCTTGCAGGCGCTCTATCTAATTCACAAACCCGCGGAAAATTCGGTGAAACACAATTAGAAATCCTCTTAGAAAGTGCGGGCCTGATCGAAGGTGTTCACTTCGAGCGACAAGAGTCTTCACGTTCTGATTCAGCAGATGTTTCGCGTCCTGATATCACCATCGCAATTCCTGGTGGCAGTCAGATATTTATCGATTCAAAGTTTCCATTTCACCGCTTCTTAGAGGCAGTAGACATGGAAGATCCCGATGCGCGCTCTGAAGCGATGGCGCTACACGCAAAAGATTTACTTAAGCACGTTGATGCACTGGCAAAGCGTGATTACCAAGGAGTCTCTAACTCCCCTGACTTTGTTGTGCTCTTTGCACCCTTTGAATCTATTCTCTCTGAATCTCTCAAAGCTGATCCGCAACTGCTAGAAAAAGCATTTTCAAAGCACGTAACAATTGCAACACCAACAACTATGTTGGCGCTGCTGCGAACAGTTGGATATGCATTTAGCCGTAATGATTTAGCGCGTAATGCAACAGAGATTCAAAATCTAGCTGGTGAATTGCTCAAGCGAATCGGTTCACTACATAGCAAGCTCTCCACATTGGGAGATCGCATCAAGAGTGCGGAGCGTGCCTTTAACGATGTGATTGCAACTGCTGAAACAACTGTGATGCGCCCAGCGCGAAAGATGATGCAACTGGGAGTTTCTAGTGGAAGCAATAAGATTGCAGCGCTGGCAGATGTTGATGATGAAGTTCGAGCAATTAAATCTTCAGCACTAGAAATTGATTACATTGACGCAGAAGAGGATGAAGAGCAAGTATGAGCACAGAAACACCTAACAGAGTCGCAATTACTGGCCCTGGCTTAAAGAAGCAAGGCGTAGTTGTATTACAAACCTTATTTATCGCTCTCTTCACACTCCTTGAACTCTGGATTAGAAGCGGAGTTGGAATCGTTACAGGTGTAGTTCTATGTGTTGCTGTTTTCGGTGGTGTTCGCTTCGGTCGTACTGGCACACGTTATGTCAGTGTTGTTACTCCACCACTAGCTTTTGCTGGCACAATTTTGGTAAGTGTGATTCTTTCTAGCGGAATCAAAATCAGTCAAATAGGTATCGACTTCGTTGCAGCCCTTGCAAGCGTTGCGCCGTATTTGATCATAAGTGCGCTCTATGGATGGTTTATGTATTTCAATGAGAAGGCAAAAACGCGTCCATCTCGTAAATCTGCTGCATAAGTACTACATTAAAAACATGCCTAAATTTCTAGCTGGCCTTGCACTCGCACTTGCTCTGAGTTTTGCTCCAATAGCTCAGGCGCATTCATATCAGCACTCAATAACAATACTTTCTGAAGATGAAGGCCCAGAAAATCCAGAAGAACTTGATCACGATAGTGATGACATTCAATTCGTAATCTTGGGCATTGTTATTGGCTTAGGTATTGCAGGCTTAATAACTTATCGTCGCTTCAAGCGTTAAGGCAGTGGCAACCACGCCACCATTTCTCCTTCTTCCATAGATTTTTCNGCCACAGCAAANCCAGTTGAGTGNGCAAGNCCGCGCAGCATTGCAGATCCTAAATATTCACCCATTTCAAACCAACCATCAACAATGTTTCCTAAGACTAATCGTGTGAAACCTTCTGGGACATTAATGTCATCGCCTGTCACGATCTGATGAAGCTCTGCTTCTTTTCGTCCCATGAGTGCATCAATTACTGGTTGGCCAAGTGTTAATAGCGCAACGATTGCTGATTGCGGATTACCGGGTAATCCAACAAAAGGTATTTTGTTTATGTGTGCCAAAACCATTGGATGACCTGGGCGAACTTTCACACGATCAATAATTAACTCACCTTTTAG
>JGI12421J11937_10000989_pt1 | contig 11382 bp, 12 predicted proteins | sample LakErihyJuly2011_2_FD_11937 | JGI IMG/M metagenome (IMG submission 11937)
GCGATGTACCAGTCTAACTTTTTAAATTTCATAACGATGCGAGGCGATGCAATCTACTACAATTTTCTCGACACTGTTTTTAGGATGCTATCTTTCCAATGATGGAAATCGCCTTGCATGATCCTCTCCCTTGCCTGTCGAACCAACCAAAGGTAAAAACGCAAATTCTGAATACTGGCGATGATCGGGCCCATCATTTCATTCGATTGAAACAAATGTCGGACATAGGCTTTACTATACTCCGGCGTGAGCAACGAATCCAAGGGTTCAAAGTCGTCCGCCCACTGCTTATTCTTAATATTGATAATGCCTTCGCAAGTAAATACGTTACCATTCCGACCATTGCGGGTGGGCATCACACAATCAAACATATCTACCCCCAACGCAATGGCATTGAGCAAATTTTCCGGTGTTCCCACGCCCATCAAATAGCGCGGCTTATCGTAAGGTAAAATATCCGTGACCAACTCCGTGATGCGATACATATCCTCATGGGGTTCTCCCACGCTCAAGCCGCCAATGGCATAACCTTGGGCATCGTGCTTTAACACATATTCCGCACTTTGTTTGCGCAAATCATCGTAGACACTCCCTTGAACGATGGGCATCAACGCCTGCTCATGTCCGTAAACGGGCTCTGTTTCGTTAAACCGCGAAAAGCATCGATCCAACCAGCGATGGGTCATATGCATCGAGTTTTTTGCGTAATCATACTCACAGGGATAAGGAGTACACTCATCAAAAGCCATGATAATATCTGCCCCAATTACGCGCTGAATATCCATCACCCGTTCGGGACTAAACATGTGCTTTGATCCATCGATATGACTGGCAAATTTCACGCCTTCATCGGTGAGTTTACGCGTCCCCGAAAGCGAATACACTTGGTAACCACCACTATCGGTCAGTACAGGTCGATCCCAATTGCTGAACCCATGAATCCCACCTGCTTTTTGTAAAATATCGAGGCCCGGCCTCAAATAAAGGTGATAGGTATTGCCTAGGATGATATCGGCATTGATATCATTTTTGTTGAGCAAGAAATTGCGATGCACCCCTTTCACTGTGCCGGCGGTACCCACTGGCATAAATATGGGGGTTTGGATGCGACCATGCGCGGTATCAATCACACCAGCTCTCGCTTTGGTGAAAGGATCTTTATGTTGTAATACGAAATTCAATTCTGTGCCATCAACGAAATACTAAACAAACGGGGGAAAAGCGCGGAAAGGCTACCCGAATAGTAACTATTGGGCACTCGAACCAGGGCGTTATTGAGGCCGTTGCTCATTTTTAACTCCACCGACATATCTACAAAATCCAAACGAAATTCCATCCCGGCGCCAAATTCATAGTAATAGGTATTGGCTTTTATGGCAATCAATGGCTTTGACTCACCAATGACCAAACCTTCGTTACTCTGAAAATCGTGAGACCATCGAACGCCACCCAAAACGTACATCCTTGTGTTGTTAGGCATATCACTGCGATATTTTATCGTTAGAGGCATATCAAAAGAAATCGTTTCGATTTTAATGTTTGGACCTGGTGTGTGCTGCCAAGTATACTGGATATCACGTTGATGCAATTGAAGCATTGTTAATGTCTTAACTTCCCAGTATTTGCCCAATCTGCAAGCCACGGAACCACCAAATCCCCCACCCGATTGTCCGCCCGGACGAATACTCTGTATAGAATCCGTGCGCTGCCAAAAAACTGGATCCAACTCCATTTTCATTTTGGCGTAGGTACCAGCAAAGGCGATACCCCAAAAGAAATGCTTGCGATAATCCCGATTGTAATCGCGGGGCTGGGAAAAGGATTTTCCGGCCAAAACCAACAACAATATGAGGACAATTATTTTACGCATGTATACATGGTACAGATACCGAATGTAAGTGGCTTATAGGTAACGTGAGAAAACCCCACAGATTTTGCTTTTTCTACAAATTCTTCGCCTTCTGGAAATGCCGCAACACTCTGAGGCAGATAGGTATAGGCGTTGGTACTGCGCGAAAGCATCTTGCCCATCAATGGCAAAATGTTTTTGAAATAAAACCAATATAGTCTAGAGAAAATTGGGTTTGTTGGCTTGCTAAACTCCAACACCACCATCGGTCCGCCCGGCTTTAACACGCGATGCATTTCGGCCAAACCCGTCAATAAATTCTCGAAATTCCTTACGCCAAAACTCACCGTAACCGCATCAAAATCACCCTCTTGAAAAGGCAATTTCTCTGAATCCGCCTGGGTCAAACGAATGCGCGATGTTAGATTTTTTTGATTCAGTTTGATCTGACCAAAATCAAGCATTCCTTGACTGATATCCACGCCAACGATGTTAGAACCTTCGATTTTTGTCATTTCGATAGCCAAATCCGCCGTACCCGTTGCCACATCCAAAATGTGCTTTGCGCCGAAGGAATTGACGTTCTTCCTTACTTTGGTACGCCAGGAGTAATCTACGCCCAACGACAAAAAGTGATTCAAAAAATCATAGCGAGGAGAAATGTTATCGAACATCTCTTCCACTTGCTGCTTCTTGGAAGCATCAGAATTTGGGTTAGGTTTTACTTGGCTTGACACGATAAAGTTNCAAATATACGCAATTTCGAGGGCAGTGACCGACGAATCGAAGTGCAAACACACCGATATTTGCAGACGCAAAATCGCAACAAATGGACATCAATACCGCAGAATACATTGGAAGTTGGCAAAAGAATGCGGACATGCCTCATACAGAATTGCCCGAATTCGCCTTCATTGGTCGCAGTAATGTGGGAAAAAGCAGCTTGATCAACATGCTCACGCAGAGAAATGGGCTGGCCAAAACGAGTTCAACACCGGGCAAAACGCAGAGCATCAACTTGTTTTTATTGAACAAGAAAATCCAATTCGTGGATTTACCGGGCTATGGCTATGCAAAACTCTCCAAAGACAAACGCGAGATTTTTGGCAAAATGATCAAGCATTATTTGCACGAAAGGGTGAATATGTATTGCTTATTTGTGTTGATCGACCTACGGATTAAGCCGCAGCAGATCGACATGGACTTCATCAATGAATGTGGCGAGCACGATATCCCGATGGCTTTGATCGGAACCAAGGCCGACAAACTCAAACCGGCAGAATTAGAGGCCAACAAAGCAGCGATTGATGCAAAATTATTAGAATTCTGGAATGAAATACCCCCGTTTTTCATCAGCAGCGCTGAAACTAAGGTGGGTCGTGATGAGGTTTGGAACTTCATCAAAGGCACTTTGCCGAAATAATACTGTATAGTCTCCCCCGATCCAGTACTGATCAAAAAGAGACATTTTTATTTTTTGTTGTCAGATCAAAATTAAAATTAGCGTTTATAATAAGTCCATCGTTATCTTGAAATACATTTCTGTTGTTTACCTCACGTCCAAGTTGAAGTGTCTGGTTTAAATAACCTGCTTCAATTCTTATTGTTGGACTAAATCTGTACCCAAGCAATATACCAACTCTATTTTGGTCAAAAATATTTTCATTAATATTTTCACCAAAGCCGACAAAAACTTCATCGTAAATTGCTAGGTATGCTGTTTTATCATTAATTTCTTTGCCTTTCAATGGCATTTGCATACGAAACATATATCTAACTCTATTCAATAATGGGAACTCATCTTCAATTGTGAGATTATCGTTTGAATATCGTCCTACCCAACGTTGTTCCAGCATAAAGCGGTGGGACAAATCAACAATAGAAACTTTATCTGTTATGGTTGCCATTTGAAATAAACGATGTTCGGTAAAATCTTTGCCCATTCCGTTGATAGGAATTTCTCCATAAGGAAATGTTTCTATCCAAGCATAACCAAGTCTAAATTGAATTTTAGAGTTGAGTTGGTAATTAACTCCAACACGTAATAAACTCTGTTGCCATGCAGTAATTATTTCAGTTCTACGAAACTGATATTCTGTATGGATACCAAACTTTTGCGAAACTTTGAATGTCCCAAAATAATTAAACCATCCAATAGTATTAGAGTTGTTTAACCTAGTATTTTGAGCATTTATTGAGCTTGATATTAAACTTAATAAAGCTATAATGTAAAAAGCTATTTTTTTATTCATCTTTATGTTTGACTAAGGTCTTGTCAAAATTGCCACGAACGGCTTGCGGTTATGCGAATGGCCAGCTGGATTCAATCAACCCAACTTAGGAAACAACCAACCCTTGGCCGAAGCAATCAACTCCTGCATCGGAACCACCTTGTGATTGATATCGTAGGCAGCCAAAAATGCATCCACCTCATGTTGTAATTCTGGCGCGGTTTGCAATTCGCGTTGCTTTAAGGCCGCTACCCCACACAACCATTCCACCGCCAAAATATTCTCAACGTTCTCAATAACCCTCAACAACTTGGTCGCCGCATTCGCCCCCATACTTACATGATCTTCTTGTCCGTTCGAACTCATAATGCTATCCACCGATGCCGGTGTACACAACTGCTTGTTCTGCGATGCCAAAGCCGCTGCACTATATTGAGCAATCATATATCCACTGTCCAAACCCGCTCCATCGGCCAAGTAAGGCGACAAGCCCCGTTGTCCGCTCACCAACAAATACGTCCTCCGCTCACTGATGCTCCCCAACTCAGACAGTGCCATCGCCGCGTAATCCAAGGTCAAAGCCAAGGGCTGACCGTGAAAATTACCCCCGCTCAACACACAATCTTCCTCTTCAAACACATTTGGATTGTCCGTTACAGAGTTCAACTCGGTTTCCCAGACATCCAAACAGTGATCCAAGGCATCGTAAGAGGCGCCATGAACTTGAGGAATACAACGGAAACTATAAGGGTCTTGCACCTGTTTTTTGGGTTGCTTTGCGATGGGCGAATTCTCCAAAATCGCGCGCATTTCAGCAGCCGCCGATATCTGTCCAGCATGAGGTCTTACGCGATGTATGGGCGATTGAAAGGGATCCATCCGACAGTCAAAAGCATCCAAGCTGAGGGCGCTCACCTTTGGCAATTGTTTGAAAATTTGTCTAATTCTGCGATAGGCTTCCACCGCATGGGCCAGCATAAATTGGGTTCCATTGATCAATCCCAATGCCTCCTTGGGTCCGAGTTGCAAAGGCTTCCAGTTGTTTTGCGCCAACCATTGCTCACCTGAAATTTCACCGTGCTGGGGATGTCTCAAATATCCTTTCCCAATCAGCGGAAGAACCATTTGAGAAAGGGGTGCGAGGTCGCCAGAGGCACCGAGCGATCCTTGCTCCGTTACCACCGGGAACCAACCTTGGTTGTACATGGCCGATAGTTTTTCAAATATCTCGGGGCGAATCGCCGAATACCCCTTGCTCATATTGAGCATTTTGAGCCAAAGCATATTTCGTACCAGTTCAAACGCCAAGGGTTTACCCACGCCTGCAGCATGCGTGATGAGCAAATTTTCTTGCAGGGCCGACAAATCCTCTCTGGAAATTTCAACATTTTGCAAGGAACCAAAACCGGTATTTACACCATACACCGGTGAAGTTGCTTTATCTAAATAAGATTGCAAAAATGCCACGCTGCGATCCATCCGTTCCCGAACTTCCACCGACAACTCAACGGGCTGCTGCAATGCCTCAATGGCTTCCTGCAATGTATAAAATGATTTCATTTTGTGATATTAATCGTTTAATAAAAAGTCTGTTTGAATTTTAAATCGAAGTCGAAATTATATTTGCGATCTCCTCCAAAGAGCCTGTCACCTGTTCACCCGATACCAAATTCTTGAGTGCTACTTTATTTGCTTGTAACTCTTCGTTTCCGATGATGACCGCAAAGCCCATTTTTTTGTCGTTCGCATAATCCAACTGTTTTTTCAATTTGGGCGTGCCAGGATACAATTCTGCGGCAAGGCCACGCGCGCGAAGCGCGCGGGCCACATCAGCCCCAAACGCCAAACACGCATCGTCCATCGCACAAACCAAAACCCCGCCCACCGCTTGCTCCATCGCATCAAGCAATCCCGCCGCCTCCATCGTATCGTATACCCGATCCAAACCAAAACTCACTCCCACCCCCGAAACGTCTTTCAAGCCAAAAACACCCGTCAGATTATCGTACCTGCCACCGCCGCCAATGCTGCCCAATCTAAAATCCTCGGGCAATCGACCATCTGTAGCCTCTACCTCAAACACCGCACCCGTATAATAACTCAAGCCCCTGGCTAACGTAAAATCCAACTCCACATTGCCCGCATCCGCCAACAATCCAAAAATCGTTTCCAACTCATTCATACCCTTCAACAACGCGTCGCCTTGTAAAAATTCCGTACCCTTTATCAAGTCCATCTTGAGCGAATTGCCACTCACCGACTTACTATCCCAAAGCCATTTCCAGGCATTCAACGACATAGACAAACCCTTCTCCTCCAGTTCTTTGGCAACGCCCTCAAAACCAATTTTATCGGCCTTATCAATGATGATCATAAACGCATTCCAATTCTCTCGAGTGCCCAAAACACCCATAAAAGCGTCCAATATCCCACGATGATTGATGCGAATCTTCACGCCCAAATCCAAAGCCGCAAACACCTCCTGATACATCTCCACCAATTCCGCCTCCGACACCACCGAATTGGCACCCACCACATCTATATCGCACTGCCAAAACTCACGATACCTACCCTTCTGAGGTCGGTCCGCCCGCCAAACCGGCTGCATCTGATACCGCTTAAATGGAAACACAATTTCGTTGCGATTCATCACCACAAAACGCGCCAAAGGAACCGTTAAATCATAACGCAACCCACGATCCGAAATCTGGGGAGTGAGACCTTTGCTGTCTTTAGACGACAACAACGATGCATCTGCCTTCGACAAAAAATCGCCTGAATTCAATACTTTAAACAACAGTTGATCCCCTTCATTACCGTATTTGCCTTGCAAAGTGCGCAGGTTTTCCAACGATGGAGTTTCCAATGCCCCAAATCCATGAGATAAAAAAATACGCTCCATCACCGAGGTGATGTATTTTCTAAGTAGCATCACTTTGGGTGAAAAATCTCTGGTTCCGGACGGCAAACTGGGCTTTTCCATGATGCGAAGTTAACATTCAAGTACCAAAGGGATAAATCTGTTGCGAATTTTACAAAAATCAAATCTGCTTTGGCACCATATTTGGAATACTTTTGCTGAAATGAAAAAATACATTACCGCATTTTTAATCGCTGCATTGGCCTTCGCCCCTAGCCTATTTGGCCAAGACGCCACCCAGGAAGCACCGTCTGTGAATGTCAAAAATATCGATGGCGCCCCCATCAACTTTAATTCAACTGTAGAAAAAGGAAAGATAACCATCGTTTCTTTCTGGGCTACATGGTGCGGACCTTGTATTAAAGAATTACAAGCCATCGACGAGCATTATGCCGATTGGCAAGCAAAATACAATGTCAAATTGGTTGCAGTGAGCATCGACGATGCAAGAAACAGCCGCAAAGTGAAGCCAAAAGTATTGGCCGAAAACTGGCAGTATCAGATCATTTTGGATGAAAATATGGATTTGGCGCGCGCGATGAATGTAAATAACCCACCAATGACCTTCATTTATGATAAAAATGGAAAGTTGGTTTTCACACACCAAGGATACACTCCTGGCGCTGAAGAAGAAGTAGAAGCCAAATTGGCTGAATTGTCGAAATAATAATTACCTCATCGGGATTTCCACGACGAGAACATCCGCTCCCTCTGAAGTCTTGAAATCCAATTGATCAAGTTCCCAAAGTCCAATCGCATCGCGACGTTCTAATTTGTGGCCATTCACCTCCACAGATCCCTCAATCACAAAAATATAGGCACCTTGGTATTCTCCGTGTAATTCATAATCCGCATGGGACATGCTCGACATTAATTGTCGAACAAAATAGGTCTCCTGCTGCGCTTTTATGGACTCTCCGCCATTAGGTGTCACCAAATACTGCCATTTACCAGTTCTACCCTCTACATCAAAAAAACGTTGGTCATAACTTGGCGTTAGGTTGTGCGCTCGAGGAAAAACCCATAACTGCAACAACTTACTCTCCTCCGTTTTGCTGCTATTCACCTCGCTGTGCGTAATTCCCGTCCCAGCCGTCATGTGTTGCACCTCCCCCGCTTTGATCACCTCTGTATGTCCCATCGAATCTTTGTGCTGTAGCTCACCCGACAACATAATGGTAACGATTTCCATATTGTCGTGTGGATGCATACCAAAACCCATGTTGGGCGCAATAATATCATCGTTCAAAACCCGCAACGCCCCAAAATGAATCTTCTCAGGATCGTACCAATGTGCAAAACTGAAACTAAACTTGGAATCGAGCCAAGCCATTTTATTGACGCCTCTTTCGTTTGCTGGGTGGAATTTATATTTCATAGTTAAAATCAATATTTGTTACAACAAAAATACGTCAAATCTCATCACATCTCGAAGTAAAAACGCCAAAATCAAGATTCAAAAACCTCTTCCGGCAATGGAATTTTATCATTGGTTTCAATCAAAACCCCGCCAACCCCTGCTGCTGCTGCGGCATCCAAATCGCGCTGTCTATCGCCAATAATTAAACATTGCGATGGATCCAAATCAAATTTATGGAGTCCCTTTTCAACCATCAGACTGCCGGGTTTGCGGCATAAGCATCGACCAGAAAAATCGGGATGATGGGGACAGAAATAAAATTGAGCGATGCTAAAACCGGCTTGAACGCAAAGACCCTGCACATATTGATGGATTCCATGAACCGTTTCTTCCGTATACAAACCCTTGTCGATCCCCGCTTGATTCGTCACCACAATCAACAAATACCCCGCGTGGTGCCATACTTTTAGCGTTTCGATCACCCCTGGCAACACCGTAAATTCGGCCAAGCTCTTGGTATAATCGCCTGGATCATGATTGATTACACCGTCCCGATCTAAAAATAACGCCTTTTTGCCGCCAACTGATTCGCCCATTTTTTTCATTTACCTGCAAAATAACTTATTTTCGCTCACTCAATCACATGTCGAAGTATCTAGTTATCATCCCAACCTACAACGAAATCGAAAATATCGAGAGAATGGTCCATACGGTGATGGCGCTAGAGAAGGATATTGACCTCCTTGTGGTTGACGATAATTCGCCCGATGGCACTGCAAATCAAGTGGATTCGATGATGGCGCAATACAACGGCGAACGGTCAAAATTAAACATCCTGAAACGCCAAGAAAAAAACGGATTGGGCACTGCCTACATCGCTGGATTTCATTGGGCTTTAGACAAAGGATACGAATACATTTGTGAGATGGATTGCGATTTTTCTCATCCGGTGGATCAGCTGCCGAATTTGATTGCGAAGTGTGAGGCGGGTGCCGATGTTTGCGTAGGTTCACGATATTTTGGAGGCGTTGTTAACGTTGTCAACTGGCCCATGGGTCGCGTTTTGATGAGTTACTATGCGAGCAAATATGTCAAATTAATTACTGGATTAAATATTGCCGACACCACAGCGGGTTTTGTGTGTTACAAGCGAAAAGTGTTGGAGACCATTGGCATCGACGATATCAAATTCCGTGGCTATGCTTTCCAAATAGAAATGAAATTCCGCAGCAATTGCAGAGGATTTATCATTCAAGAACATCCGATTATTTTCACAGATCGTACCGCTGGGACTTCAAAAATGAGTACCAAGATTTTCCGTGAGGCCCTGTTTGGCGTCATCGAATTAAAATTGAAACGTATTTTCGGCAGAATTTAATTAATGCGATGATGTTGAACCGAACGAAAGGCGTTTCGATACTTCAGCATCCGATTTCCTTAGCAATTTTATTTTTCTTCTTGTCGATGGGAATACACCTCATTGGGCTCGACGCGCTCAGTCTAACCTCCGACGAGTGTTTTAGCATTTATCACGCTCAGATGTCGCCCCGCCTCATCTACCAACACCTTTCCACCGGCAACAACCCACCTCTTCACGAATGGATTTTGCATTATTGGATGCTTTGGTTTGGCGATAGCGCTTTTGCTGTCCGATTTCTTTCTCTGATTTTCAGTAGCCTAACAACGGCTTTGATTTTCGTCTTGGGGACACAGATTTCTGCGGCACGCTCGGAAGAAAACTCAGCAAATTCAAGCACTGGAATGATTGCTTCGATTCTATTTTTATCGAGCAATTACTCCACCTTTTTGGCCCACGAGGCGAGGACATACAACCTCACTTTGTTTTTGGGTGTTTTAAGTACGATTGCATTTATTGGCGCTTTGAAATCCGGCAAAATCAAGCATTTTCTCATTTACGGACTGATCGGCGGACTCTTATGTTTGTCGCATTTCTTTGGCATTTGGATTTTACTCGCCCAGGGAAGTTTTTGGCTATTGTGGAACAAAGAAAGTCGACCCGCATTAAAAAGCATGATTTGGGCTGCTTTGGGTTTCGGAATTGCATTTGGATGGTACATCCCCAATTTGTGGTATCGATTTGTGGATAGCGCGTCCCAGGGCACCTGGGTAAACCCAGCGCCCTGGGACGCACCCTATTTGACACTCTGGAAATACTTGAACACCCCCCTCGCCACAATTTCAGCCATCGGTTTATTAATTTATCTGCCCTTCTACTTATTCAAGAATAAATCAAATCGCACTATACAGAATCAAATTCTCATCTTTTGGATCTTTGCACTACCCTTCTTCGGCCAATGGCTTCTGAGCTTAGACCACCCTTTCAGCATCCCAATGTTCACAGAGCGATACGCGGGAATCACACTGCCATTTCTTTGCTTGAGCTTATCAGTCAGCATCTCAGCCCTTCCCCTATCCCTCGGAAAACATATTTCAGCCATTAAGACGATAACGATTATTGGCCTGATGATGCTTGGCCGCAGTTTCACACCTGCCAACCAAGCCAGCGCAAAAGAAGCCTTACAAACCGCAAAAGTCAGCCTAGCTGCGAATTGGGGAAAAACACCCATCATACTAGAACCCTATCATTCCGCATTTCAAGTGTTGTATTACGCCGATCATAATCGGTTTAAACAGTATCAATTCAAACAACATCAACCCCACCTGATTTACGACCACCTCGCATCGCAGTTGAGTCTTTCCAATATTTGGATTTTGAAAACCGAAAAAAGCCTTGACAGCCTTGGATTATCGAGTAAAAGTCAATTAACCTACCTGCGTTTTGGCACGGTAAAATCAGCCCATACGATACAAATCGAACAGCAATTGAAAAAACTGACGAACACCGGGGGTAACATTAAGGGTAGTACGATTCAAATTCCAAAGCGACTTTGGGGCACAAACGAAATCACTTCAGAAGCCGAATTTTGGCTCATTGAGAGAAAATAACCGTATATTTGCAGCACTTTTCCAAATGGAAGGCGAACCCCGAAGTATAATCCAG
>JGI12421J11937_10000990_pt1 | contig 11382 bp, 4 predicted proteins | sample LakErihyJuly2011_2_FD_11937 | JGI IMG/M metagenome (IMG submission 11937)
CCGACACCGCCGTCCGCTTCGCCTTCGTCTCCTGCCAGGACTTCGCCGGCAAGTACTACAACACCTACGCCCGCCTCAACCGCGAGGAGCTCGACTTCGTCGTCCACCTCGGCGACTACATCTATGAAACCACGAGCGACCCCGCCTTCCAGGCGACCTCGCCTGGCCGCTCCGTCACCTTCGACGACCGCGAAGGCTCCATCCTCTTCAACGCCGGCACCGAGAGCGAATTCGGGGCCGCCTCGAGCCTCGACAACTACCGTCAGCTCTACCGCACCTACCGCTCCGACGCCGACCTGCAGCAGGCCCACGAGCGCTTCCCCTTCCTGGTCATCTGGGACGACCACGAGTTCTCGGACGACTGTCACGGCGCCACCGCCACCTACTTCGACGGCCGCCAGGACGAGCTGAGCGTGAGCCGACGCATGCGGGCCAACCAGGCCTGGTGGGAGTACCAGCCCGTCGACTACGAAGACCGGCCCGACTTCGCCTACGACAGCAGCGCCGCCTGGCCCGACGACCTCCGCATCTACCGGCGCCTCCGCTTCGGCCGCCACATGGAGCTGTCGCTCACCGACCTCCGCACCTACCGCAGCGACCACCTCATCGCCGAGGACGCCTACCCCGGCCAGGTGCTTGTGACCGCCGACCAGCTCGCAGCCACAGACGTCGCAACCCCAGACTTCGCCAGCCCCTACGCCGACATCGCCACCTTCGCAGGCGGCCGCTTCCTCCCCTTCCTGCAGTCCCTCGCCGCCGAGGGTGAATACCCCACCGAGCGTGTCACCGGGCTCGTCAGCATCGACTACCTGCAGGGCCGCATCACGGCGAACGCCGGCCGCGTCGACCTCCCCATCCCGCCCAACGCCGCCGAACTCGACGGCCTGCCCGTGGGCCTCGCCGTGCACCACACAGGCAAGAGCGGCCTCTTCAGCCAGATCGGCTCCCGCTACCTCGCCCGCAAGGCGCCCTACCTGCTCATCAGCGACCTGCTCTTCCGCGCCGCGCCCGAGGCCGAACAGGCGCTCGGCAGCGCACAGGAGCAGTGGCTCGTCGATGGGCTCAGCGGCTCCGACGCCTCCTGGAAGGTCTGGGCCAACTCCTTCACGCTGCAGCAGCGGGTCGTCGATGTGACCAGCTTCCGGTTGCCCGACGACTTCAAACAGAAGTTCCTCCTCTCGGTCGAAGACTGGGACGGCATGCCCTCGCGCCGCGCCGCGTTGGTCGAGCGGCTCGCCGATGTGCCCAACCTCGTCGCCATCACGGGCGACATCCATGCCTTCTTCGCAGGCACGCTGCCCAAGGCCGACGGTAGCGCGGCGCTCGTCGAGTATGTTGGTTCGTCGCTCTCCTCGGGCACCTACAAGACGCTCCTGCTCAAGACCGCCTCTTCCGACCCCACGCTCCGCGACGCCGGCGCCGCGGCCCTTGCGCTCCTGGTCGAAGAGCTGCTCGTCTCCCCCGAAACCAAGCCCAACCCCCACCTCGCGCTCGCCGACATTGACCGCAATGGCTTCTCCATCGCCACCGTCTCCGCAACCAGCTTCGACGTGGACTTCTACGCCATCGCCGAACGGGCCGCCTCGGCCCGCATCGCCGACGCAGAGCTCGACGCAGCCTTCGAGGTCACCCGCCTGCAGACCCGCACGGGCGACGCCTCCGTCTGGCGCGACTTCGACGGCATCTGGAAGCGGTGGAACCCGGCCACCTTCGCCTGGGAGGCGTAGGGAGCTGAGCCCGCCTACTCCATCCCCAACGTCCGCGTGGTCCGCGATCGCTCGGCCTCGGACGCCGCGCCGCCCGTGCCGAACCAGTCGTCGACCGCCGGCACCGTGAAGCCGAACCAGCGCCGCTCCGACTTGTAGTGATGCAGCCGGTGGCGACGCACCACCTCCGCCTGCCAGCGGATAGAGGGCGCATAGTCGGTATGGGCAATGAAGTGGTGCCACTCATAGACCAGCGCAGCCAGCGAGATGGCCGCCATCACGCCGAAGGTGAGCGCCCGGTCGCCGCTCCCGACAAAGAGCAAGGAACTGAAGACCGCGTAGGCCGTGAGCACCACCCGCACCGGCAGAAAGACCAGCGGAAAGTCCGAGGGGTTCATGTGGTGCTCCCGGTGGCGCCGAGCAAAGTAGGGGTCGAACGACAGCCCCAAGATGCGACGCGGCCGGATGTGCAGAAGCCAGCGATGGGCCGACCACTCGCCGAAGGGCCAGGCCACAAAGACGCCGGCCATGAGCAACAGCTCCATCATCGAGACAGGGCCCGCACCCAGCCGAACTGCGATGCTGCACGCAATTGCCAGCACGATGCAACGGGTCGATGGCGCCCCGAAGAAGAGCCCCAGCACCCGGCGGAGCGTGTCCGAAGGCGGCCGGCTCCGGCGCGTCGCCGCCTCCGCCCGCGCATAGGCCGCCTCCGCATCCTCCCGCGCCACCGCTGTCGTCTGCTCCTCCATGCAGCCACTCTGCCACGGCCTATCACCCTTTGCACGCGCCGTGCGCGGCCCCGCACAGCCGCACTGCGTCATCGCTTTCGGTTGCCAGCCAGACCGCTGCGGCGGTAGTTGCTCCCCTTCCCCAACATCCGAGGTCCCATGTTGCCCCGCAACCGCCTGCTCGCCCTCCTCCTCTGCTCCACCGCCCTGCTCACCGGTTGCAGCGACGACAAGAAGAGCGCCACCGCCGCCGACACGGGCGGCTCCGGCGACACCAGCCTCACCGATACGGGCGGCTCCGCCGATACCACCGCAGACACCGAAGGCTCCGCAGACGGCTCCGACGACACGGGCGCCGTCACCCCCGCACCCCGCGGCGACTGCGACCCGCTCGACCCCTCCAACTGCACCCTCCCCTGGCCCTCCAACCTCTACCTCGAGGCCGACGCCACCACCGAGACCGGCTACCACCTCGCCTTCGGCCCCACCTCCATCGCCTCTGGCCTGGCCGGCGCCCACATGAACCCCGACCTCTTCCGCCGCCTCGACGGCTACTCGGTCGGCACCGCGCTCATGGCAGTCTTCCCCAACCTCGACATCTCGGCGATGGCCACCGAGGACGACCTCGCCCCCTCGCTCGCCGCCGACGCACACATCCTCTGGTTCAAGGTCGCAGCCGACGGCTCGCTCACCCGGGTCCCCTACTGGGTCGAGCTCGATGTCCAAGAGGCCGACCCCGCATCCAAGATTCTCTTCGTCCGACCCGGCGTCATCCTCGACGAAGCGGCCCACTACCTCGTCGCCTTCCGCAACCTCACAGACACCACGGGCGCGGCCATCGCCCCCTCCGCCGCCTTCACCGCCCTCCGCGACGGCACCGCCCTCCGCGACCCCGAGCTCGTCGCACGTGTGCCTCGGTTCGAAGAAGAGGTCTTCGCCCCGCTCGCCGCCGCCGGCCTCGACCGCAGCAGCCTCACCCTCGCCTGGGACTTCGTCACCGCCAGCAGCCGCTCTACCCACAGCCCCATGCTCAAGATGCGCGACGATGCCCTCGCCGTCGTCGGCAGCCAGGGCCCCGAGATGACCATCACCGAAATCCAAGACTACACCGAGGCCGAAGACGCCGACATCGCCTTCGAGGTCCGCGGCACCTTCCGCGTCCCCTACTACATGGAAGACCTGCCGGTCTCCGACCGCTCCGGCACCGTCGTCGGCCAGGTCTTCCACCTCGGCCCCGACGGCCTTCCCGAGCAGAACGGCTTCCACGACGCCCCCTTCTGGATCCGCGTCCCCCGCGCCGCGCTGAACGGCACCCCGCAGGGCCTCATGCAGTTCGGCCACGGCCTGCTCGGTACCGGCGACGAGATCCGTTACTTCGGCCACGACAGCCTCTCGCAGCGCCACAACCTCATCCACTTCGCCACCAACTGGCTCGGCATGGCGGAGGCCGACGAGGGCCGCGTGCAGTTCATGGTCTTCGACCTCGACCGCTTCCGCTGGCTCTCCGACCTCACCCACCAGGGCGTCCTCGACACCCTCCTCCTCGCCCGCTCCATGCGCGAGCGCTTCGCCTCGCTCCCCGAAATCGCCGCGCGCGGCATCGTCGTCAACCGCGACGAGCTCTACTACTCGGGCAACTCGCAGGGCGGCATCTACGGCGCCACCTACATGGCCCTCTCCACCGATGTGCAGCGCGGCCACCTCGGCGTCCCCGGCCAGAACTACTCCACCCTGCTCCACCGCTCGAAGGACTTTGAGCGCTTCTTCGTGGTCCTCAAGAGCACCCTCCGCACCGCCTCCAACGTGGCGGTCGCCCTCTCCGCCATCCAGCTCCTCTGGGACGGCGTAGACCCCGTCAGCTACTGGAAGCACATCGAGACCGAGCCCTTCCCGGGCAACAGCCCCCACCAGGTGCTCTGCGCCGTCGCGAAGGGCGACTACCAGGTAGCCCCCGTGACCATGGAGGTCGTTGCCCGCAGCGGCCACGGCCTTGCCATCATGGAGAACTACGACGCCGAACGCACCCCGTGGGGCGTGACCGAGGTGCCCTACCCCCACACCGGCTCAGGCCTCGTCCTCTGGGACTACGGCAACCCTTGGGGACCCCGCGCCAACACGCCCCCGGTCGAGACCGACCTCGGCGACCCGCACGACAGGCCCCGCCGCCTCGACAGCCACAACGACCAGCTCATCCACTTCTGCCGGACGGGCGAAATCATCGACGTCTGCGGCGGCGACGGTTGCCGCCCCGAGTAGGCTAGGTGCCGAGCGGCCGCGGCGGACCGTGGCCTACCTCGAGCGCCAGCTCCACCCGGTTGCGGCCCGCCTTCTTGGCCCGGTAGAGCGCTGCGTCGGCCGCCTCGAGCAGCTCGGTCGGCGTCTCGCCATGCTCGGGGAACGAGGCTACACCCAGCGAGATGGTGGCGGAGATGGGCCCTGCGGCCGTCTGGATCGGCGTCGCCGCAATGCTGGTGCGCCACGCCTCGGCCCGCTCGAGGGCGGTCGCCAGCGGCATCTTCGGCATCACCACAAGGAACTCCTCGCCGCCGAGCCGGCAGGGGATGTCTTCGGCGCGTGAACCGGCCGTGAGCCGGGCTGCGAGCGACTTCAGCACCTCGTCGCCGGCCGGGTGACCGTAGGTGTCGTTGACCTGCTTGAAGTGGTCCACGTCCATCACCAGCAACGCGATGGGCCGCTTCTCGCGGATGCAGCGGGCCAGCTCGCGGTCGAAGGTGGGCTCGAGGTAGCGCCGGTTGAAGAGCCCGGTCATGGGGTCACGATTGGCCTCTTCGCGTAGCGCCGTCTGCAGCTTGCGGTTCTCTTCGAGCTGCCGGTGCAGCGCCTCCTCCGACTCCCTGCCCTTGGCAGACATCTCGTGGAGCCGCCGCGACCGCAGATAGGCCTCATAGGCCACCGTCAGCAGGTAGGCCGTTACGCTCACGATGCTCAGCGCCGTCACATGGCCCGCCGTCTCCGGCCGGTAGGCGCCACCCTGCGCCGCCTGAGCCGGCAGCGCGCCGAGCGCAAAGATGGCGATCGCCTGCACCAGCCCCGCCACGCTGGCGAAGGCGGTCAGGTTCACCGTCGCGCCCACAAAGAGCCCAAAGGCGAGCCAGAGCGGAAAGCCGAGCGCCGACGCCCAGGCCCCGTAGATGAGCGCATCCACCCGCAGGTTCCAGAGCTCTGCGGTCAATGGGCTCGCAGACTTCACCGCCATGCGGTAGGCCGCCACGGGCCAGCCAAGAAAGGTCACTGGGAGCGCCACCCACAACAGCGGTGGCACCTCCGCCGTCTGCATGTGGGCCGCCAGCGTCAGCAGCACCATCACGAAACCGATGGTCCGATTCCGGTGGTTCATCCGAACCGCCCAATGTACTTGCTGCGTCACGGTTACCGCACAGGCTGAAGGCTTCGCAGTAACATAGCAAAGCCGCACACCCCGAACCAGAAACGTGCGAGGTGTCGTTTAGAGCACCCTCCGCCGATGGCCACCACACCCACCGAACTCGCCCTCTACGACGCCACCGCGGGTGCCTACCGCGTCCGCACAGGCAGTTGCGAAGGGCGCTAACACTGCAACGCCGCCAGAGGCGAGTAGCCGGTGGACTGGCTACGGAGCAGCACCCTGCTCCGAACGTCGCTCGTCGGNAGNTCAGCGTGCCTGCAGCCGCTTGGTGAGTGCCGCGAGTGCCTGTTCGGGAGGCAGCGCCTTGAGCTGCTCCACCTCGTGAGAGGGGAGCAACTTCTTTGCAATTGTTAGCGCAGCGCGCAGCATGCCGCGCTTCTCCCCCTCTTGCCGGCCCTCTTGCAGGCCCCGCTTCTCGCCCCGCTCTTCGCCCATGCGCATCGAGGCCTCGTGAAACTCCACCATGCCCAGATGGGCCAACTCTTCGGCTGCCATGACGACCTCCCTCGTCTTGAAGTAGTTCCATACTGCATTCTTGATATCGCTCGGCAGGTCGGGGTCGGTCAAGAGGTGGTGCTTGCGCGCCGCCGCCTCCTTTGGGTCGGAGGTCGCAAAAATCAGCCGAATCACCGACCGTCCCGGACCCATGCCCACCAGCTCCGGTACCATCAGGTAGGCTACGGTCCGTGAATCTGTCGGGAGGCGCCAGATGCCGGGCTCGACCTCCTGCGCCTCGAACTCACGCAAGCGGCGCAACGGTGCCTTGCGACAGATCACAACGAGCGTGCCGCGCCTACCCGCCTCGGTCGCCAGCAGCGACTTGGCGATGTGGTAGCGGAGCTTCTCTTCGGAGAGCGCCCCCGACTCCACCTCCACCGCAATCTGGCGGCCGGCCAGCAGCCGACGGAGCGGCCCCCAGACGGGCGAGAGCGGGCTCTGAGCATCGACGAAGAGGTCGATGAAGAGGGTGTGCCGCGGCCGCGGATGTTGCTCCCGTGCGGAGCCCGGCACCTCGCCTGTGCGCATCAGGGACATGAAGCGCGCCTCGATCGGAAACAACGGCGCAACGGCGGGTAGGAGATGTGGACGGCGGCGTGGCAAACGAGACCTCGGAGTCTTGGACTCTAAAGTTATCGTCGTCTGCGCGCCGTTGTTGCGGGCCGCGGTGAAGAAAGGTGTTGGGCGCTGCGCCGGGCCCCGAAACGGCAACGCCGCCTGTCCGAGGGTTCGGCACAGGCGGCGTATGTGGAGGTGTCGAGGGTCAGGCGACGTCAGAAGAAGCCTACCACGCCCGCACGGGGCGGTGCGAAGCGCCCTAGTAGCAGGCGGTATCGCCGGGGCCGGGGCTGCCCATCGCGCAGGTCGAGAGGCTGCCGCCGGGCAGACCCGCCTCACCAAACCCGCCCATCGGCGCCGTCGGCGGTGCATCAGAATTGAAGCTGGGCATCGGCGCGCCCGGACCACCCATGCCGCCACTGCCACCGAGGCCGCCGCGGCCCACATTGCCGGCCACGCTTACGCCCAGGGAGAAGGGGAGCGCGATGGTTGCAGGCTTGGCCACGCCCACAGACCAGCCTCCGCTGCCGCCAGCGCCGCCGCCGCCGCCCGCGCCGCTGCCGCCTGCGCCGCCGGGGGCAAGGAACACCGTGTAGTCAAGCTGACCCGTCGCGGCGACAATCGGTGAGTTCAGCGGGTAGGCCCAGCCCCCCTGCTGCCCCATGCCGCCATCGCCGCCGCTGCCACCGGGGCCGCCCGGCCCCATCTGAATGCCGGTCATGAGCATCCGGGGAAGGTCGACGGCGCTGTAGCTCACCACCCCGAAGACCGAGCCGCCGTTCGCGCCAGCGCTGCCGCGGCCGCCACCAAAGCCGCCGCCGCCGCCGCTGTAACCGAACCGGATGAGAGGATCGACGCCTCCGCCGCCTCCGCCGCCAGCCCCGCAGCCACCCTCGACTCCCGGCGTTGAAGCGCTGATGCTGAAGGGCAAGGAGGCTCTTCCCACCTCCCCTCCTGCCGCCAGCGCCGTTGGCGTTCCTCCGCGCCTGCCAGACATCGCGATGGCCTGGTCGACCGTACTGGCGGGCGAGCTCAATACCCTGTCACCACCGACCGCGCCGCCGGGAACCGTGTCTGCCGATTGACCGCGACGCAGCGAACTGAGATTCGGATAAGTCGTGCTCGAACCCGGATAAGTCCCGAAACCTCCGCGCGTACAACCCTGACCGGGCGGAAAAAAGACCACCCCCGGATAACGAAAATCAGCGTCAAGTGTGCCCCCCCCAGCCCCCGCCGGCGTACTGTAGGAGGTGCCCGCGCTGCCATCACTCCCTGGGGCGCCGCCCTCCATGCGAATGGCGACCCGGTCGAGTGTCAACCCAGAGCAGGTACCAAGCAGGCTCACATCGCAGACCACCCCTGCCACATTGCCGAAGCCCGCGGGCGGGGTGGGCACCTCGATGGTGAGGGTTCGGAAGACGACGCTGGTCGGGTCGAAAACCTGAATCGCCGGCGTTACCCGTTTTTCAGTGGGTTCGGATGTGAAGCTGCCGCAAGAAACCCCGCGCTCGCAGGTGTTGGCAAAGACCAGTCGCGTGGCACCGGTCCCTGGAATCCAGGTCGCGACAGCCTCTGCGCCGCTCCCCACCAGGTTCACATCGTAGCCGCCCACGATCGCAAAGTTGGCGTCGGCCGCGCCGTTCAAGCGAAGCCCATTGGGCATGGGGTAGGGGTCGGAGCTGCCCGCCACATGAATCTGCTTCACGGGGAAGGGCGTCGATGCGCGCTCATTCCGAAGCGCGAGCGCCGCGGTCATGTTTCCGATGGGGTTCGCGCGTGAACCAAGCACCGCTCCAACGTTTTCTGCAATCAGGATATCATCAATCCACACTGCGTCCTCTCCGTCCGACGCATACCCATCCTTTGCGTATTCAAATAGGATCTCAGTCGCCCCAGACGGAAGGGGAAGCACGATTTCCATCCAATCGTTACGTCCAGATATTCCTGGGATAAGCCCATAAACGTCATTATCATTTGGAAGCGAGGCACGAATACTGTTGAGGTAAACGTTAAACACATCATAGCCCGGGTCTGTATCCGTCCGAACCCAGAACCTGAGTTCCCCTCCTACGGGGAGCGAAACCGTCAGTTTCGCCTGCGCCACCTGAAAGTCGATGATGAGGTTGGACCGAAAGGACAGCGATCCCGTGCGAAATTCATTGAGGAAGAAATAGCTGCTGAGCAACCAATCTGCATTCTCCGTGAAGGAAAACCTATTTGGGTCGGCCGCCTCTTCGAACCCTACAGTTACGCGGGTCTCGCGGGTCTGAACCGTCGCCCCTCCGTTCCGCACGAAGATGGCGTTCGCCAGCTCGCCGTCGATGCCGTCGCAGTTCTGGTCGATGTCGTCACCAAAGGGATCCCCACCATCCTCGGCACCGTTGGGCGCCGTGGTCGCACAAACCACGCCGCCCTCAATGCCCGGGGGCGGCGCCACGCAGCGCCATCGGCCCACCGCGCAAACACCCACTTTACCCGCCACTGTGCAGGCGGAGCCAAGCACAACCGGCGCCGCGGAGGGCCGGGTCACAAGCGTCCCGTTCTCAATATCATCCACCGTGCCATCGCAGTCCTCATCACGGTTGTTGCAGGTCACCTCGATGTCGATCTCTGGTCGTGAGGGAAGGCAGACCAAATCGGTCGACGACGGGCCGCAAGCCTTCCGCCCCTCTATGCATGTACCCTTCACGTCTGTCTCGGTTACGGTGCAGGCGCCGCCCAGCCCAATCACGCCCGCGTCGCCAATCCCGTTGCAGTCGTTGTCTCGACCATCACAGATCTCCCGCGAAGATGTTGCATTCGACTCGCTCCAGTAGACCTCGGACCGCTTGTCGTCGCAGTCTTTTCCGTAGCTCCCATCGGTCTCCACAGCCTCCACTGCCGGACAGCTGCTTTCGCGCGTGCGCGGGTCGGGCAGCAGCAGCAGGCCTGGCAGCTCGAGGTCGTCGATCCAGACCGCGTCTGCACCGCGCGCGGTGCTCCCATCCTTCTCGTACCAAAAGCGGATGTCGTAGCTCCCCTTCGGAAGGTCAATCGCCGTCTGGCTCCAGCCGATGCTACCGCTCTCTGAAAACCGCGTTTCCCCGTTCACAGAGACCCGAAAGAAGTCGTAGTTCCGCTCCGACGACACCTTGTACCAGAACCGCAGCGTACCCGGCGCAACCACAACCGCCCGGTAGGAGACCTCCGTCGCCAGGCCGTCCGCAATGGGAGCAGATCGCAACGACGCGATTCCCGTGTGGGCATCCGCGCCAGCAACGAACCCGGAGCCCTCCGGAGCGACCAGCGCAATCGGCTCTTCGCCAGCCTCAAACCCCACCTTCACGCGCGGCTGCTCGCAGGCAAAGACCAGATCGCGGCTCTCGGCCGAGGCGTCGGCCTGGCCATCGCCGTCGCAATCGCGCACAAAAAGGCGGGTTGGATCATCCACTGCTGTCTCACATCCTGGAATCGCAGCATCACAATCGGCCCACTCGAGCGGGAGGTCACACTTGGCCGTGCAGCGATAGGAGGTCTCTCCCAGCTCCACCCGCTCCTCGCAGAAGCGCTCGGCCGTACCGCTTCCCTCGCCCTCGGAGCCTGCGCAGACCACCCCGCAGCCACCGCAATGCTGCGCGCCGTAGACAAGTCTTTCCGATGCGTCTTTGAGGCCAATCTGGTCTGCGTCGTCAGCCTGCCCATTGCAATTCGCATCCAGCTGCGGGCCGCAGGAGCCCGGGAAGGCATGATCGGGGTGCAGTGCATCAAAGTAGCTCTCGGGCGCCGTCTCGTCGCAATCCACCCCGGTCGCAGTGCCCTGCTCCGAACAGCTTCCCGCGCCAAATCCGTCGCCGTCCGGGTCTAGGCAGGCATCACAGTCGCCCGCGATGGGCGCGCAGAAGGTGCCCTCCAAGAGCGTCCCAATCTCGCTGTCCTCCTCCGAGAGCTCCCGACAGGCAAATCCCATCGGGCAGGCAACCTCTCCGCCCAGCGTGCAGGGCGCCAGGCAGACGCCGCGCCGCTCCTCAGCGGCTCCCGGCGCGTTCGGCGCCGTATCGACGCAGGCCGAACCGGCCCAGCACTCGTCGTCGGTGGAGCAGACGTCGCAGAAGTCCCGGCTGAAGTAGAGCGAGCGGGCGAAGGGGGGCCGGCAGATTGCAGCGTAGAGGATGCCAGCGGTCATCTCTGCTTCGTCCACGGCGACGGGCAGCCCCGAACCCTCGAGGCTCGGATAGGGCGAATCCCCCTTGAAGGTGAGCTGGCAGCTCCACGGGGTTGGGTCGTCGCCATACCGGAGCGCGCCGCAGACCTCGGCATGGTCGGTGCAGCCGAGCGTGCAGATACCCTCAGCGCCTACATCCTCGAAGCCGGGCATGTCGGCTACGTCGATGGTCACGGCTCCGGTACCATCGGCCCGATTGAGCCCCACCTCCTTCACGCAGCTACCCATCCCGTTGGGGCAGTCGAGGTTGCTGCGGCAGGTGCGGTAGTCCTTGAAATCGAT
>JGI12421J11937_10000991_pt1 | contig 11371 bp, 8 predicted proteins | sample LakErihyJuly2011_2_FD_11937 | JGI IMG/M metagenome (IMG submission 11937)
GCTGCCGGCAGAACCGGATCTGCTAAATTTGTTGGTGGCAATATAACCGTTTGGCCTGGTTTTAAATTTTCATATTCTTTTGGCCTGGCTAACTTATCTGCTTTTGCTCGTTCTAACCGTTCTAAATAAGCAATAGCTTGATTTTCCTCAAATTGTTTGCGTGCTGCTTTGTACTGTTCCGCTGTTAAATTTTCTTTCATTGGTAAAATTTTTATTGTTCATTTATAAAAATCTATTACCTTTGAATTTCCACAAACATTAGTAATAGATATTGGCCAGCATTATTTGCTGGCTTTTTTCTTTTTAAGCTGGTATATTTAAATAAGATTTAACTTTTACAATAGTTGACAAACTTATATTTTTATTTTCTGCTGCCAGGATCGCTTTTATATTTCTAATACTATTGCCAGCATTTAATTTTCTTTTAATATCTGCAAAGTGCTTAATTTGTTCTATTGGCTTTTTATAACCTGGCTGCCGGCCAACAGTTCCGCCATTGGCACGGTGTTTATCATAACCGGACTTCATGCGTTTCATTAATATATCTAATTCCATTTTATTTATGCCGGCTAATATTGTTAAAAACACTTCTGCCATTGGATCAATTTTGCAGTCAGCAGTCAGCGATCTTATATTCAGGTCTTTTATATGCAAACAGCAGCAGTTAGCTGTTAGCTGTTCAATTTGTGTTAAGGTGTCAGCAGTACCCCGGCCAAACCGTGAAAGTTCTGTAACTAATACATGATTGATTTTATTTGCCTTTACTAATTGCATTAATTTATTTAGTTCCGGCCTTTCACTGCTTTTATGCAATCCGGTTATTTTTTCCTCAAATACTGCCAGCAGTTTAAAATCATTTACAGCAGCATATTTTTTTAATTCTGCCAGCTGCCTTTCATAGCTTTGATCATTAGTTGAAACCCGGGCATAAATTACAGCGGTTTGTTTGTCTTTCATAATGTATTGATTTAATCTAAACTTTTATAACAGTACAAATGTATATATTAAAAAACTACAATACAAAGATTAAATTAGTACAGTTATTAATTTAATACAAAAGTTTTCAACACTATTTCAATTTGTCTATTTGTGATCTTATTATTTGCGACATTGTTTTATCGGTTTTAACTGCTGCCGCTTGCAGTATAGTTTTTTGTGCTGGTGTTACTCTTATAAGTATGTTTTTAGATTTATTCATTTTGTTGGTATTGCAATGCCTTTTTTACGGCACTGCTGTTTATAAATTTTTCTTTGAGTGCTGGACATGGCCAACAGTTCCAACAGTGTTATTTCGGGTTCAAAGATCCGCACTAACAGCTGCTGTTCGTCTAAGTGTTTATAGATAGTTCTTTGCATGATATTTTATGTTAATTAAAATCAAAACTAAAATCTGCTGGTTCTGTTATTGGCAAACCGAAATAGTGCTTATATCCGATCAGCAGCTTTACTTTGTCGCTGTTAGTTAAGCTATTATAATTAATTGCCAGGTCTGCCAGGATCACTTGCAGCAGATCATGCAGCTGTTCTTTGTTTTTTAATTTATTGGCGGCACCTGGTGGCCTACCGGTGCTTAGTGTATTATTTTTTTGAAATGGCATTATAATGATTTTTTAGATCTGCCATTATTTGATTGAAGCGATCTAAATTTATATTGTGATTTGCTTTTATCCTGGTTCGGATTGCTTGCGGTTTTTTAATTGCCAGGTTTTCTTTTATTTCTGCGTTTGGTTTAACGGTGTGCCGTGATAGCATTTTAACATTGATTTTCATTTTCTTTTGTTTTTAGATTTAACATTAATTTTCTTTTTTCTTTCATGAGTGCCGTTAGTTCGATATCAGTTTTTAATTCTCGTCTTAAAATTTCAGTACCAAAAATTTTTACTGCTAACAGTTTGTGATCGCTAAAATCAAAATACATTATTGATAATTTTATATTAAAGGCAGCCAGCAGATCCTGGTCTGTTTTATTTGCAGCTTGCCTTTCTAAATTATAAACACGGTTCTTTTTTAAAGCCATTACTATTTGTATTTACTTAATATAATATGTTTTCTTGTTCGGCTTTTTAGAATAATAAGGCAGCAGCACCGGTTAAATGGTCGTAACTAATTAAATAGTGATTTAAGTGATTTTACTATCAGTTATTAAAATCACTGCTAAAAGTCAATAGATATAAGACTTTAATAAAAATTTAGTGATTTTGCTTTTTTCTGCTAAAAGTCAATAGCAGTAATAGTTAGAATAGTATTTAGTGATTTAGTGATTTTACTTTTTACAAACTTTTTAAAATCATTAATTAGCAGCTGTTATTAAGCTATCAATTTCCGGATCATTTTCTGCTGGTGTCTTATCAAATACCGTTAGCAGTGATTTATAAGCATTTTCTTGCCGTGCTGTTCTTTCATTACCGTAAAAATCACAAACAGCTTGCCAGCTAAGATCAAATAATTTCTGCTGCTGTACATGATCACTATAATTTTTTAGTTTGGCAATATCTCTAAACTTATAAATTTGGTGGTGTCTGCCGGTTCTGCCTGGTATAAGACTATCAATTACAACAGATAATCTTTGCAGCAGCATTTCGTTTACTGTTGGCTGCTGTTCAGTGTTTATTTTAATAGATATAAATGGCTTAATTGGTTCCGCTGGTGGCAAAGGTTCAAAATCTAATTTAAGTGCTGCTGGTGGCCTTGTATTGAAATAGAATAGATCACCTTTAAAAACAAAAAATGCCTGGCTTAATACAAACTGCATTTTATCTAATTCTAAAAACTTTGTTGGTTCGTCTATTGGTTTTAATTTTAATTGTGTTAAGCCAACAGCAGCAGCGATTAGATTTATATTCTTTTTTAATAGTTGAAAGTGATCACTAACATTATCACTGTTTTTATATTCAATATAAAATAGTGCCTTAATACCTTTGCCGCTTGCAGAACTTGCAGCCAATAAACAACCGGCAGCAGATTTAACGGCATTAAAAACTTTTTTAAGTTCGGCACCTGGTTTAATATAATCAATATCAATAGCCAGGATATTTTTATTATAGCTTGTTATAAGTTCGTCTGCTCTTTTTGTAAAGGTGCCATGCGGTGTGATATAAGGCAGCAGCAGTTTTAATTCTTTTCTTTTAATTGGATCCGGTTCAATAGATATTTTTTTGCAGATTTCTTTTATTGCTTTGTTTTGATAAATTGCCACAAGTTCCGGTAGTGATATTTCTTTATCCGGCAGTGTGTTTTTAATTCCGCCATTGGCAATTATTGAAAATCTGCTGTCTTTAAATTGATTTATTTTTTTCAAAATATTTTATAGTCAAAAGTAAAATCACTAAAATCACTATTTTGCATTGTAACCTTTACTGCTATTGATTTACAGCTAAAAAAGTAAAATCACTGCTAACAGCTAAAAGTCTTACTGCTATTGACTTTTATTATTATCAATAAAATCACTACTAAAATCACTAAATCACTATTTGCTTTGTGACACTATAACCAACAGTTCCGCCGGTTAGCCTTTTGTGTTTGGATCCAATTGCCAGCAGTCTATTGCCAAAATTTCTTTTATTCAAAGGCTTGCAGCCGCTATCTATACAGTGATTTTTATAGCTTTGATATAAGTCTGCCAGCGGTGTAAAGTGATTAGATTTATAATTATAATCATTATCAGTTAAAAATTGCAGAACATTATCGCTATCTAATTTATACCCTTTCAGTGCATTTTCTGCTGGTTCGCAGTAAGTAAATTTATTATTTTTTAGCAAGCGATCCAAACCAGCAAGCACCCAATTAAATATTCCCGGCAGTTCGTCAGCAGCTATTTTTTCTGCCAGGTTTGTATCTTTTTCCTGGTCTGTTATAGTTCTTTCAAATGGTATAATTAAAAACCGTCTGTAATAACCGTTAGTTTGTTCTGTATCTTTTGGCAGAACATTACAGTTAAACATTAGCTTTGCATATTGATCAAAATTCATTGGAGATCCATAAGGCAACCTGGCTGTAATTGGTTCGCCGGACACTATTTTTTTAAATATGCCGTGATCTATTTTACTATTAATATCACTGCCGTAATTTAGCAGCTTATCGCCAATCATGGCACGGGAATATCCATTTTGATCTGTTAAATCTTGCAGCGAAAAAGCACTTACATTATTTTTACCCAACAGATATTTGATAATATCATAAACAACACTTTTGCCGTTGGATCCGGTGCCGTATAAAAATAGCAGCCGTTCCTCCTTTAATAGCTTTGCACCGTGTCTTATAAAAACATATCCAATATATTCTGCCAGGATCTGCTGGCAGCTAATATCCGGCAGAACATGATCTAAAAACTGCTGCCATTTTGGAGCCGTTGCATTTTTATCAAAACTAAAATTTAATTGATATGTTAAAAAATCTGCATGATCAAAACTTTTACTGCTGGTAATCCCTTTGTCTATTTCAAAGGTGCCATTTTGCAGATTTATCAAAACTTTATTTAAGTTAATTTGCGGTTTGCTTAAATATGCCGTACTTAAAAACTGTTTATATAAATGCTCTTTGAATTGAAAGCCGTCTGCAATCCAATTAGATATGCCGGCCTTAATACAGCAAGCAATTAAAAATTTTTCAAAATCCTCACGATCATGCGTTTTCCAATAGCAGCCGTTAAAAATATAAATTGACTGATTATTTTGGCAGATCTTAAAATCATTGTCTTTTGTTATTTCTAAAATTTGATAAACAACAGCTAAGTGTTTTATACTATCAGTTATTTTTTGTCCGCCTGGTATGCCATTATAATTTACCGGTGTAATTTGATCTAATATAGATTTGAGAATATCAGTGTGCTGTACAATATCCGGTTCTGCCGGTGCCGTGTCTAATACAGCAGCTACCGGTGCCGGTTCAATTACATTCCAGGCCGGTTCAATTACTACCGGTTTGCTTTGTGCGGTTCCTTTAAAATAGATTTGTTTTACTGCTGGCTTATCTGTAAAAAATAAACTTTCCTCGTAAGCTAAATTAACAGCTGCTGCCGGCAGAACCGGATCTGCTAAATTTGTTGGTGGCAATATAACCGTTTGGCCTGGTTTTAAATTTTCATATTCTTTTGGCCTGGCTAACTTATCTGCTTTTGCTCGTTCTAACCGTTCTAAATAAGCAATAGCTTGATTTTCCTCAAATTGTTTGCGTGCTGCTTTGTACTGTTCCGCTGTTAAATTTTCTTTCATTGGTAAAATTTTTATTGTTCATTTATAAAAATCTATTACCTTTGAATTTCCACAAACATTAGTAATAGATATTGGCCAGCATTATTTGCTGGCTTTTTTCTTTTTAAGCTGGTATATTTAAATAAGATTTAACTTTTACAATAGTTGACAAACTTATATTTTTATTTTCTGCTGCCAGGATCGCTTTTATATTTCTAATACTATTGCCAGCATTTAATTTTCTTTTAATATCTGCAAAGTGCTTAATTTGTTCTATTGGCTTTTTATAACCTGGCTGCCGGCCAACAGTTCCGCCATTGGCACGGTGTTTATCATAACCGGACTTCATGCGTTTCATTAATATATCTAATTCCATTTTATTTATGCCGGCTAATATTGTTAAAAACACTTCTGCCATTGGATCAATTTTGCAGTCAGCAGTCAGCGATCTTATATTCAGGTCTTTTATATGCAAACAGCAGCAGTTAGCTGTTAGCTGTTCAATTTGTGTTAAGGTGTCAGCAGTACCCCGGCCAAACCGTGAAAGTTCTGTAACTAATACATGATTGATTTTATTTGCCTTTACTAATTGCATTAATTTATTTAGTTCCGGCCTTTCACTGCTTTTATGCAATCCGGTTATTTTTTCCTCAAATACTGCCAGCAGTTTAAAATCATTTACAGCAGCATATTTTTTTAATTCTGCCAGCTGCCTTTCATAGCTTTGATCATTAGTTGAAACCCGGGCATAAATTACAGCGGTTTGTTTGTCTTTCATAATGTATTGATTTAATCTAAACTTTTATAACAGTACAAATGTATATATTAAAAAACTACAATACAAAGATTAAATTAGTACAGTTATTAATTTAATACAAAAGTTTTCAACACTATTTCAATTTGTCTATTTGTGATCTTATTATTTGCGACATTGTTTTATCGGTTTTAACTGCTGCCGCTTGCAGTATAGTTTTTTGTGCTGGTGTTACTCTTATAAGTATGTTTTTAGATTTATTCATTTTGTTGGTATTGCAATGCCTTTTTTACGGCACTGCTGTTTATAAATTTTTCTTTGAGTGCTGGACATGGCCAACAGTTCCAACAGTGTTATTTCGGGTTCAAAGATCCGCACTAACAGCTGCTGTTCGTCTAAGTGTTTATAGATAGTTCTTTGCATGATATTTTATGTTAATTAAAATCAAAACTAAAATCTGCTGGTTCTGTTATTGGCAAACCGAAATAGTGCTTATATCCGATCAGCAGCTTTACTTTGTCGCTGTTAGTTAAGCTATTATAATTAATTGCCAGGTCTGCCAGGATCACTTGCAGCAGATCATGCAGCTGTTCTTTGTTTTTTAATTTATTGGCGGCACCTGGTGGCCTACCGGTGCTTAGTGTATTATTTTTTTGAAATGGCATTATAATGATTTTTTAGATCTGCCATTATTTGATTGAAGCGATCTAAATTTATATTGTGATTTGCTTTTATCCTGGTTCGGATTGCTTGCGGTTTTTTAATTGCCAGGTTTTCTTTTATTTCTGCGTTTGGTTTAACGGTGTGCCGTGATAGCATTTTAACATTGATTTTCATTTTCTTTTGTTTTTAGATTTAACATTAATTTTCTTTTTTCTTTCATGAGTGCCGTTAGTTCGATATCAGTTTTTAATTCTCGTCTTAAAATTTCAGTACCAAAAATTTTTACTGCTAACAGTTTGTGATCGCTAAAATCAAAATACATTATTGATAATTTTATATTAAAGGCAGCCAGCAGATCCTGGTCTGTTTTATTTGCAGCTTGCCTTTCTAAATTATAAACACGGTTCTTTTTTAAAGCCATTACTATTTGTATTTACTTAATATAATATGTTTTCTTGTTCGGCTTTTTAGAATAATAAGGCAGCAGCACCGGTTAAATGGTCGTAACTAATTAAATAGTGATTTAAGTGATTTTACTATCAGTTATTAAAATCACTGCTAAAAGTCAATAGATATAAGACTTTAATAAAAATTTAGTGATTTTGCTTTTTTCTGCTAAAAGTCAATAGCAGTAATAGTTAGAATAGTATTTAGTGATTTAGTGATTTTACTTTTTACAAACTTTTTAAAATCATTAATTAGCAGCTGTTATTAAGCTATCAATTTCCGGATCATTTTCTGCTGGTGTCTTATCAAATACCGTTAGCAGTGATTTATAAGCATTTTCTTGCCGTGCTGTTCTTTCATTACCGTAAAAATCACAAACAGCTTGCCAGCTAAGATCAAATAATTTCTGCTGCTGTACATGATCACTATAATTTTTTAGTTTGGCAATATCTCTAAACTTATAAATTTGGTGGTGTCTGCCGGTTCTGCCTGGTATAAGACTATCAATTACAACAGATAATCTTTGCAGCAGCATTTCGTTTACTGTTGGCTGCTGTTCAGTGTTTATTTTAATAGATATAAATGGCTTAATTGGTTCCGCTGGTGGCAAAGGTTCAAAATCTAATTTAAGTGCTGCTGGTGGCCTTGTATTGAAATAGAATAGATCACCTTTAAAAACAAAAAATGCCTGGCTTAATACAAACTGCATTTTATCTAATTCTAAAAACTTTGTTGGTTCGTCTATTGGTTTTAATTTTAATTGTGTTAAGCCAACAGCAGCAGCGATTAGATTTATATTCTTTTTTAATAGTTGAAAGTGATCACTAACATTATCACTGTTTTTATATTCAATATAAAATAGTGCCTTAATACCTTTGCCGCTTGCAGAACTTGCAGCCAATAAACAACCGGCAGCAGATTTAACGGCATTAAAAACTTTTTTAAGTTCGGCACCTGGTTTAATATAATCAATATCAATAGCCAGGATATTTTTATTATAGCTTGTTATAAGTTCGTCTGCTCTTTTTGTAAAGGTGCCATGCGGTGTGATATAAGGCAGCAGCAGTTTTAATTCTTTTCTTTTAATTGGATCCGGTTCAATAGATATTTTTTTGCAGATTTCTTTTATTGCTTTGTTTTGATAAATTGCCACAAGTTCCGGTAGTGATATTTCTTTATCCGGCAGTGTGTTTTTAATTCCGCCATTGGCAATTATTGAAAATCTGCTGTCTTTAAATTGATTTATTTTTTTCAAAATATTTTATAGTCAAAAGTAAAATCACTAAAATCACTATTTTGCATTGTAACCTTTACTGCTATTGATTTACAGCTAAAAAAGTAAAATCACTGCTAACAGCTAAAAGTCTTACTGCTATTGACTTTTATTATTATCAATAAAATCACTACTAAAATCACTAAATCACTATTTGCTTTGTGACACTATAACCAACAGTTCCGCCGGTTAGCCTTTTGTGTTTGGATCCAATTGCCAGCAGTCTATTGCCAAAATTTCTTTTATTCAAAGGCTTGCAGCCGCTATCTATACAGTGATTTTTATAGCTTTGATATAAGTCTGCCAGCGGTGTAAAGTGATTAGATTTATAATTATAATCATTATCAGTTAAAAATTGCAGAACATTATCGCTATCTAATTTATACCCTTTCAGTGCATTTTCTGCTGGTTCGCAGTAAGTAAATTTATTATTTTTTAGCAAGCGATCCAAACCAGCAAGCACCCAATTAAATATTCCCGGCAGTTCGTCAGCAGCTATTTTTTCTGCCAGGTTTGTATCTTTTTCCTGGTCTGTTATAGTTCTTTCAAATGGTATAATTAAAAACCGTCTGTAATAACCGTTAGTTTGTTCTGTATCTTTTGGCAGAACATTACAGTTAAACATTAGCTTTGCATATTGATCAAAATTCATTGGAGATCCATAAGGCAACCTGGCTGTAATTGGTTCGCCGGACACTATTTTTTTAAATATGCCGTGATCTATTTTACTATTAATATCACTGCCGTAATTTAGCAGCTTATCGCCAATCATGGCACGGGAATATCCATTTTGATCTGTTAAATCTTGCAGCGAAAAAGCACTTACATTATTTTTACCCAACAGATATTTGATAATATCATAAACAACACTTTTGCCGTTGGATCCGGTGCCGTATAAAAATAGCAGCCGTTCCTCCTTTAATAGCTTTGCACCGTGTCTTATAAAAACATATCCAATATATTCTGCCAGGATCTGCTGGCAGCTAATATCCGGCAGAACATGATCTAAAAACTGCTGCCATTTTGGAGCCGTTGCATTTTTATCAAAACTAAAATTTAATTGATATGTTAAAAAATCTGCATGATCAAAACTTTTACTGCTGGTAATCCCTTTGTCTATTTCAAAGGTGCCATTTTGCAGATTTATCAAAACTTTATTTAAGTTAATTTGCGGTTTGCTTAAATATGCCGTACTTAAAAACTGTTTATATAAATGCTCTTTGAATTGAAAGCCGTCTGCAATCCAATTAGATATGCCGGCCTTAATACAGCAAGCAATTAAAAATTTTTCAAAATCCTCACGATCATGCGTTTTCCAATAGCAGCCGTTAAAAATATAAATTGACTGATTATTTTGGCAGATCTTAAAATCATTGTCTTTTGTTATTTCTAAAATTTGATAAACAACAGCTAAGTGTTTTATACTATCAGTTATTTTTTGTCCGCCTGGTATGCCATTATAATTTACCGGTGTAATTTGATCTAATATAGATTTGAGAATATCAGTGTGCTGTACAATATCCGGTTCTGCCGGTGCCGTGTCTAATACAGCAGCTACCGGTGCCGGTTCAATTACATTCCAGGCCGGTTCAATTACTACCGGTTTGCTTTGTGCGGTTCCTTTAAAATAGATTTGTTTTACTGCTGGCTTATCTGTAAAAAATAAACTTTCCTCGTAAGCTAAATTAACAGCTGCTGCCGGCAGAACCGGATCTGCTAAATTTGTTGGTGGCAATATAACCGTTTGGCCTGGTTTTAAATTTTCATATTCTTTTGGCCTGGCTAACTTATCTGCTTTTGCTCGTTCTAACCGTTCTAAATAAGCAATAGCTTGATTTTCCTCAAATTGTTTGCGTGCTGCTTTGTACTGTTCCGCTGTTAAATTTTCTTTCATTGGTAAAATTTTTATTGTTCATTTATAAAAATCTATTACCTTTGAATTTCCACAAACATTAGTAATAGATATTGGCCAGCATTATTTGCTGGCTTTTTTCTTTTTAAGCTGGTATATTTAAATAAGATTTAACTTTTACAATAGTTGACAAACTTATATTTTTATTTTCTGCTGCCAGGATCGCTTTTATATTTCTAATACTATTGCCAGCATTTAATTTTCTTTTAATATCTGCAAAGTGCTTAATTTGTTCTATTGGCTTTTTATAACCTGGCTGCCGGCCAACAGTTCCGCCATTGGCACGGTGTTTATCATAACCGGACTTCATGCGTTTCATTAATATATCTAATTCCATTTTATTTATGCCGGCTAATATTGTTAAAAACACTTCTGCCATTGGATCAATTTTGCAGTCAGCAGTCAGCGATCTTATATTCAGGTCTTTTATATGCAAACAGCAGCAGTTAGCTGTTAGCTGTTCAATTTGTGTTAAGGTGTCAGCAGTACCCCGGCCAAACCGTGAAAGTTCTGTAACTAATACATGATTGATTTTATTTGCCTTTACTAATTGCATTAATTTATTTAGTTCCGGCCTTTCACTGCTTTTATGCAATCCGGTTATTTTTTCCTCAAATACTGCCAGCAGTTTAAAATCATTTACAGCAGCATATTTTTTTAATTCTGCCAGCTGCCTTTCATAGCTTTGATCATTAGTTGAAACCCGGGCATAAATTACAGCGGTTTGTTTGTCTTTCATAATGTATTGATTTAATCTAAACTTTTATAACAGTACAAATGTATATATTAAAAAACTACAATACAAAGATTAAATTAGTACAGTTATTAATTTAATACAAAAGTTTTCAACACTATTTCAATTTGTCTATTTGTGATCTTATTATTTGCGACATTGTTTTATCGGTTTTAACTGCTGCCGCTTGCAGTATAGTTTTTTGTGCTGGTGTTACTCTTATAAGTATGTTTTTAGATTTATTCATTTTGTTGGTATTGCAATGCCTTTTTTACGGCACTGCTGTTTATAAATTTTTCTTTGAGTGCTGGACATGGCCAACAGTTCCAACAGTGTTATTTCGGGTTCAAAGATCCGCACTAACAGCTGCTGTTCGTCTAAGTGTTTATAGATAGTTCTT
>JGI12421J11937_10000993_pt1 | contig 11357 bp, 9 predicted proteins | sample LakErihyJuly2011_2_FD_11937 | JGI IMG/M metagenome (IMG submission 11937)
TAATTTCTTATCGATTTCAGGTGAAGCCGAACGTTTTCTGGTGCCTGCAATCGGATGAACCATCACCTCTTTTTGATTTACTTTCACAAGAGCTTCTGGGCTGGAACCAACCACGCTGATTCCATCGCTAAATTGGAATAAATACATATACGGACTCGGATTATGCAGCCTGAGCATTCGATACACATCTATTGGTTCNGCCTTGACATCAATACTGAAACGTTGAGACAGAACAACTTGAAAGGCTTCTCCAGCCACAATTTCTTCTTTAATTTCATTGACAGACTCGCGGTATTTTTCTTCAGTTGTATTTGAATCAAATTTAGGAAGTGAACGATTTTCAAGCTCACTGACAAAACCATCTAGTGGAGTATTCAGCTCTTCCTGCATGCGATCTAAACGTTGCACGCATTGCGCATAGGCCTCATCAATTCGATTATCACTGGCATCCCAATTGATGGCATTTGCAATGAGTGTGACTGTGCCATCGCTGTGATCCATCACCGCTAAATCACTTGTTAACATGAAAGCGAGTTCTGGAAGCGGCAAATCTTTAACCGAAATATCGCCAATCTTTTCTAATCGACGAACGCAGTCATAACCCATGTAACCAACTAGTCCACCAGTTAAAGGTGGCAATCCAGCTATTACTGGAGATTTCAAATGGGATGCACTAATGCGAAGTGCTTCTAATGGATCAATACCTCGTGGGGCGCCCGCTGGATATGTTCCAATCCAAACTGCCGCCCCATCTTTTTCACTCAACGTTGATTCAGTGCGAACTCCGATAAAGGAATATCTAGACCACGCACCGCCATGCTCGGCTGATTCAAGTAAAAAAGTATTTGGTGCACTCTTTGCAAGTTTTCTATAAATACCCAAAGGAGTTTCACCATCTGCAAGTAATTTACGCGTCACCGGAATGACGTTGTAATTGCGTGCATAAGAACGAAACTCTTCTAGATTCATCCCAGTTGCACCGGCTGATGAAAACAGGTTGCATCCCCTGTGTGACACGCTGCTCCAGTTTGTTCTACCAAAATGAGCAGCGCATCGCCATCGCAATCTAGTGACAGAGAAATAACTTTTTGTGTGTGACCTGAGGTTGCCCCTTTAACCCATATTTCATTTCGTGAGCGAGACCAATACGTTGCCGCCCCTGTTGAAATCATTTGAGCCAATGCCTCTTGGTTAACGTAGGCAAGCATTAAGACTTCTTTTGTCCGCACATCTTGTGCGATTGCGGGAATCAAAAGTTGTGGATCTTTGAGCATGCCAAGAACTTCATCTGATAATTGATAGCTGCTCATGGCGTAATTCTGCCCTATGAGTTATTAACGGTGCGAACCGAATAACCAGCCCCGCTTAAATACCTCTTAACATCACCAATTCTATGAACTCCAAAGTGGAAAACACTTGCAGCAAGCAGTGCATCTGCTCCGGCATCAAGTGCTGCAGCAAAATCTGAGAGTGCTCCTGCCCCACCGCTTGCAATCAATGGAACTTTGGCAACGCTGCGCACAGCGGTGATCATCCCAATGTCATAACCCGCTCTGGTTCCATCAGCATCCATGGAATTTAATAAAATCTCGCCAACACCGAGTGCGCAGGCTTTTTCAACCCAAGCGATTGCATCTATTCCAGCACTTTCTCGTCCGCCGTGTGTAGTTACTTCAAATCCTGAATCAGTTCGGCCCCGTCTTGCATCAACAGAGAGAACTAAAACTTGAGAGCCAAAGCGATCAACAATTTCAGATATCAACTCTGGGCGATTGAGCGCTGCAGTATTGATTGAAACTTTATCGGCGCCTGCTCGAAGTAATTTATCAACATCATCAACACTTCTAATTCCCCCACCAACAGTTAAGGGAATAAAAACCTGTTCTGCTGTGCGACGAACAACATCTAATGTGGTCTCGCGACCAGCTGAACTTGCTGAAATATCTAAAAACGTTAGCTCATCGACTCCTTCGCTGTCATATAACGAAGCCATTTCAACTGGATCGCCTGCATCAACTAAGTCTGTGAAGTTAACTCCTTTAACAACACGACCATCAGTAACGTCTAGACAAGCGATGATGCGAACAGAAAGTGTCATCGTCTTGTTACTTCCAGAGCTTGTTCTAATGTAAATGCACCGGCATAGAGTGCTTTACCAACAATTGCGCCTTCAACACCAATACTTCTAAGGGCTGCCAGATGTTCGATATCGTCCAAACTAGAAATGCCACCACTTGCAATAACCGGAGCCTTCGTTGCGGCGCAGACGCTTTTGAGCAATTCAAGATTCGGTCCTGCAAGAGTTCCATCTTTGGTTACATCTGTTAGGACATAACGTGCACAACCATCTCGATCTAATCGTGTAATAGTTTCAAAGAGATCACCACCGTCTCGAGTCCATCCGCGAGCTGACAACGTATGACCACGAACATCTAAACCAACTGCGATGCGATCACCAAACTCTGCAATCACTTGTGAAGTCCACTCCGGATTTTCTAGCGCCGCAGTTCCTAAGTTCACTCGCGTGCACCCAGTTGCAAGGGCCTTACGTAAAGACTGGTCATCTCTAATTCCACCTGATAACTCCACTTTGATATCTAAGGCGCCAATAACTTCTGCTAATAAATCTGCATTACTGCCAATACCAAATGCGGCGTCAAGATCTACAAGGTGAATCCATTCGGCGCCTGATTTTTGAAAATCAAGGGCAGCATCTAGTGGTTTTCCGTAATTGGTCTCTTGGCTGAGTTCGCCTTGAACTAAGCGAACTGCTTTGCCATCTTTTACATCAACGGCTGGCAATAGTTCTAGATAGCTCATAACGCTGCGCTCCAATTAGCAATCAGTGTCAATCCAGCTTTTCCTGATTTTTCAGGATGAAATTGTGTGGCACACAACGCACCATCTTCAACTGCGGCTAAGAATTTTTCTCCATGAGTAGTCCACGCTTGTGCCACACCAACTGATTTCTTTGCAGCATATGAATGCACAAAATAAAAAGATTCCTTTTCAATTCCTTTGAAGAGCTCTGATGGGCCAGTAATTTCAACAGTATTCCAACCCATGTGAGGAAGTATCGGTGCATCAAGTGCGCTAACGGTGCCGCTCCACATTCCTATTCCTTTGTGTTGGCCATGCTCTAAACCATCGCTAAATAAAATCTGCATTCCGATACAAATGCCCAAGGTGGCCTTACCGGCTACTTGGCGTTGGCGAATTACATCTGCTGCATCGATTTCATTAATTCCATTCATGCATGCCGCAAAGGCGCCGACACCAGGAACAACTAGCCCATCAGATTTAAGAGCAACATCTAGATCTGATGTGAGTTGCACATCATGGCCTGTAGTTGCAAACGCTCGTTGGGCGGATCGTAAATTTCCCGATCCGTAATCCAAGATTGCTATCAAAGAACGCCCTTAGTCGATGGAACTCCACTTACTCGTGAATCCAATGCAACCGCATCGCGCAGTGCGCGAGCAACAGCTTTAAATTGTGCTTCAAATACGTGGTGAGCATTTCGTCCTTCAAGGACTCTAATGTGAAGTGCGATGCGGGCTTCGGCAACAATAGATTCCCAAATGTGCTTACCAAGTGTTGTATCAAATGTTCCGATGAGTTCAACAATTTCTGGTTGGCGATGTACTAGGTATGGACGACCTGATAAATCAACTGCAGCCTGCACAAGCACTTCATCAAGTGGAACCATGGCATCGCCAAAGCGACGAATGCCTGCCTTATCCCCTAGTGCTTCACGTAGCGCTTGGCCAAATGCCAAAGAAGTGTCTTCAACGGTGTGGTGAGAATCAACTTCGATGTCGCCAGTAGTTTTAACAGTTAAATCAAAGCCTGAGTGCTTACCTAGTTGTGAAAGCATGTGATCAAAGAAAGCAACGCCAGTATCGACAGATATGTTTCCTTGACCATCAAGGTTGAGTTCAACAAGAACGCTAGATTCTTTCGTTGTACGTTCTACGCGAGCACTTCTCATTTTTTCCCCTGCTTCACTTGTTGAGTACTTCTTTTAACGCCATTAAGAACTTCTTGTTTTCAGCATCGTTGCCGATTGTTACTCGTAAATATCCTTCAAGGCCCACATCTCGGATGAGCACCCCTTTATCGAGCAAATCTTTCCACACAACTGCACTTGCTCGCTTGAATCCCGAGAAGAGCAAGAAATTCGAGCAGCTTGGAATGACTTCTAGGCCAAGTGCGCTGAGTTGGCTTGCAACATCTTCTCGGGCTGCAATTAAGCCCTGAACTGTTGCTAAGAGTTCCTTGCTAAATTCAAGGGCTGCACTGGCTGCAACTTGAGTCAATGCACTCAGATGATATGGAAGTCGAACAAGTCGCATTGCATCAATCACCGATGGATGCGCAACGAGATAGCCCACTCGTGCCCCGGCGAATGCGAATGCTTTGCTCATCGTTCTGATAACAACAATATTTGGAAACTTTTCGATAAGAGTTACTGCTGATTTCTCAGATGAAAATTCTGCATACGCTTCATCGATGACAAGTAAGCCGCCAACTAACGCAGCACTTCGAGCCAGCATCTCTATTTCAGAGATTAATACAGCGCTTCCAGTTGGATTATTTGGAGTTGTAATAAATGTCAATGCAGGACGCAATGATTCGATCTGTGCTGCGGCTGCATCACAATCTAGAGTGAAGTCTTTGCGGCGAGTGCCATCAATCCATGGAGTTGCAGTGACCTTTGCAATTAAAGAGTGCATCGAATACGAAGGCGTGAAACCGAGTGCGGATTTGCGACCAAAGGCAAGAAATATTGATTGAATAATTTCATTGCTGCCATTTGCAGCCCACACATTGGAAATATCAATTGAAGTATCCGATTGCGAATTAATGTAATTAGCCAATGAAGTTCGCAGCTCTGTTGCTTCGCGATCTGGATAACGATTTAAACGTGAACCAATCTCTGTTACTCGAGTTGCAATTGCCTTAACGAGTTCTGGCGATGGAGAAAATGGATTTTCATTTGTATTTAAAGATGCATCAGCTTCTACTTGTGGCGCGCCATAGGCAGACATTGGTGCAAGCTCTTCGCGCAGTGGTAACCACTGTGGCCAGGTACTCACGATGAACTCTTATTCTCTAAACGCACGCTCATCGCTTCACCATGTGCGGGCAGATCTTCTGAGTTGGCCAATGTAATAACCGTTGACAAAATCTGCGTGAAAGCGCCCTCGTTGTATTCGATGAAGTGCAATCCGCGTAAGAATGTTTGAACTGATAGACCACTTGAGTGACAAGCACATCCACCAGTTGGCAATACGTGATTTGACCCAGCTGAGTAATCACCGAGTGAGACTGGAGAGAAACGACCAATGAAAACAGCGCCAGCATTTCTAATCTTCTGCGCATCTTTCTCACTGTTTTTAGTTTGAATTTCTAGGTGCTCAGCAGCGTATGCATTTGCAACATCTATTGCGTGTTCTGTGGAGTCAACTAAAACGCAAGCAGATTGAATTCCAGTAAGCGCTTCGGTGATGCGCTCTGAATGCTTTGTTCGTGCAACGCGCGTAACTAATTGCTTTTGAACTTCATCAATGAGCTCTTGGCTATCTGTGATCAACACAGCAGCTGCGATGACATCGTGTTCTGCTTGGCTAATTAGATCTGCGGCAACATCTGCAGCCAGCGCAGTGTTATCAGCAATAATCGCAATTTCTGTCGGTCCTGCTTCAGAGTCGATACCAATTAGCCCACGCAGTGCACGCTTTGCAGCCGCAACATAAATATTTCCCGGACCAGTTACTAGGTCGCATTTTTCACAGACGTTTTCCATGCCATAAGCGAAGAGTGCAATTGCTTGTGCTCCACCAACTGCATATACCTCGGTAACACCTAGGAGTTCGCACGTTGCAAGAATTGTTGGGTGTGGCAATCCCCCAAACTCACTTTGAGGAGGAGATGCAACAGCAATACTTGCAACCTGTGCCATTTGTGCGGGAATAACATTCATCATCACACTGCTTGGATAAACAGCGCGACCACCTGGAACATATAAACCCACACGATCTACTGGAACCCATCGCTCTGTAACAGTGCCACCATCGACAACTTTTGTAATGCTTTCCGTGCGCCTTTGATCGTTGTGGACTTTTCTAATTCGCTCTGCAGAAACTTCTAACGCTGTGCGTATCTGTGGGTCTAATTCTTTGAGTGCTTTAGTCAGCGCTTCTCTGGGAATCTTTATCTGCAGCGGGGCCACGCCATCGAATTCTTTTGCCAGTGCGATCAAATCACTTTCATTTCCATTTTTCACACGCGCCAAAATTGGTTCGACTAACTTCATAGCTTTTGCAACATCGAGTGCGGCACGAGGAATTGCGCTGTTGTATCCAGATTTAGATAGGCGCTGACCACGAAGGTCTACTAAACGCATCATCTGTTCGCCTCACAAAACCTTAGATATGGGAAATGGCTATTGCAATGCCCAAATTCTACTAGCCCTGAAGGCAGTTAGGCCCAAGGATTGATTTGAGATCAGCGCTCAGCGATGGAGATGATGTAATCAAGGTGTCCAATTTCATTACGGTGAGCATTCCATTTTCATCTAGATGTAAATGAACTTCACGTTTTCCAGGGTGTGAGCGAAGAATCTCTTTCATGCGATCGACAACTGGCGGCGTGCATTGATTTATTGGAAGAGTAATCACAAGAGGACCTGTTGGTGCGGCACTGATATCAGCGTTTTTCATTTCAAGGGCCGTAAATCTGACTTGATCTTCACGTTTATCAACTCGACCACGAATAAGAACTATTCGATCTTCAGTCAGCGTCAATGCGTATTGATTGTAAGTATTGGAGAAAAAAAGCGCTTCAATAGATCCTTCAAGATCTTCAATGGTAACAACTGCCCACGATGCACCTTGTCTGGTTACTTTTCTTGTAACAGAAGTTATTAAGCCACCGATTGTGACGATTTGATCATGATGGCCACCATCATCTAGTAACTCACTAATAGACATATCTGTGCCTGAACGCAAAACATGTTCAACACCGAGCAAAGGATGATCTGAAACATAGAGTCCCAACATCTCGCGTTCATAGGAAAGCAGCATTGCTTTCTCCCATTCGCCAGGTGGAATATCTAGTGCGACATTTGATACTGACGTTGCTGATTCGCCACCGAATAAATCGAATTGTCCGATCGCTTCAGCGCGTTTAGTTTCAATCACAGAGTCGATTGCTTCAAGGTAGACAGCCATTAATCCTTTACGTGTGTGGGAAAGAGAATCAAATGCACCAGCCTTAATCAGCGACTCAATAGTTTTCTTATTGCACACCTGTGCATCAACTTTTGCAAGGAAATCTCCAAAGGATTGGTATCGACCTTTGCTATCTCGTCCACTCTTAATGGAAGCAACTACTCCCTCGCCCACGTTTCTAATGGCGGCAAGACCAAATCGAATATCAGTTCCACGTGGGGTGTATTCGGCGTCGGATTCATTGACATCTGGTGGCAACACTTGAATACCCATACGACGACACTCACTTAAATACAGAGCAGACTTGTCTTTATCATCGCGAACAGATGTCAGAAGTGCTGCCATGTATTCAGTTGGATAATTTGCTTTCAGATATGCAGTCCAATAAGAAACCACGCCATAGCCAGCACTATGGGCACGGTTAAAAGCGTAATCAGAGAATGGAATAAGAACATCCCAGAGACGTTTAATCGCAGCATTGCCAAAACCATTTGTTTTCATGCCAGCTTCAAATGGAATATATTCTTTATCAAGAATTTCCTTATTCTTCTTACTCATTGCCTTACGCAAGAGATCCGCGCGTCCAAGTGAGAATCCCGCAACTTTTTGTGCAATAGCCATAACTTGTTCTTGGTAAACAATTAATCCGTATGTATCGCCCAAAATTTCATTGAGAGAATCTGATAGCTCGGCGTGAATTGGTTCGACAGGTTTGCGCTTATTTTTTCGATCCGCATAGTTATTGTGTGCATTTTCTCCCATTGGACCTGGGCGATAAAGAGCAATAACTGCAGAGATATCTTGAAAGGAGTCCGGTGACATGCTGCGCAAAAGTGCGCGCATTGGCCCACCATCTAGTTGGAAAACACCGAGGGTATCTCCGCGGGATAGGAGTTCAAATGTTTTCTTATCATCTAACGTCAGATCTTCTAGAACAACGTCAACGCCCTTATTTGCCTTGATATTTAATAGCGCATCATCTAGCACCGATAGGTTTCGAAGACCGAGAAAGTCCATTTTAAGCAATCCAGTTGCTTCACATGCGCCCATATCAAATTGAGTAATGATGGAGCCATCTGCTTCGCGGCGATGAATAGGAATAACGTCTAATAAAGGTTCGCGAGAGAGAATAACTCCTGCTGCGTGTACACCCCACTGGCGCTTGAGCCCTTCAAGTCCCATCGCAGTATCAATAACTGTCTTTGAATCCGGATCACTTTCATAGAGAGTTCTAAACTCTCCAGCTTCTGAATAACGATCATTTGTTGGATCAAAGACTCCGGCGAGTGAAATATCTTTACCCATAACAGATGGCGGAAGCGCTTTAGTAAGTTTTTCACCGATGGCATATGGATAGCCGAGCACGCGAGTGGAATCTTTAATTGCTTGTTTAGATTTAATGGTGCCATAGGTAATGATTTGAGCAACACGATCTTCGCCATACTTAGTTGTTGCATAACGAATCATTTCGCTGCGTCGGCGTTCATCAAAGTCCAAATCAATATCTGGCATAGAGATACGTTCTGGATTTAAGAATCGCTCGAAGAGCAAACCGTGCTCCAGTGGATCAAGACCTGTGATTCCAAGGGCGTAGGCAACAAGAGATCCCGCTGCAGAACCACGGCCAGGTCCAACTCGGATTGCCACTTTCTTTGCATGTGCCACTAAATCTGCAACCACTAAGAAGTAACCAGGAAAGCCCATCTTGATCATGACATCTAATTCATATTTCAGACGTGCATGGTGGGCATCAGTTGATCGATCGCCCATTCGATTAATCAATCCTCGTTCTGCTTCTTTAATCAGCCATGAATCTTCTGTTTCACCTGCAGGAACTTCAAAGCGTGGAAGTAAATTCTCACCTTCGCGAAGCGTCACATTGCATCGTTCGGCAATCAGCAAAGTGTTATCGCAACTTTCCGGAATTTCTTTGAATAGCTCACGCATCTGCGCTGGAGTTTTAAGATAGAACTCATCATTGTCGAATTTAAATCGCTTTGGATCTGCAAGAGTGGACCCAGATTGCACGCAGAGCAGTGCTTCATGTGAGCGGGCATCTTCATTAAATGTGTAGTGCAAATCATTTGTGGCCAGCAGTGGCAATCCAAGCTCTTTGCCCAACTTGAGCAGATCAGCTTTAACGCGCGATTCGATATCGATGCCGTGATCCATGATTTCAAGGAAGAAATTTTCTGCCCCGAAGATGTCTCGATAATCCGATGCTGCAGCCATTGCTTCTTTAAAGGCGCCCATACGAAGGCGAGTTTGAATCTCTCCACCGGGGCATCCAGTTGTTGCAATCAATCCCTTTGCATACTTTGTGAGTAACTCTCGATCCATACGCGGCTTGTAGTAATAGCCTTCCAGGGATGCAAGGGATGAAAGCTTAAAAAGATTTGAAAGACCTTCATTGTTTTCGGCCAAAATTGTCATGTGCGTATAAGCGCCACCACCAGAGACATCATCTTGACCGCCATCGGCCCACTTGACTCGCTTCTTTTCAAAACGAGATTCAGGTGCAACGTAGGCTTCGATTCCAATGATTGGTTTAACGCCAACTTTTTTTGCTTGCTTATAGAAATCAAAAGCACCAAATACATTTCCATGATCTGTCATTGCTATCGCCGGCATCTCCTGGCGGGCAACTTCTGCTACAAGATCTGCAACGCGCGCGGCACCATCGAGCATCGAATACTCGGTATGAACATGAAGGTGGGCAAAAGATGACATTGGTGGTGAGGCTATCTCTTACGGAAGAACTGCGCTGGAAAGCAACGCCAGAGCATTTGTGAGATCAGCAGGGTATGGCGCATTAAAGGTTAAACGCTCACCAGAACGAGGATGCGTTAGTTCTAGAACCATGGCGTGTAACCAAGGGCGCGACATACCAAGAGATGCTGCAAGTGCGGGATCTGCTCCATAAGTGAGGTCACCAACTAATGGATGTCGAAGCGCAGAAAAGTGGACTCTAATTTGATGAGTTCGCCCAGTTTCTAATTCAACTTTAACTAAGGAAACACCACGATAAAACTCGATAACTTCGTAATGTGTAATGCTCTCTTTTCCATTAGCAACAACTGCAAAGCGATGATCCTCTTTTGGATGACGATCAATTGGTGCATCAATCGTTCCGGTACTTGGATCCATATGACCTTGAATTAATGCGTGATAAATCTTTGTAACGTTGCGTGATTTAAAAGCATCTTTTAAAAAGGTGTAGGCCTGATCCGTCTTTGCCACAACCATTAATCCACTTGTTCCCACATCTAGTCGATGCACAATGCCAGCGCGCTCTGCCGGACCACTCGTTGAAATTGTGTAACCAGCGGCGCTCAGTGCTCCGACAACTGTTGGGCCTTCCCATCCTGGACTTGGGTGGGCCGCACAACCTACTGGCTTATCAATGACAACAATGGAGTCATCGTTATAAATAATTGATAAACCAGGAATTGGCGTTAGTGGAATAGGTTCAGAATTCTTTTCTTGCGGCATCAACACTTCAATGATTTGTCCGGCAGCAACTTTGTCAGATTTGTTCATAGCTTTACCTGATGTGGTGATGTCGCCATCTTCTAGTAAGCGAACAACTGCGGTGCGAGAGAGTCCTAGAACTCTTGTTAGTGCACTATCGATACGCTCGCCTGCAACGCCCTCTGGGACTGACAAGGTTCGAGATATGCGTGCCATTTTCAACTCTTGCCAATCTATTTATCTAGAGGTTTTATTGGTGCAACATTTCGAAGCGTTAAAATAACTGCTAGAGATGCTGCAATCACAATAGCGCTATCGGCAACATTAAAGACTGGCCAACGCGGTAATTGAATCCAATCAATAACGTGCCCCTGCAGAAAGCTAGGTGCTCGAAAAATACGATCAGTCAGGTTTCCCAGAATTCCACCGAGAACGAGCCCACCGACTACAGCCCATCCCTTTGATGTTATTCGCCCCGCATAACGCGTAATGAAAACTAAAACAATAAGAGCAAAAATTGTAAAGAAAATGGTCTTTCCAGTTCCAATGCTAAATGCTGCTCCCGAGTTTCGAATAAATGTGAGTTGAAGAAAAGAACCTAGTACTTCGACATTGGCTCGAGATGACAGAGTTTTTTCTGCCCAGACTTTG
>JGI12421J11937_10000997_pt1 | contig 11332 bp, 8 predicted proteins | sample LakErihyJuly2011_2_FD_11937 | JGI IMG/M metagenome (IMG submission 11937)
ATCACCACTGTTTGAAGCCATTTATTCCGCTCTCCTTTATTTGTCTAGCGCAAATCTACCCTTTGGGAAGTAATAGAGGAAAATCCCAAGCCCAAGTAAGCCTATGTCTCGAATAATCTCTGATAAGTACTTTGTCTGACTAGGGTCAACGGGACCACCTCCACCAAAACATCCACAGTCGATGCTTAGACCTCGAGCCCAAGCTTGAGCAATTGCAATGATAAATGCAAACATGATTATGGCGCCGAATAAGCCAGAGATTGATACTGCTACTCCCAAGATAAGTAATAAGCCAAGTCCAATTTCTAGCCAAGGTAGAACATACCCAAGAAAGTTTGCAATTGTCGTTGGTAATAACTCATAGGCTCTAACTGCCATCGCAGATTTTTGTAAGTTACCAACTTTTAATGCACCGGCTACTAGTAACACTCCCCCCAGAATTAGACGCGCTAATAAAGTTATCCAAGGCTGATAAGTATCAAATTTAGCGCGCACTATTAACTCCTTCAGATAACGAGAGTGCCAATTGGTTTACCTTCTTAAGTCCTGAGCTGCCTGAGCCAAACTGTTAGATAATCTTAATAAATACCAACTCAATAATCATACCATCAGCATATGTGAGGTCTTGTCTTGCTATCTATTTACTTGACACCCCAAGCCCAACCCTTTTAAGAGAGTTATACCCCTAAATAATTTTGGCACTCTTTGAAGCTGCTCTTGAATCTGAGAAATTGTAACAATTCGGTTCTCTACATCCGCCAATACGCGGTGAATAATCAATGCCTACACATTCACTTCACTCATCAGTTGGGTCAACTCCTTCTGATAAAGAACTCCAATTATTCCTTGATTTCTTATCATACCTATTTGAAGTATTTTTTTTGCTGAGCCTAATTATTAAATATATAGCAAAAGCTATAATTATCAAGCTGGTAAAAATTGAGTACTTCATTGCAAAATTACCATTGCATTAGCAGTTGCTATCGCTCCTAACACTGCGGTAGGGGGTTTCATCAAATCCTTAAACCAATAAACAGTCTGGACCGAGTACAGTTTTTAGATCCGCACTTAAGCTTGGTGAGGTTGTAACTCTCAAATTCTCATCTAACTTCATAACTGTTTTTTTGTCTCCATCTATCAATCTTAAATGTACCTCTCTTGCCCCCGGGTGTGATTTCAATATTTCATTCATTCGCTCAATCACCGGTGGTGTGCACCTAGAAACCTCCATGGAGATTACAAATGGTCCAGTTGGAATCAGCTTCAAGTCCGGTAAAGTTAAATCTAATGCTGAGATTCTTGGTTGCTCTTCCCGCTTATCAACCCGACCTCGAATAGCAACTATTCGATCTTCGACTAAATTAACTCCGTGAGTTGTGTAAGCATTTGAGAAAAATAAGACATCGATAGCACCATCTAAATCTTCTACCGTCACAATTGCCCAAGGATTTCCTTGTTTTGAAACTTTGCGCTGAATCTGTGTAATTAATCCGCTAATGGTGATAATTTGATCATGGCCAACTTCAGATATTTGGCTAATTGAGTAATCTGCTACCGAACGCAGTACATGTTCAACTCCCAACAGTGGATGATCAGATACATAAAGCCCCAACATCTCACGTTCATAGCCCAACAACATCATTTTTTCCCATTCGCTATCTGGAATATCAAGTGCCACTCCATTAACACTGGAGGTGGCATTTGCTGAACCAAACAAATCAAATTGGCCAATAGATTCTGCTCGCTTTGCTTCAGATACCGCATCTAACGCTTCAAGGANNACCATCATCAGGCCTCTGCGAGTATGACCTAANGTATCNAAGGCCCCTGCTTTGATTAGGGATTCAATAGTTTTCTTATTACATACATGTGAATCTACTTTTGCTAAAAAATCTCCAAAATTTTGATATCTGCCTTTTTGATTTCGATTAGCAATTATTGAAGCGACTACATTTTCGCCCACATTTCTAATCGCTGTTAAACCAAAGCGAATATCAACTCCCCTGGGTGTGTACTCAGAATCTGATTCATTTACATCAGGCGGTAAAACTTTAATGCCCATTCGACGACACTCATTTAAATACAATGCACTTTTATCCTTATCATCTCCCACACTGGTGAGCAGCGCTGCCATGTACTCAGCTGGGTAATTAGCCTTTAAGTATGCGGTCCAAAAAGAGAGTAATCCATATCCAGCACTGTGTGCTCGATTGAAGGCGTAGTCAGAGAATGGGATAAGTGTTTGCCAAAGTTTTTCGATCGCATCATCTGAGAATTTATTTACCCTCATACCTGCTTCAAAGTGAACTTTTTCTTTATCAAGAATCTTTTTATCTTTCTTACCCATCGCTTTTCGAAGCAGATCAGCGCGACCTAAAGTAAAGCCAGCAACTTTTTGCGCAATAGCTAATACCTGTTCCTGGTAAACAATTAAGCCATAAGTATCTTTCAATATCTCATTTAATGGCTTATCTATCTCTGAATGTATGCCAGCAGGTGTTTTTCGACCATTCTTATAGTCAGCATACTTATTGTGTGAATCCTCGCCCATAGGACCTGGACGATAAAGTGCAATTACCGCAGCAATATCTTCAAAGCTATCTGGCGCCATAGATCTGAGCAATGATCTGATTGGGGCGCTATCTAGTTGGAAAACCCCTAAAGTGTCGCCTCTTGAAAGTAATTCAAATGTTTTCTTGTCCTTAAGTTCAAGCTCCTCTAGAACCACCTTTTTGCCCAAATTTTTTTCAATATTTATTAAGCAGTCATCTAATACTGACAGGTTTCGTAGACCAAGAAAGTCCATCTTTAGCAAACCTGTTGCTTCACATGCACCCATATCAAATTGAGTGATGATTGCACCATCCGCTTCACGGCGGTGGATCGGAATCACATCAAGCAAAGGCTCCTTACTTAATATCACCCCTGCTGCGTGCACACCCCACTGCCGTTTTAAGCCTTCAATTCCTAACGCAGTATCAACTATTTTCTTGGAATCAGGATCAGATTCGTACAGATTTCTAAACTCAGTAGCCTCGCCATAACGATCATTATCCATATTAAATATTCCAGTCAGTGAAATGTCCTTGCCCATAATTGCAGGTGGCAGTGATTTAGTTAATTTCTCTCCTAATGCATAGGGATACCCCAGAACTCGGGTGGAATCTTTAATTGCCTGCTTAGATTTAATCGTTCCGTAGGTAATAATCTGAGCCACACGATCATCACCATATTTTGTGGTTGCGTATTGAATCATCTCTGATCTTCGCCGCTCATCAAAGTCCAAATCAATATCTGGCATCGATATACGCTCTGGATTTAAAAATCTCTCAAATAACAAACCAAACTTAATCGGATCAAGCCCAGTTACACCCAGCGAGTAAGAAACTAATGAGCCAGCAGCAGAGCCTCGGCCCGGGCCTACTCTGATTCCCACCTCTCTGGCATGTTTACAAAGATCAGCTACCACTAAAAAGTATCCAGGAAAGCCCATCTTTATCATTACATCTAATTCAAAGTTAAGTCGCTCTTGGTATTCAGCAGGTATCTGACCGTTCATGCGATCGGATAAACCTTGATTAGCTAGTTTTCGCAGCCAGCTATCCTCACTTTCACCCGACGGAACGGTAAACCTTGGTAATAAATTTTCCCCCTCACGCATGGTCGTATCGCAACGCTCAGCGATAAGTAGTGTGTTATCGCACGCCTGTGGGTAATCTTTAAATAACTGGCGCATTTGTGCAGCAGTTTTTAAATAAAACTCAGAGTTTTCAAATTTGAACCGCTTTGGATCAGCCATAGTTGCACCAGATTGAATACATAAGAGCACCTCATGTGCAGCTGCATCTTTATTATGGGTGTAGTGCAAATCATTGGTGGCAAGTAGCGGTAAATTTAATTCCTTGCCCAATTTTATTAAATCTGTAAAAACCCGTTTTTCGATATCAATTCCATGATCCATTAACTCAAGATAAAAGTTTTGTGCCCCAAAAATGTCACGCATTCCAGCTGCTGCATTGACTGCTTCTTTATATGCACCCATTCTTAATCTGGTTTGAACTTCACCTCCTGGACATCCAGTAGTGGCAATTATCCCGCTTGCGTATTTGGCTAACAACTCCTTATCAACCCGTGGTTTGTAATAAAACCCCTCTAAGGATGCCAGTGAAGAAAGTTTAAATAGATTTGAAAGCCCCTGATTATTTTCAGCTAGCAGAGTCATATGTGTGTAAGCACCACCGGCGGAGACATCATCCTCGCCACCTTCAGCCCATTTAACTCGCCGCTTATCAAATCTTGATTCTGGNGCAACATAAGCTTCAATCCCAATTATTGGTTTCACGCCCGCAGATTTAGCTGTTTTATGAAACTCAAAGGCACCAAAAACGTTTCCATGATCTGTCATTGCAATCGCAGGCATTTTTTGACGCGATGCTTCAGCAACCAACTCAGAGATTTTGGCAGCTCCATCAAGCATCGAGTATTCGGTGTGTACATGAAGATGTACGAAATTTTCCGAATTTTGCAGGTTTTCCGATGAATTAGACATGGGTGGTGAGATTACTACTGCAAATTATTTCTAACGGGAAATATCTGAAAGTATCTGCAATGAGCGTGTCAGATCCTCAGGATATTCGGCGGTAAATGAGAGTTGCTCACCGCTTGCTGGGTGAGTAAAGCCCAATTCCTTGGCGTGTAGCCATGGCCNGCTAACACCTAGCCTGGTTGCCAATGTTGGATCTGCGCCATAGGTCAGATCCCCAACTAAGGGGTGGTGTAAGGCAGAAAAATGAACTCTAATCTGGTGAGTTCTGCCGGTCTCAAGTTCAATTTCAAGGGAAGTAACAGCTGGAAAAACTTCTAATGTTTTGTAATGAGTAATACTTGGTTTGCCATTTGCAACAACAGCGAAGCGATAATCCTCTCTCGGATGACGATCAATTGGCGCATCAATTGTGCCAACTGTTGGATCCATATGTCCTTGCACTAAAGCGTGATATACCTTGGAAACAGTTCTTTGCCGAAACTGATCCTTAAGATGTGAATAGGCAATCTCATTTTTTGCAACCACCATCAATCCTGAAGTACCAACATCTAATCTATGAACTACACCTTGTCTTTCAGCAGCACCAGAGGTTGCTAATTGATACCCAGCTGCAAAAATTGCGCCAACAACAGTTGCACCTTTCCAACCAGGACTTGGATGAGCGGCAATACCAACTGGCTTGTTAATAACAATTANATACTCATCATCAAAAACCACCTTCAAGCCATCTATTGGTGTAGCGGTTAATTTAGCCTCACCTTTGNCCGCTGGAAGTAATATCTCTAATTGATCTCCAGTTATAACTCGATCAGATTTGCCAACCACTTTGCCACTTTTTGATATTTCACCGGCATCAATTAGCCCGACAATGACATTACGAGATAATCCCAATAATCTAGAAAGAGCGGCATCAACTCGTTCCTGATTTAGCCCTTCTGGGATTGAAAGATTTCTCACCTCACGCTCACTCACTTATCATCTCCCTTGTCACTAAATTTAATATTTTTCCAGCTTAGTAAAGTAATGAGAATTGCAGCAGAAACCACTGACATGTCCGCAATATTAAATATCGGCCAATTTGGAATCTGAATCCAATCTACTACCTCACCTTGTAATCCGCCTGGCGATCTAAAAATACGATCAGTCAGATTGCCGAATATGCCACCTAGGGCAAGACCAAGAGCAATCGCCCAACGGTTTGAGGTCACTTTGCGTCCATAGTAAAAAATAACTGCNGCAACTATCATCGAAAAAGTTGATAAAAAGATTGTGCCACTGGTGGCAAGGCTAAAAGCTGCACCGGAATTAAATGCTAATTTGAATTGTAGAAGTGAACCAATAATTTTCTTTGGTTCATCTGATAAATATTGGATGGCAAGTGTTTTAGTCAAATAATCTAAAGCAAAAACAATCAAAGCTATTGCTGCTAACCATTTTCGCTGAAGTGTGTTCAGCGTCGTTCCTCTTTTTGCTTGCAAACCATACAAAGTGTTGCGCGAGGGAACACCTGCAATCTAGCTTTTCCAACAAAATTGCCACACTCTTCACACTTTCCATATGATTTATTTTCGATTCTATCCAGTGCCCGTTCAGTCTGCTGAACCATATCTCTTGCGTTATATACCAAAGACATTTCATGTTCGCGCTCAAAAGTTTTTGCCCCAGCATCTGCTTGGTCATCACCAGCCCCAACACCTGCAGCTTCGACTAAATCTTCCATCTCTGCCTCTGCGATCTCCAATTCTTTTCGTAGCCTAATTAAATCCTTCGAAAGTTCGGCTTTGATACTTCTAAGCTCAGTTGCATTCCAAGCATTTTCAGTAGAGGCAGCCACTAATGGTGCCGGAGCACTTTTTATTGGTTTAAGAGCCGCTGCCTTCTTTGATTTCAATACTGGTCTTGGCGGAGGTGGCATCATCAATCTTTTTTCTACAACTACCGCCTGCGCATTGGCGTTTGGCATTGTTGAAGTAACTGAAATTGTTGTAGAGGATCCAGAGGTTGATGTTTGCAGTTTTGCTGGAAATGGCTTGCCTGGTCCCTTTTTAAAATTAGATTTTTTCGATAGTGATGGCTTTACGATGTTCGGTGATCGTTTGGCAATCTTCTTCGCGTTTTTTTTAGCAGCAGGTTTTTTTGCAGAACTCTTTTGATTGCCTTTTTTGGCAGTTGGTTTAGCCGGTTTTTTAGCCGAAGATTTCGAACTTTTCTTTGCTGATTTCTTAAATAACTTGCTGATAGCCACATTACCCCCTGGAGGGGCAAAGGTTATGGCTTGGCCGAAGTAATTACCAACCGCCACCCCCGTGTGAAAATTTTGGAGACCAATAAAAGGTTACCCCCGCGTTAGAATGTGGGGTGGATATGAATAAGAAGCGCGAAATCAATAGTTTATCTGCGCAAATCGATCTTCCTGCCATGGAAGCAGAGATCTTAGATTTCTGGGCTCAGAATCAAATTTTCGAGAAGTCTGTGACCAATCGAGATGGTTCACCTCGTTGGAGTTTTTATGAAGGCCCACCAACTGCCAATGGCATGCCTGGTACACATCACATAGAAGCACGAGTATTTAAAGATTTATTTCCGAGATTTCAAACCATGAAAGGCAAACAAGTAATTCGCAAAGCTGGTTGGGACTGTCATGGCTTGCCAGTAGAAATTGCAGTTGAAAAAGAGTTGGGCTTTACTGGTAAGGCAGATATTGAAAAGTTTGGCGTTGCAGCATTTAATGAAAAATGTAGGGAATCAGTACAACGCCATGTAAATGAATTTACTGATATGACAAAGCGAATGGGCTTCTGGGTTGATTTTGATGATGCCTACTGGACCATGTCGCCGGAGTATATTGAAAGCGTTTGGTGGTCCTTGCAACAGATCTGGAATAAAGGATTATTAGTACAAGATCATCGCGTGGCGCCTTATTGCCCAAGGTGTGGAACAGGATTATCAGATCATGAACTAGCCCAAGGTTATGAAACTATTAAAGACCCTTCAGTTTATGTCCGTATGCCAGCAACCTCTGGAAAATTAGCTGAGTTAAATGCCAGTCTATTGGTCTGGACAACTACGCCTTGGACCTTGGTTTCAAATACTGCAGTTGCAGTGAATCCAAAGGTGGAGTACCAAGTTGTTGAAATAAGTATCGATGAGAAAAGTGAAAGATTAGTAGTTGCTAGCGAGTTGGCTGCTGTACTGGGTGAAGATAGAAAAATTATTGCCACATTTATGGGCAAGGATCTTGAACACACCAAATATGCCAGGCCATTTGATTTTGTCGAGATCAAGGATTCACACTTTGTAGTTTTGGCAGATTATGTGACAGTTGAAGATGGCACAGGTTTGGTGCACCAGTCACCAGCCTTTGGCGCTGATGATCTAGAGGTTTGTCGTAAATACAACTTGCCGGTGGTAAATCCAGTAAATCCTGATGGTCATTTCCAAAAGGATGTGCCATTAGTTGGTGGCGTATTTTTTAAGGAATCAGATAAAACATTAATCAAAGATTTAAAGAGCCGAGGATTGCTCTTTAAAAATACTCAGTTTGAGCACTCCTACCCACACTGCTGGCGCTGTCACACTGCACTGATGTATTACGCCCAACCATCTTGGTATGTAAGAACAACTGAAATTAAAAGTGAGTTGCTGCGAGAGAATGCAAAAACAGATTGGCATCCAGAGACTATTAAAAATGGCAGATTTGGTGACTGGTTAAATAACAACATCGATTGGGCAGTTTCTCGCAATCGCTACTGGGGAACACCACTGCCGATTTGGCGATGTGAAAATAAGCATGACATTTGCGTGGGTTCACTGGCTGAATTGAGTAAGTTATCTGGAACAGAGTTAAGCAAACTGGATCCACATCGACCATTTGTTGATGATATTAAATTCAAATGTAATCAATGCTCCTCGACTATGCAACGGGTAGCAGAGGTGATTGATTGCTGGTATGACTCTGGTGCAATGCCATTTGCACAGTGGGGGTATCCACACAAACCAGGATCTACTCAGAAATTTGAATCAGCCTATCCAGCTGATTTTATTTGCGAAGCCATCGACCAAACTCGTGGTTGGTTTTACACATTAATGACAATTGGCACATTAGTTTTTGANAAATCNGCCTATAAAACAGTTTTATGCCTNGGTCATATATTAGATAAAGACGGTAGAAAGATGAGNAAGCACCTGGGAAATGTGCTNGAACCAATGCCACTACTGAATCAACATGGCGCTGATGCAGTGCGTTGGTACATGTTGGCTGCTGGCTCACCATGGAGTGCAAGGCGGGTTGGCCATGATGCAATCACAGATGTTGTTCGAAAGACTCTTCTAACCTACTGGAACACCATTTCTTTCTTCACACTTTACGCCAAAGCAGCGAACTTCAAAGTTAATGATCTGTCCAAGGATTTAACTCTGATGGATAAATGGATAATTTCAGAGGTGAATAAGTTAATTGTTGCTGTTGACCACGCCCTTGAGAACTTTGACTCACAAACTGCTGGCTCACTTATCGCCACCTTCATTGATGACCTATCAAACTGGTATGTAAGACGCTCTCGTCGAAGGTTTTGGGATGGTGATGATGTTGCGCTCAATACTCTTTACTACTGTTTAAAAAACCTTACCTTGTTGCTAGCGCCAATGGTGCCCTTCATTTCAGAGCATGTCTGGCAAAGCCTGATCAAGGTCGCACAAGTGGATCAAGTTGAATCTATTCATTTGGCCAACTATCCAGTTGCTAATAAATCAATGATTGATGAAACTCTTTCATCAGCCGTTTCACTCTCTCGTCGCCTAGTTGAACTGGGCCGATCTGCACGGGCTGAATCTGGTTTAAAGATTCGCCAACCATTATCCAGGGCGCTGGTCTCTGCCCCCGGCTGGGAAAAACTCTCAGCTGAAATTAAATCGCATATCGCCGAAGAGTTAAACATCTTAACTCTTGATGACATCCATGTAGCAGGCACTGATTTGGTTGATATATCGGTGAAAGCTAACTTTAGAACTCTTGGTGAAAAGTTTGGCGCAGATGTACAGGTAATTGCCAAAACCATCGCTGCCACCGACCACAACTTGCTGGTAAAGGATCTACGCAAAAATGAATCTCACACCCTTGTGGTCAATTTATCCTCAGGTGATAAATCTGCCAAGATCACATTGGATGATCTAGTAATTACTGAAACCCCGCGAAGTGGCTGGTCTGTTGCTTCACACGCTGGCGAGAATTTGGCGCTAGATCTAACACTGACACCAGAGTTAATAAATGCTGGTTTGGTGCGTGAGGTAATAAGGGCAATTCAAGAGGAGCGAAAGAGTATCGGCCTTGATATTAGTGATCGAATTACTGTTAATTGGAATGCACCTAGCGCCACAGCATCTGCTATCTCAGCAGCGGTTGATGAAATCAGCGCTGAGGTGCTTGCAACCTCTATGGTTCAGGTCAAATCTGAAAATAACAGCAGTAATGAATTAGGGCTGTGGTTAAAACTTATTAAGAATTAAAGGATTATTACTAATCGCATAAGCAGTTGCACCACAAAAAATACTACGATGAAAGATAAATCAAGTGAGATACCACCTAATCTAAGTGGTGGAACAAACTGTCTTACAAAACTAAGCGGCTTATCAGTGATGGTATAAACCAATTCGGCTAATGCAAGAAAGACGCCCCGTGGCTTAAAATTTGGGGAGAATATTCGAATGTAATCCAAAACTAGCCTTGCAATTAGAGCAATTAAAAATAGATTAAGCGCCCAGTAAATTAAACCTACTACTGCGCCCATTACCTTTAAGTTGAATCAGCTTTGATTAAAGAAACTTGCTTGCGCTGCAGAATTCTTATCTTCAACACTCACAGAAACATTAGGTGGTGTCAACAAAAATACCTTAGGAGTAACTCTTTCAATACTTCCGTGGTGACCAAATACTAAACCGGAGGCAAAATCAACTAAACGTTTGCGCTCTGACTCTTCCATGTCACCTAAATTCATAATTACTGGCTTGCCTTCACGATAATGCTCACCAATTAATCGAGCCTCGCTATAGGTGCGCGGTGTCAGCGAAATTATATGATCCATAACTTTGTTTGCATCTACATGAGGAAGTAACTCAACATTAGATTTAGCAGCTGGCTTGCTGTTGGCACGAACTAACCTTGGGGCACGTTGGGTAAGTTGGTTTGTTCCATGATCCAACTCTTCCTCATCCATTAATCCGAGGTATCCAGCAACTTTCTTAAATGCATTAGCCATGGCTTAAATCTAGGCGATCTGCGTTCGATTACCGAGGATTGAACTGCCTATTCGAAGATGTGTCGCACCATATTCAAGAGCCATTTCATAGTCACCACTCATCCCCGCCGATAGGGATTTTGCGGTTTCAAAACTCGCCTTAAAATCATTGTTAATCCCCTGCAACCTAACAAAGGCTCCCCGCTGATCACCAGCTACCGGTGCCACCGCCATCAAACCCATTATTGAAATATTGGGTAACTGTTCAATGTCTTTAGCCAAATTGATTAACTTTTGAGGATCAACTCCACCACGAGATTCCGGCGGCTGATCCAGGGAAACTTGAATAAATATAGAGGTAGATTTTCCAGCAGAATTTTCAGAGATGATTTTGGCGTATTTTAATTGATCTACTGAGTGAATACAGCTGGCCCAGGAGGTGATTGATTTCAATTTATTACTTTGAATTCCTCCTTGAAAATGCCAATTTATATCTGCTGGCAGTTGACCCACCTTTACTGCGGCTTCCTGGTCACGATTTTCACCAAACTCT
>JGI12421J11937_10001003_pt1 | contig 11317 bp, 10 predicted proteins | sample LakErihyJuly2011_2_FD_11937 | JGI IMG/M metagenome (IMG submission 11937)
TTTTAAAGCCTTGCCTAATTCATTCATAGCATCCAAGGAACCTTCAAAGCCATACACAATGGTTACAGTTTTTCCAGCTCTGTGCTTGGTCTCTAAAATAATGCGCAGTGCTTGATCTGCTGGCGCTAGTGTAATGGTGGATGCTTCTTCCTTTTGCAGCATGTAATCGGGATTAGTGCTATACACTAAAGGGGAACTATTTTGACTAGATGGATTTGATTTGGCTTTTTTGCTCATTTTTCAGGTATTATAACAGTATAAAGTTTGTAGTCTGCCTAGTATTTTGAAACTTTGTGGTACAAATTAATAAAAACAAAGTTAAGGCTAAAATAAAGGAAGCATTATGTCAAAAAAAGTAATTTTGGTTATCATGGATGGTTGGGGTCTTGGGCTCGTACCTGCATCCGATGCTATTCAACAAGCAAAAGTACCCTTTGTAACAAGCTTATATAAGCATTATCCTAATACTACACTGGTTACTTGTGGTGAAGCGGTGGGCCTTCCGGATGGACAAATGGGCAATAGCGAAGTAGGTCATTTAAATTTAGGCGCTGGGCGTATAGTCTACCAAGAATTACAAAGAATTAATGTAGCTATTAAAACAGGTGAATTAGCGAGTAACCCTACTTTATTAGCAAGCATTGATTATGCCAAACAAAATAATAAACCTTTACACTTATTAGGTTTGGTAAGTGATGGTGGCGTGCATTCTCATACCAGTCATTTAAAAGCCATTTGTGATGTATGTAAAACCAAGGGTTTGAGCGCTGTTTATATTCATGCCTTTACCGACGGAAGAGATACCGATCCTAAAAGTGGATTATGCTATATAGAAGATCTTGACAATCACTTAAAAAATTCAGCAGGAAAAATAGCAAGTATTAGTGGAAGATACTACGCCATGGATAGAGATAAAAGATGGGAAAGAGTTCAACTAGCTTATGATACACTCGTTAAAGCAGAAGGGCCAAGAGCCAGTGCTGCTATGGATGTCCTTAAAGCAAACTATGCTAATAATATTACTGATGAATTTATAAAACCTACTGTCTTAACAGAAAACGGTGCTGCTATTGCTACTATTAAAGACGGCGACGCAGTGCTTTGTTTTAATTTCAGAACCGATCGTTGTAGAGAAATTACGGAAGTGCTTAGCCAAAAAGATTTTCCAGACTTTGGTATGAAGAAATTAGATTTACATTATACCACTATTACTAAATACGACGAGACCTTTCAAAAAGTAAATATCATATTTGAAAATGATAATTTACAAAATACCTTGGGTGAGGTTTTAGCAAAGCATCATAAAAAACAAATTAGAATTGCAGAAACTGAAAAGTATCCGCATGTTACTTTTTTCTTNAGTGGTGGCAGAGAATTACCTTTNGAAGGTGAAACAAGAATTATGGCTCCTTCTCCAAAAGTAGCTACCTATGATTTGCAACCTGAAATGAGTGCCGCCGAATTAACCGAGAAATTATTGCCTGAAATTAAAGCAGGTAATACCGATTTTGTTTGCTTGAATTTTGCAAATGCCGATATGGTAGGACATACAGGTGTATTTACTGCAGTAATGAAAGCGGTGGAAACAGTAGATGCCTGCGTTGAAAAAATTGTAACTGCCGGATTAGAGAATGGATATACTATCTTTTTAACAGCGGATCATGGTAATGCCGATTATATGATTAATGAGGATGGAAGCCCTAATACAGCCCATTCACTCAATTTAGTACCCTTCTTTATTATAGATAAAGACTGGAAAGGCAGCATAAAACCTGGTAAATTAGGTGATCTAGCCCCTACCATCTTAAAGGTAATGGGCTTAGAGATACCTGCGGAAATGACAGGTGACGTATTAATTTAANAAAATTGTTAATTAATATTATCTTTAATCAATAGTCAAGTCATAGTTTAGTAATTGAAGAATTACTATATTGTTCAAATAATCAAAGAAAGAAAAAAATATTATGATAAAGAAAATACTTATTGGACTACTTGTAATTTTAGTAGCCATTCAATTTATTCGCCCAGCGAAAAATAATTCTGCAGATATTACTAAAGATATTACTACCTTATATCCTATGCCTGATAGCGTAAGAGTTATTGTTGAAAAAGCTTGTGCAGACTGTCATACCAACAATACAAAATATCCTTTTTACGCAACCATTCAGCCTATTAGCTTTTGGTTAGCAGATCATGTCAATGATGGCAAGCGCCACTTTAATTTTAATGAATTTGCAAGTTATAGATTAGCCAAGCAAAATCATAAATTAGAAGAAGTGATTGAACAAATTAAAGAAGGTGAAATGCCACTACCTTCTTACACTATCATTCATACAGAAGCAAAATTAACAGAAGCAGAAAAAGAAACATTGACTAAATGGTGTCAAAACATTATGGATACATTGAAAGCCAATTATCCTGCCGATAGTCTTATATTAAAAAAACCAAGCCAAACACAAGCCGCTACTCAATAAGGTTTCTAAAGTATGAAAATTGTTAAAGCCAGTTATTTAATTTCTAGTCCCAGTTTTGATCAATGCCCTGCATTAAAAGCGCCAGAATACGCCTTTATTGGAAGAAGCAATGTGGGCAAGTCTTCTATTATTAATGCGCTATGTCTTCAAAAGAATTTAGCTAAAACTTCGGGTACGCCCGGAAAGACACAGCTCATCAACCACTTTGAAATTATAAGCAATAGTGTTGCCAAGGGCAAGCAAGACAAATGGTATATAGTAGATTTACCCGGCTATGGTTTTGCGAAAGTATCCCAAAGTAGTAGAAGAAGATGGGAGCAAATGATTGAAAATTATTTAAGAAAAAGAGAAAACTTAAACCGTGTTTTTGTTTTAATTGATAGCAGACATGCTCCCCAAAAAATTGATTTAGAATTTATAGAACAATTATTCAAATGGGAAATTCCCTTCACCCTTATATTCACTAAGTCAGATAAAGAGAAACCAGGTGTGGTGGCAAGAAATGTAAAATCATTTTTTGAGAAGCTCAACGAAATACTTCCTTTTTTACCACAAGGTTTTGTAACAAGTGCTGAGAAAAAAACAGGTGTGGATGAAGTATTAGCCTGCATCGACCAATACAATAAACTAGACGCGGAAGGCCTTTAGCACTGTTTATACATTCAATTTTTAATTTACTGCCTTATCTGCACAGCAGCTACTAGCAAAGGCTTCTGGTTTTGCTTTAAAAGCAAATCCCATTCCTAATATATACCCCATGGCTTCTTTTAAAGCATCGTTGCTTTTAAATTGGGGATTGGTATTGATATCGGCATGCACTTCCATTTCAATATTATGTTCAATGAAAAGATCACATAGCTCATAAGCAATTTCAATACTTTTAGCCACTTCCATAAGCATTCTTTCTTTCAAATGATATTTCTGCGTGCTTTTGTCATTATGGATATACATAAAACCACCATTATGTTCTCTTAAAAAAACAATCACTGTCGCAAATTCTGTAACATTGGCTTTTACTTGACTATCTGTGCCAATACATACTTTTAATTTTGTCTTTTTTTCAGACTCGGCAATAATAGCCTGCTTGACAGCCTCTTTAATAGGTAGTACTATTTTTTCTCCATTGAATTTTCTCCATAACATAATGTAAATATTATAGGGTCTACTGGTTTAGTTAAATATATAACTACCCTAAAGTAGTGTAATAGATTTGAATGCCCCTTTTAATAGACTCAGCAGTTTTCAACAGCAAGTGGATAAGCCCGCCTTTTAGCTAAAAGCCGCCTATATTTATTACCTTTGATTACTTAATAGATAGCCCATTATGAAGATTTTATTCCAATATATTAAACCCTTTAAAGGCCTTGTTTTACTAGCTTTTATTTTAGCAGCTATTAACCAAACCTTTTCTTTATTCGACCCCATGATTTTTGGTAACCTAATTGATGAATTTGCCAAAAACCCTATCGTGGATGCAGCTGGTCATAAAAGAACACAGTCCGATTTTTTACGGGGCGTTAGCAATATGTTATTATTACTGGTAGGTACTGCCATGGTAAGTAGAATAGCCAAGGCCTTCCAAGATTACACAGTGAATGTAATTATTCAAAAATTTGGTGCCGCCTTATTTACCGATGGATTAAAGCATTCCATGCAACTTCCCTATCAGGCTTTTGAAGATCAAAGAAGTGGAGAAACCTTGTCTATTTTAACCAAGGCAAGAGCCGATTGTGAAAAATTTATTAGCTATGTAGTGAACGTATTATTTGGCATCATTGTAAGTGTCATCTTTGTGTCTATTTATGCCACTAGATTACATTGGTCTATTATTCCTATATATATTGGCGGAGCAAGCTTGATTGCCTATGTTACCAATTTGTTAAGCAAGCGAATTAAAGTGATTCAAAAAAATATTGTTAAAGAAACCACTTCTTTAGCAGGTACCACTACTGAAAGTTTACGCAATATTGAATTAATTAAAAGTTTAGGCTTAACCACACAAGAAATTCAAAGATTAAATAATAATACTTATAAAATTTTAGCACTTGAATTAAAAAAAGTAAAAAATGTTCGTTCCCTGAGTTTTATCCAAGGCACCATGGTGAACTTTTTAAGACAGGTTATTACTTTTACTTTAATGTGGCTCATCTTCAAAGAAATTTTAACTGTGGGTCAGTTAATCTCTTTACAGTTTTATAGCTTTTTTATATTTGGCCCCTTACAAGAAATTGGAAGTATTATTTTAAGTTATAGAGAAACAGAAGCCTCTTTAAATAATTTTGAAGCCTTGATGAAAAAGCCGATAGATCAAACGCCTAGCAACCCCACGGCTATTGGAGAAATTCAACACTTAGCGTTCAACCAGGTTGGCTTTCAACATCAAACGGCTAATTTTAAAGCTATTGACAATATTAGTTTTGAAGCAAAGAAGGGCGAAACCATTGCCTTTGTGGGACCTTCAGGGGCAGGCAAAAGCACCTTGGTAAAATTATTAGTAGGATTATATCAACCACAAGAGGGGCAAATTTTAGTCAATGATGTAAATTCAAATAATATCGACATGACTGTACTTCGCAATCAAATTAGTTTTGTTACCCAGGACACACAATTATTTGCAGGTACTATTAAAGAAAACTTAGCCTTTGTGGCACCGAATGCTACAGAAGAAGATATGTTAATGGCACTTACCAAGGCAAGTTGTTCTAATATTTTAGACAAAGGTGGTAGTGGACTAGCTACCTTAATTGGAGAAGGCGGTTTAAAATTAAGTGGTGGAGAAAAACAAAGATTATCTATAGCGAGGGCCTTATTAAGACATCCTCATTTATTGATATTTGATGAAGCCACTTCTTCTTTAGATAGTATCACAGAAGAATCTATTACCGATACCATCAGACAGCTATCGGCAGAAAGAGAACAAATTACCATTATGATTGCGCATAGGCTATCTACCATTATTCATGCAACCAGAATTTATGTATTAGAGAAAGGTCAAGTCATTGAAAAAGGAACCCATGATTCATTGTTATCAGAAAAGGGCTTGTACTATGCCATGTGGAGACAACAAATTGGAGAAAGAAGAATGGCTAATTAGATAGTATTTTTTATCACAGCGGCTATTATGGAAAAAGAGCAGTTCAAAGAAATTCAGTCAAGTATACCCCATGAACCGGGCATCTATCAGTATTTTGATGGAAAGGGCGCTTTATTATATGTAGGCAAGGCTAAAAACCTAAGAAAAAGGGTGAGCTCTTATTTCTTATCCGTCCAGGAAAATCAGAAAACAATTGAACTAGTTGAAAAAATAAAGGATATCCAATTTACCATTGTCAATTCAGAGCACGATGCCTTTATACTGGAAAATGAACTTATTAAAAACTACCAGCCCAAGTATAATATAAATTTAAAGGATGATAAAACTTACCCTTATATTATTATAAAAAATGAGTCCTTTCCTAGGGTGTATATTACAAGAAGAAAAATTAAAGATGGCTCTACTTATATAGGCCCTTTTACGCATCCACTTGCAGTAAGAGAATTAATGAACCATATTAAACGAACCATTCCCTTAAGAACCTGTACCCTTCCGCTCACTAAAAAAAATATTGAACTAGGTAAGTTTAAAGTTTGTTTAGAATATCATATTGGCAACTGCTTAGGGCCTTGTCAAAATTTTCAGTCGGAAACTAATTATAATGAATCGATAGAGCAGGTGCAAAATTTATTAAAAGGTAATATCAAACCTGTTATTCAAACATTGCAAACAAAAATGCAAGAGCAGGCCGCTGCAATGCAATTTGAAAAAGCAGGATTTACCAAAAGAAAAATAGAAGAGCTAGAAAGCTACCAAACCAAATCGGTAGTGTACACAAAACATCAATACCCCATGGATGTTTTTAGTATTGCACACAAGGAAGACCAAGCCTATGTGAGTTATTTAATGATACAAGAAGGCAGAATTATACAAACACATATTTTGCCCTTAACAGTTCCACTAGAAGAAAACAAAGAAACTATTTTGTCTTTTGCGATTCATTATTTCAGAACGAATCTAAGCTCTGATGCCAAAGAAATTATTTTACCGATTGAATTGGAAGATACATTACCAGGTGTAAAATATACTATCCCCTTACAAGGAGATAAAGAACAGCTNTTAGCCCTGTCTCAAAAAAATGCCGANTATGCTTTAAAGGATTGGGAGTATAAACAAAAGCTNGTACAAGTGAANCCTATCAAGGATGATAGCGTTTTACAGGAACTTACAAACCAACTACATTTGGGTGCTATGCCTGTGCATATTGAATGTTTTGACAACTCCAATATACAAGGCGCCTTCCCTGTGTCGGCCATGGTTTGTTTTAAAAATGGACAACCTAGTAAATCGGACTACCGCAAGTTTAATATTAAAACAGTGGTGGGTATTAATGATTTTGCCAGCATGAAGGAGTCGGTGTATAGAAGGTATAAATCGGTACTTGCAAAACAGCAGGCACTACCTCAACTTATAATTATTGATGGTGGTAAAGGGCAATTAAATGCCGCTATTGAGGCTTTAACGGAGCTAGGTATTCAACAGCAGGTAACCACCGTTGGACTTGCTAAAAATTTAGAAGAAATTTTCTTTGTAGGAGACAAGGACTCCCTAAAATTAAACTGGCAGTCCGATGCACACCGACTCATTAGAAATATCAGAGATGAAGTACACCGTTTTGGCATTCAGTTTCATAGAAGCAAGAGGTCTAAAGGAGCGCTTGAAAATAGCTTAGACCAAATTGAAGGCATAGGCCCTAAAACCAAAGACTTGTTATTGATTTATTTTAAATCGGTACAAAAAATTAAAGAAGCAAAGTTGGAATTGCTATCAGAAATTATAGGACCGAGTAAGGCGCAAATTTTAAAAGCAGCTTTTGAAAAAAGACTGGATGAATAATAAAGGATATATTAGAGTGTATTAATACACCCATCTGTCCTGCTCGTAATCGAAGATTCTTTGTCTGATCTTCTCTCCTTCTAATAATCTTTTAGTAGGATCTTTATACAAAGCATTCAACATCTTATCATTGTAATTGTCTAGTGTAGACTTTACAACATAGCCATTGAAGTACCTGCTTTCAAACAGTTCCTCCCAAGTAATTCTATTCGAAATATTTTTAGGATTATATACTTCGTTCTTGGCTAGTGTTGCTCTTAACTCTGGATAGTAGATCCAAAATAAAGTACGCTTAATAGGTTTGTTATTAATGACAATGGTAGCCACAGGCGCAATACCAATGATTCTACAATACATTCTGCTTGTTCTATTATCAAAAATGAATTGCTCTTTTAATCTGAATGTATAAATAGAATCCGGATTAGGCGCTAGTTTAGTATTGTATATAATACTCGTATCAAATATATTGGGATTATTAATATTTTGCACCAACTGCGTATCTAAACTTCCTTTCAACATGGCATTTACTTCGTCAATACCCAATGGTTTGGTAAAACGATCATCTCCCCCTTCAGCTGAAAAAGGTACCACACCATCTTTTTCAATAGCCCTTAACAAAAGAGCAAAAAAGCGTTGGTCTCCGCTATCATCATAGGCTTGGTATATAAAAGGACGATTAATTTTTTCTCTGCCATCAATTTCTTCCCAAACAAACTCACTAAACAAGGCATCCTCCTCTCTTAAATTTTCATAAGCCATCGGCGTTCTTTGCTGAACTGCTTTTCTTGTATTGTTCTCAGTAAAGAAACCATAATTAGGTCTTAAACTTTTTCTATTATTTGCATTAAAACCGCCCACCATGGTGGTGTCAACAGTTTTAGTAGATTTTATATTGGTATCAATAGCAACCGTTGAAACCACTACTGGCGCTACTTCAACTGGCTTTGCTGCAATAGTATCCTTGGTAGCAGGACCAGCTTTTTTCTTATAATTGAACTGCGCTTGAGCGTTATTCACTATGGTTAGTGCTAGCACTAAAAACAAAGTATGGAATATTAATTTTTTCATGTCTTATATTTTTCTACTTTTTTTATAATTAAGTTTTATCAACTTATTGTAATATAAAAGTAATTGTTTGATCTAATTTTCTAGTGCCGCCGCCTGGCTCTGTTACTTTAATTTCACCAATGGTAACGGTTGTTCCTGGTTGACATCTTCTTACTAAATCCTTTGCCCCATTTGCAAATGCAGCCCCATTCACTTCGGCTACTTCAGGTTCATCAAAACCTTTTCCTGTAGCAATGACAATAAAGGAAACTGACATTAAATCTAATACCGTCAAATACAAAGTCTCTTAAATCTGCAATCACCCCTTGTTGCACTCTAAATTTATTGGCGGTCATATTACCGCCTGCACTTCCACCAATAATGGCAATAGGATCTGGAACACGCTTAACAGGTATATTAATTTTTTGAGATAATTTACCATCATTCACATTCACCATTACATTTCCAAGTTGGGTACACTTTACAATATATTGACCAGCGCCGGCTTTACTTACTGAAGCCCCATTACCTTCCACTGTTACATTTATTTTTTCAGCACCACCACCACCTGTTACACTTAATGGATTATCTAAACCTTTATAAAATACTCTTGTTTTATCTGTTGATACCACCAAGCCTGAGGGTGTACCCACTGTAAACCTAACATCCTTTTCTACGATAGCGGTTTCCCCATTAGGCTTTAAAAAAGAAATGCGTACTCTTTTTGAATTCATGCCTGGCGCACCCGCTGTTGCTTTATAGATAGCAGAACCATCGGCGGTAATAGGCAAGTTTACACCATCAATTGAAATAGAGGGCTTGGCTGCACTACTAAAAGCACCCACCCCTGCAGTAATCACTAATTCTTCCCCTTGCATTAAGTATTGAGAATTAGAGGCCGCAAAGGCATTGAACTGATCATATATTAATTCTACTTCTCCAATTTCTTTATGGCAAAATTCTGCTACCTGTGCTTCACTATTACGAATATCGTTTTGAAACTTAGTTAATATAGTAATGGCCGCAACACTAGGCGTCATGTGAAAATAAGCATACCCCCAATCGTCTTTACCAGCAATACTTGAAGTTGCAGGAATAGATAAGTCTAGTGGTAAGTTAGGAATCACTTCTTTCGCTATCAATGGATCAATAGCAGCTAAATCGGCTTTAAATTGCGCTAATTTATTGTATAAATCTTTTCCTTTTGATGTACCCGATTTACTTTTTAAAAATAATCTTGTAGTGGCATCTAAATCATCTTCTTTATATTCTTCCTTACCGTCTTTTGTTTTCAAGCCCGACTCCACTTTTAATTCCTGCTTTAATGATTCTACATAAGTGTAGATAGCGTCAGCAAAGGCATGTGCCTTTTCTGCTTTAGGCGCCCAAATAGCAGCTTTTTCTGCCGATTTTGGATCGTTTAGTTTTTTCTTCAAAGATTTATAGATATCGGCATTCTTTCTTACTATAATATTACTAGCACTATTTAAGCTTTGTTCAATAGTTTTAAATGCATTGAGAATTTCACTAGATACATTTAATGCCAACAGCGCAGTTAACACTAAATACATAATGTTAATCATCTTCTGCCTTGGCTCCTTAGGTAATGACATGTATACTAGATTTTAAAAAATGAAAATTTGAATAATTAAATTAACGTCCTTGCATAGCAATAATCATATTGCCATACACTTTGTTTAACTGCGTAAGGTTGTCGGCTAGTAAAGCAATTTGTTCTTTAGCTCTAATCGCATCTTGGGCAGAACTTGACATAGCATTAGAAGCTTCTGCTAACTTAGTGTAATAGGTATTCATAGCTTCCATACTTTTACTCATCATCGCAAACTGATCATTTAAGTTTTTAACACCATCTGTAGCCAATGCAAAACTTCCTAAATTGTTTGAAACCGAACCTGCTGCATCCTTGATAGAACCTAATGCAATAGCCGCGTCCTTTGTGTTATTTGTAAAGTCTTTACTTGCTTTTGACATATCTGCTAAATCGCCCAAGTACATGGCAGTGTCATTTAAGCGTTGAAAACTGGTACTTAATTTTTCAAAAGCAGCACCATCTAATTTGGCCGCTTCCAAATGTGCCATCACTGAATCCACTGCACCTGCTTGCGGTGCATGCGTTGAATCTCCGACTTCTGGTGGTGGCAAGAATGCATAGATGGTAAAAATCACAGCCTCTGTGACAAAACCAAGTATTAATGCATAATCGGCCCATGCTAGATGTAAGATTTTTGCCAATGTAGCTATAATAACTACCGCAGCTCCTAAAGAGAAAACTACGTTAACGATCTTATTGGTTTTGGGCGAAATGGAATTTGACATTTGAAAAATTTATAAATTTTATATGATACTATTTAATTCGAACCGATTATTTTAATTCGAAATAATAATTAATTAATTCTTGGCGCCATCGACAACACACATCTAAATCCAATATAAGATTTGGCNGTNTCTTGGTATTCATAATTTCTAGTACTTACTTGAATATTGTAAGCGATATCTTTCCAAGAACCCCCTCTAACTACTTTTCTTTTCATTGAAATGGGGTCATCCTCTTTTGCATTGTATTGTAAATCTGGGCTAAAATCTCCCATAAAATTATAGCCACCCTCATAATATACAGAGCTAGTCCATTCAGCGACATTGCCTGCCATATCAAATAATTTATAGCCGTTTTCTGGATAAGATTGAACCTTACTTGTATAAATATTATCGCTCTTCGCATCTGATCCAAAATAATCTCCTCTTCCTGGTTTAAAATTAGCTAAGAGTCTTCCTTCTTTTGTTCTTGTATAAGGCGAACCCCATGGATACATATTGTTCGTTTTAGAATTACCTCTTGCAGCATATT
>JGI12421J11937_10001014_pt1 | contig 11278 bp, 20 predicted proteins | sample LakErihyJuly2011_2_FD_11937 | JGI IMG/M metagenome (IMG submission 11937)
TAGCACCTTGAAGACCAGTAGCCCCAGAACCGGTAGCCCCAGTTAGACCAGTAGCACCTTGAATACCAGTAGCCCCAGAACCAGTAGCACCTTGAATACCAGTAGCACCAATATAGCCGCTGGCTCCGATTTGTCCTTGTGATCCGGAATATCCGACTGTTAAACTTAACAACTGTCTAGCTTGTGGAATAGTAAGATGTTGAGTAACCGCAGAGTCTTGAACAATAATCAAAGTTGTTGCATCAGTAGGTGAGGTTAACTGTGGTACATTTATAAGATCTGGACGAGTTATGGGCATGTTTCTAATTCTCTTAACTATTTAGCTTATGCAAGTTTTGAATTTCTATTCAATATCAAATATTTAGTATTTGTTTGATTTAGTGCATTTTGTATTATGATTCGATCTATTTCAAAATTAAAAGTATTAAATTTAAAATTACTTTCATTTATTTTTCTAATTATAGTGACACTTTTTCCAGGCAATGTAGCACATATTGGAACAAATGGAATATATCCAGATACTGTTGAATTTCCTGTTTGTACAGTGTTAGTAAAGCTGGGATTTCTTATATTAGTAACTGTTGAGTTTTCATTAATTTTATACCGCATATTTAGTATACTAGGCGGATAATATGTAGTTCCATTAAATGTTATTTCTCTAGGCGCACCAATGCTAGAAGAATTAGCATGTTTATCTATAATATCTACATAAATTATTTCATGTCTTATTGTGCCGTCGGCATTGCGAGCTACCGCAGTTTTAAGTTTACCAAATTCAATCTTTCTTTTATAAAAATTAGTTGACATAATATTAGCATATGTTGCTAACGTTTCTCTTTTAACTCCAAAATCAATAACTAGTTTTATTTCTTCCTGTTTACCAAAGTTAGGATCCAATGGTCTATATAGCATGTTAGGAATAAAAATTTTCTCATTCCTAATAAATTCTGTAAACTCACTACGTTTAGATTGTATCAAAAACGGTTTACAATAAATTTCTGTATATTCTATAGAATCAGTCTGATTAACCGTTATGGAAAATGTACCACTGCGTAACTGATTATTATTTGCATCAGTAATTGCTACTACAAAACTACTAGTAGACGTTGCAGTATTAAGTATTGCATCAATCCTATTAGCTCTGCCACTTATGGTACCGTCTCTATTTAAAATAAGTCCGCTGGGTAATGTTCCACTAGATATTTTGTAGGTTGTAGATACATTAGATGTAGGAAATTGACCTTTAACATACAATTCACTAATTTCACCCGTAACTAACTTACCAATTGTACCCGTAGTTTCCCAAGGTTGTGGTACATCTAGCCCTTTAAATGGCAATACAGTTAATGTCCAAGTTCCAGTACTTTTGTTTAACGCCGCATCAGTTACAGTTATGTAATAATTAGTAGATGTGCTTGACAATCTAGCTGCATCAGATATAGAACCTGTAACTGAATTAAATTTCAAATTTTGTGGTAATGCGGGAATAATACTAAATGTGCTGGTACCAGTTCCTCCACTAGCAGTGAATGGTATTATAGGACCGGTTGGTATCGTAGCAGTTAACGTTGAACTTGTAATATTCGATGATAAGAAAACGGGCATTTTAGGAATTTACCTTATACGGTATTTACCTAAAATGCCCGTCTAAGTTAATGCAGATTTTTTGGTTCTATTTGATGGATATTTTTAATACCAAATATTCTTAGTATTTTTTTAATCTCAGGCGGTGGATCATCCATTAAATCTTCAGGATATACAATACTTTTTAAATCCCCGGCGGCAGTTATAATAAACCCATAGTCCCCATCGCTAAACTCATCGTCATCATCAGGTATTTCTTCAACTTCGACTTCATTATTTTTAGGCATATTATTTTCCCCATTGGTATTTATAGAGGTTAAATATATTGTACTTTAATTTAAAGGATTTTAAAATGTTTAAAGCAATCAAAGAGTTTTTTGTGGGGAAACCTGCAGAAGTAGTTGTACCATCAAATACAGATGGTGCTATGGCAGCTGCGCCATACAAAATCGACCCTGTTGTATCGGTTGAAGATAAAACAGCAGTTTCGCGAGAAACTCCAGTTGATATACAAAATGAGCAACGTCATGATGACGTACTAACAGTTGTAACAGCTGAAGTTACTATAGCACCTATGCCTGTAGTTGTTGCTACAGTAATAGCTGAGGCTCCTGCAAAAGCCGCACGTAAGCCACGTGCTCCTAAGGTAGTTGCAGAAAAGTCAGCCGCAAAAAAAGCAGCTCCTGTTAAGAAAGCTGCTACTAAAGTAAAATTAAAGAAAGCCTAATTCTTTAGCTTCTTTATGTAAAGCAAAACTGGCAAGATTCTTGCCTTTGCTTTCACACATTATATCAAACTGATCTAAAAATTGCAAAGACCAAGCATTAACTGCGGTGTTCCAATAAAAATCACTGTGAGCGCGAAGTTTAGATTTTTTGTAACCTTGTTCCATTAGTGGAAAAAGAGCGGGGCGGAGATGTCGGGAATGGCCAGTAAGTAGGTCTTCACGACTAACGGAGTAATGTATAACAGGCCGCATACCGCGCCAACTATTAATAATTTTTTTAACACGGTCATCAGTAGGTTCAATATATTCTCCAGTATGTATATGATGGTGATGAATGTCAAGAACTAATGCACAGTCCTTGACAAGTTCTAGGCTTGAATCAATACCCCAGGTAATTTCGTCATTTTCGATTGTGAGACAATTTCTTGCTTCAGGGGTAAGTCTTTTGATAGCATCGCGAATGCCTTGGGGACCTCTTCTACCCGAGATGTGGACATTAATTTTAAAGTCCTGAAATGTCTTCCCAAAGCCCATCCATCTGACCATATCTGTATGATATTCAAATTCTTCTATACTTCTAGTTACAATGTCATTATCAGCACTTGCCATAACGCAAAACTGCCCAGGATGGAAAGACAACCTAACACCCATCTTGCGAGCTGTATCTCCCACGGTTCGAAATTCTCTTTCGAGATATTCTCTAATGTTGCTAGTCCGCCAAAACCAAGCCCAATCACGCTGAGTGTACACAGGCAGGATATCGCTGCCGAGTCGTACCATTCTAAGATTTTCATCAAGTGTTCCCACCTTTTCGACAAGTTTGCGAACACTTTCAATATTACCTACCATTAGGTCATAGAGTTTTTGTTCCGCAACTTCCTTGCTCTGTCTATTTAACCAAGCAACGGTGGTACTACCTGTGTTATATTTTTTAGCATCATCTTTGGGTTTGATGCCATCTACCTGTCCTGCATGGTCAATCCACTTGCAGGCAAAGCCGATTTTCTTAGTCATTTTTTACTTTCGATAGAGTCCAAGAGCCGTCTTCGTTATCTTTCCAATCCAGCGTGTCGCCTTCTACCCAACCTTGTTGATCCAGAAAGTCTTGAGGGAAAGGCAATACGATATCGCCACTACCATCATCNGCNTCTTCTACTGTAACTGTCCAAGTTGTTTTATTTTTTTCCATTTTTAATTCCTTAATATAATCAATGACTACTTCATACTCTTAGCTTCTTCTCTCCAAGGTGCAATACTCACTAGAGGTGTAAGTGCAAGGATTATAGCTAATTTAAATAAAGTTGATCCTGATACAATTCTAGCAATAGCTTTATTAATATCCATAGCATCACCACCTAATAGGGGAGGAATAAACACAAAGGAAAACAATACAAATAGTATAGCATCTACTGGCAAGCTAACAAGATTACTAACAAAAGTTCTACCCCAACTACTCCAATCACGCTCCCATAACACTTGGTAAACCCAGGTATTAATCCATTGTGATGCTACAGTAGCAATCTCTGATCCAATTACAATTCCTAAACTCATTTTCCATACTATGTCAAAATTTAAGCTAGGACGGAATTCAGGTGATGGAATAAATGTCATTAAGTACATAAATCCTGCTACTAGCAGATTTAAAACTACCCCAATCAAAATTGTTCGGTGTACTATAGCAGCACCAGCTAACTTGTGTAACATGTCTCTTACGACAAACACTACAGCAAATAGCATAGCACCTGCGGGTGTTACAACCCATCCAAAGTCTAAAAATTTAGCAGCAGCAAAATCAGCTACAGTCATGGCCATAATAAGGGTAGCAGATAATCCAATAATCCAATATAAAGTTTTAGTATCTAAACTTAGTAGTGGATTTTCATTAAATTTATCATGTAAGATAGTTGTTGTGTTCACGTTATATTCCTTTTTAAATTAGTAACGATTTTGCAGAAAGCCTTATTGCTTTGTACGTATTAGTCATGAGTATATTATATATTACTTTATAATTTTTTGTCAATTAATAGTTTACTCAAAAAGATCCTCATCCCACTCTCTATGCCCCTCTCTAAAAGCCATGTTTGCTTGTGTTTCGCGGACTTCTACTCGGTAGCACCACAACCGCTTGGCCTCACCCTCTCCCCACATGTCCGGAATATAAACACCGTTCACATACTTGTACAGCATATCTGCTAAACTCTCACATCCTACTCTAGGTAAGATTGTAAGTTTAGCTAACTTACGTCTTTCCATTTCTTTGTAGAATTCAAGTTCTGGATCATCAGCACTAACTAATGTGGTGTGATCAAATTGATCTTCTAAAATCTTTTTAAGTTCTTTTAGACCGCCGTAATCCCCTGCCCAGTTACGGACATCTAAGTCGTTGGTTCCAAAATAGAACTTCATTGAAAAACTATAACCGTGATTTAGATTACAATGCGAGTCAGCTCGCCATTGACGATAGGCGCAAGGGAATGCGTCAATGTATTCTTTAGTTGATGTGTACTTATATTGTACGGGTTGAAGATTTGCCATCTCTAGTCTCCTTTATAAGGTAGCAAGTTTGACGACATGCAGAATTTATAAAGCGGGGTGAATGACGTAGGAGGCCGCTGACTAATATTTATGGCAGATCTATCGATGAGTAACAATTTTATCACATAATCCATAGGATAATGCTTCTTCGGCACCCATAAATGTATCTCGATCCATATCTTTTTCAAAATCGGCATAGTTTTTACCTGCCGTATTATGCTCAACATATAACTTAGTTAACATTGTTTTCATTTGCGTAATTTCTTTGTATTGGATTTCAATATCACTTTGCATACCACGAGCTCCACCGCTTGGCTGATGAATCATATGGCGAGCATGTGGCAACATATACCGTTTACCTGGAGCGCCAGCCTGAGCAAGGAATGATCCCATAGAACATGCCTGCCCCATAACATAGGTACATATACTAGGTTTAACAAACTGCATTACATCGTAAATAGCCATACCTGATGTTATTACACCACCGGGACTGTTAATATAGAAGTGAATATCCTTATCACTATCATCACTTTCCAAGTGAAGAATTTGTGCAACAATAAGATTGCTGCTATAGTCATCAACTGGTCCATTTAAGAACACAATGCGTTCGTTAAGCAATCGACTAAAAATGTCAAACGCACGTTCACCCTGTCCTGTTTTTTCAATTACCATTGGTACAAGCATATTTTTCCTTATTTTGTATCTGAAGTTTTAATTGTTTCAAAAAGGCCCAGTTTTTCCTTTTTAAATTCTTTGTAGGCAAGACTCAGTCTATCCCATATCCACCATTTACATATAAAACAATATACAACAGATAGTGATGCCATAACAATATATGTACTATATGGCGGAGATACTACAATGGATGATATCGTACATATTGTAATAATTATAAAGACTTTTTGCCAAAATTCACTTTTGTTCCATTGCCAAACAATAAATCTTAAAAATTCTTTCATTTATACTCCTTATCTAATTTTACGTTTGTTAATCCTGCTACTGTTTGAAATGTATTCCAAGCTTTTTTAGCGGCAGGGTTATGTTCTAATTCACTGCTTGGCAAACAGGTCTCTAACCAGAATTCAGGTCGCCGTTTAGGGCGAGCGCCAAATTTTCTAGGTTGATGCATCTTGCCATCTTCGTACAGCATACAGCTCACACTACGGAATTTGTCCTCATCGTCCTTGCTAGCCCAATCATAATCGCCCCATTCGGGATTACTCAAGCCGCCTAGGCAGTATCCTTGCCAAATTCCCGTCCACTGAGCATCATCCCGCGGGTCAAAATCTGTACGAGTAATTAGTACCAGTACATCATCTATGTCCACCCGGCCTTCAACAATGTCCAAAACGCAACGGCTGTAGCTCAGTCCAATTTTCATATAATTACGCTTTCAGGTTTATGAGTTTTAAAAATATTCTGTCCACACCGCCTAATAGCATCTACTAGTGCTTGTGGTGCTTCTTCTGAACAAATTTTTATTTCTTTATATTCCATGTCACTCTCAAATGCCCAAATTTCTGGAAATCTCTGCGGATTAGCTTGTGCTCTTAGTATAGCATGTCTGGGTATAGGGACGCCAACCGTTTCCTCACCCTTTAAATATGCCATGACCTTTTTCTTTTCATAATCAGTGACATTAAAAATCCATTCAAACCCAAGGCTATCAAAGTAACACATATATGCATTCATTTTACAAATCTTCCTCATATACTATATCTCGGGTCTTTGCATGTTCTTCGCACAAGGTAGTAACCCAGCCACCGCCAATCCGCTTGCCCGGGTTACCACATTCTTCACATGTAACACCGCTCATGCTTTCTGCCATACGTACCATACCATCAATGATATCATCTCCGCCTGTGTAATAGAAACGTAGTGTGCCAAATTTCTCTTTGACTTGATCCAAGGTAACTTGTACTACAACTTCTTCTTTTTTATTCTTCCAATCAATGTGATGTTGAATATTGCCCATAAGTTGATTCAAAATATTGTACCAACCATCTCCGCATTCGAAGCCCCAACACATACAAGTTTCCATCATGGGCTTGTCACGGTTCACCATCATCTTTGGATATTTCTTACAAAGCAGTTCGTCTAGTTCTTGTTTCATTATTCTTTTCCAAAGTGTTTGATAACCAAATTCAATGCTTCTATAGTTTGTATATTACCACTCACGTCTTCAGGGTGTAGATAGTATCCATTGGGATTACTGTCTGTTTTAGGATTCTTTTTCCATTGTGCTAATTCCTTTTTGAGGTACGCCCGATAATCTTGAAGATTTAAAACTGTAATACGATCAGCAGTTTCACTATCAATTGTCAGTTGCTTTGTCTTGTTCATACTGTTTTATCATTCTATATAAAGGTTCTATATGTTCTACAAATATATCAGGGCTTGTTTGTGACACCTTCTTCATGTCATATTCATTAGGATAGTGGCGCAAACAATATCTAGCGCCGTCTTTGACTGTTTTTGGAACTTTCGGAGTAGACAGAATCTCTAATAAAAACTTTTGAGTCTGTACTACTGCACGATAGCGTTCATCAGGCAACGTCATTTTCTTCTTTCCATTTATCAGCACGAGCCAAAAGACCTTCTGGGTCTTGCTTAAATTCGTCAACTAGTTCACGCAATGCGTTATTGATATATTCGTTAAGAGTGATATTTTGACGATGTGCATTCAATGCAGCCTCTAGCCAGAGGTCATCGGGCAGATCAATTGGAACACTCACAGTGTTTTCATAGTCCTTACCTGCCTTAATGGATAGACATTTTTGAATAAAGTCGTCATCTACTTCTAAGTCTGTATAGTCAACATCGTCCCATGCTTCATTCATATTAACATCACGGTTCTTTGCTTCCTTCTCATGTTTCTTGACATAGTCGGGATTGATCATACGATAAGCACGATCGTTAGTATAGTCACATACTTCTACACAATAAACCTTATGGCTCTTGGTGCTAAACACAATATTAAAACTATATCCACCTTTACCATGGACGCCATTCCAACTGCTGAGTTGATAGCTATTTGGTCCAAAGCAACTCCAGCCATAAGTATCACCTTCGGTGATTTTATAATCTACCAATTCCATCCATTCTTTCATATCAATCATGATTCGTTTCCTTAGTTAGTTCGCATAATAAAATAAAGTGATCGTAGGCTTTCTTCACTGCTGCATTAGAGTATAACACATTTGCTTCCTTTTGTAAAGCCTTTATACCTGCTTCGGCAATATCGTGTATGCTTGCTCCATTCAAAGTGCAGAGTTCGTCTCCAAATTCTTTGGCCAGTTTCTTCCACGCCCGTTGTTGAGCAGGTGTAATAGGAGTACGAGCAGGCCTTAGTTCGCTAGCTTTATTTAAAGCCTTGCACATGGCATCTTCTGCCACACGACTGGCTGCAATTAGTCCAGCATAGTCTGGATCGATATTAAACTTGCGAGACTGTCCACCTGGATGTACCATCAAAAGGTGTGTGCCTTTAGAAAAACTATCTAGGTAGGCACTATCGTACTCAGATACAGGAACATATTTGCGTCCAATCTTTTCGTAGTAGATTTTTTTCATTTGTATACTTTTAGGATAATAGTATCTTCACTAAATCGACCATTGAGTAATGTTTCTGTAGTCTTTACATTTTTTATAAACCAAGTCTCAACACGTTTTTGTGTATTTTGATCTTTAAATTCCTTCATTTGTTCAGCCGGTTTCCGCAGAGTTTTTTGTGTACTTTTTTCAGTAAAATTAACAATACTAGAATTCTTTACAGAAAATCCAGCACTTGTTCTAGCAATGTAATAACCAATCTTTCGTGTCTTAGTATTATATACTACTACACTTTGAGCTCCGACAATAGTTGTAGGCGGCGCACTTGTAATGCCTAGTTTAGTATCACTTAACATAAACTTGAGTTTCTTAACCAATTCTTCTGCAGGCTTAACCTTAGCAGCACGTGGCTTCTTAAGTACTTTCTGCTCGGCAGCAATTTGCTCACATGTTGCCATAATAGCATTATAAAAATCAATCAATTTATTAACGTTCTTGCGACTGTTATGCTTGTATGCTTCTTTCAACTGGTCGTCTGCCTTCCCACTAGACAATTCTAATAGTTCATTGTAGTTACGTTGGAAATAACCTTTGATAATACGTGAGTGAGCAGCCTTGGCACCCTTGCCTTTGAGCAGATTAATAACCTTAATGTCTTTGGGATTAAATGCTTCTGGATTAGTAATCCAGCTGTCGATAGCCGCATCAAGTTCTTCACTCATATTGCCAGCGGCTTCACGAAGCCGATCTTGAATAGTCACAACAGGTACTACTGTTTTAGTAGTTTTAACAGTTTCAATTTCTTCAATATCCCACTTGCCTTGTTCTACTGATTCTGCAATTTGTTGTTTAAGCCAATCAGCGGCACTTTTGTTGCCGTTAAATCCCTGTCGAACTCCGGGCATACCTTTAACCAAACATGCAGCAATAGCACCCATGGTCAAATTACAACGCCAGTCTTTGGTCTTTTTAAATTCTGTAATTTGGTCTCGATTGTATCCGTTACGACCCATCCAGTCAATTACTTTGGGCTTGAGTTCTTTAGCAGAACTTTCCATTCTGTAATACTTCATAGCTTCGCGAAACTTAGAATTATATTCCGAAGCCGACAGTGTTTCAATGGCATCCCACTTTGGGCTGTAATCACGTTTGGCATTCTCGCGGATGCTCACACTGGTGACTTTTTCTTTTTTAACTTTGGGTTTGATTTTAATTCCAGCAACGACCGCCATACAGTACTCCTTGTTTGTTAGTGTATGTATCTATTATACAGGAAATTTTCCAAGATGTCAAGAGACAGAGTTGTTGATGTGTTCTGAATATTTTAATAAAAACATTGTACGTTTTGGCTCGTTGTAGAAATCTAAACGGATAGTCTTTATAGAATACTTGGTACCGTATCTAACATCTTTAAGATCTACTACTTGATCTATCCATTCTGTGTGTCTTCTAATAGTGAATCCCAAAACTTCTCGCATTCTGTTGCGAATATACAACACACTCGGTGGGTGATCTCGAGCAAGTAGATCAACAATTTTAAACCAACTTGTTTCAGATATAACTATTGGTTTGCTCATAGCATCTTATCGAAGTCGCCCTCACGGAAGATCCACCTTAGTTTTTTTAAATCTTCCTTGATCTCATCAGTGATCATACCTTCACCAACAAACGCTTTGCCTTCTTTATAATAGGTCTGTTGCTCTGCGGTCATGCGTTCCCATTCACCATCTTCTAACGGGTCGCCATTTTTTATTCCACTACAGTACCAATCAATGTAATCACCCTCTCCGCGCATGTCTGCTACTATGCCACCGGCACTTCTCCAACTAGCACTCCATCGGTCGCCTTTGAGGATTGGAAAAGCTTCGAGTTTTTGGAACTCGTTATTACACATAGACGCATAGAGATGTTGAGCGTATACACGGCTCTCACGAACCTTGGCCACCATCCAATCGGCACTCCGCATATCGAACTCCATATTGTTTTCTTGCCATTTAGTATCAGTTAAATTTTCTTCATCACGAAGAATCCAACTGTTATACATTTCAATCATAGCTTTAACATTGGAGTCGTTGAGACTTTTACCTTCCTCAACTACTCGTTTAATATAGTTGTCTCTTTGGAAGGTGTGTCGATCAGGACTTTTCGACGGGTTGATAGTCATTTGGAAATAATGGTCTATTTGTACAATATTCACAGTTTATGTCATCACACTTAGGTTCTGACCATGAATTACAAGATTTGCAAAAGTAACAATCATACTCTTCCGAATATGATTTTGGTAGTTGGCAGCATAGATTATTCATTTTTAGATTTGTTATGAGTTTCCAACTCCTTTACCACTTGAGTAATAGTATCTGCAACATTCAATGCCGCTTGTTTGCTTAATAGTAAGGTGTGTTGGTCTTCTCTGTATCCGTGTACAAGAATATCCCATGCAGCTTTAAAACGACTAAACCCTTGTTTCCAAAATGGGGTAGTGGTGTTGACGTAGAATGTCATATTAACCAAGTTAATATCTTGTTCACTATCTAGTTCTATCCACATGTGAACTTGATGATCGCCGTCATGACAATCGCAAGCAATTGTGTATGCCTTACTACCGCCGTAGTCACTATCTAGCATGATGCCCTGTGCAGGTATTTGGGTATTCATATTATGTCCACAAACCATCTCTGGCCTTAATAAGTCTTATCATCATTTGTTCATCTTCTGCTTCGTAAGCCGTTTCAATTTCTTGTAGTAGTGCATGAGACTTATCGCTCATTTCTTGGAGTTCGGGAGTTTTATCTTTGCTTGACCAGCTCATCTTGCCGCCATTGGCTATTCTACTTGCTTCACAGTAATCACTCCATCCACTGGCATCGTGTGGGTCAGGCC
>JGI12421J11937_10001020_pt1 | contig 11248 bp, 27 predicted proteins | sample LakErihyJuly2011_2_FD_11937 | JGI IMG/M metagenome (IMG submission 11937)
TGGGCTTTGGGCTAAAACTAAATAATAAATATAATAGTGATATAATTAAACTATGACTAGAGATCATTTTAATAAGGTTATGCACAGCCCATACTTTCAAACTGATCATTATGCCAATGAATCCGTCGGCAGTAAACTAGAGATAAAAATAGAAAGATTCTTTAACCGTATATTTAAAGGTAAAAAGAAAAAGAAATAATTATATTGCGCTAAATAAGTGCGAAAAAAGTGCGCCGTCGGTAGAAGAACTACCAAACCTCATCTTGATCGTATTCGAGGATTTTCAAAACTGGCTTATATAGATCATCATTTGTTAAATCGTATAATATTCTCATTACAACCATACATGCCTCATGTGAGTCCATATACCATAATCTGCAGAACATCCCCTCAACATTTAAGCAACTCTCCTCTAATCGCCTCTTAAGGGTCTCTACGACCCATTCTAGGGCGGCGGAGGCAAGTAGATTATCATCAACATAATAGTTCTTTTCTCTATACCTAGAATCAGATATATATAGAGATAACTCCTGGACTATTTGTTTATTTAATTGAGTATAGCTCATAGCGTAATAATAACCAAGGCATAGTATATTACTAGCAAGATAGCCGACGATACGAAGAATGAATTATATAGATTCGAATGTTTCTTTTTCATCTTCGTCCCAAGTGTCAAAATTGAATGCTTCATCTAATCCCGCCTTTTTTAATGTGAGAAATCCAGCTATTAAAGTTAGACCTGCTAAAAATGTTACTATAAATCCTATTTTTTTCATTCTAATTCTACCTCAAATTGTTCTTTCAATATTTGCAGACATTCTTGTCTATCGCCATAGTATGAGTATACACCATTTGCCTGTATTATCAAGTTCATCCTTCTCTTATCCGCCTCAGATTTAGAAAATTCCATAGCTTCTTCTGGATAAGAAACATTATTAGTATTTAATTGAAGATAAGTATATTCTTTAAATTTTGCAATATCTAGGATACCGCCTATTTTCTCTGGCTTCATAAAATCAGGTATTGATTTATCTGCCAGCCATAGGCATTGATATGATTTACATCCACTTGGTCTATCTTCATAGATAGTACATTTAGAAACTACATTTAAAAAATAACATGGTTTAGTTGGTTGAACTGTTTGCCCATAAATTGTTGGTAAGCTAAATGTGCCATTGCAGCACATGTCGCATGTTCCACAAGATCTCATCTATATTAATTCTAGTTGACTACAATTTACGTGTATCTCACATAATCTAACAATCTTACCATTTTGAAGAACTTTGCTTGTATAACCGTATTTATCGCAATATGAACATACTTTATCCATTGGGAAATTACAGCTATCCATTAGTGTCCCTCCGAAATAAAGTACCTGAGTATCATGATACCTATTGGTCTAAATATTAGTATTGCTTGTTCAAATGCCATGTTGTAAGTATATCATGTAGGCCTACTCGGATTTGAACCGAGAGTCGTCTGTATATAAGACAGATGCTTTCACCAGATTAAGCTATAGGCCCTAGTTTGAATTGTAGGATTATCCCACATATACAAACTAGGATTGCTACTATGCCTATCCACGTTAATGTCTTCATTTGTTCTCTTGCTTATCAAGAAATTCTTGAGAATACTTACCAGCAGATAGTACAATGCCTGCTCTTGGAGTAAGTGATTCTACTTCATGCTCAATTTCGTGCTTAACATAGAATATATCTCCAGCTTCAACAACATATTCATGTTCCCCGTCTTTATCAAAGATTCTCCAGATTGTAGCTCCAGAAGTTGTCCAGTGAACTGTATCTGTCTGATCAGTATGTCTCATAATTCCAGATACTGGCACTATTGCTCTGTACTTTTCAGAAGCAACCATAGTAGTGCCAAAGTTTTGCATCTCATCTAGATCAGTGTATACAGTTCTAGCTGCACTTAAGAAGTCATCGTATGCGCCATATCCCTCAAAGTCTGATGGATCATGAGAATGAATAATATAGAAGCCTTCACGGTCAGATCTATATGTCCCTTTTGCTTTGCTATCTTCGACAAACTGTAGCATTGTCTCTAGTGAAGGAGTTGGTTGAAATACATTCTTAAATATCTTATGAGAAATACCGCCAAGCTTTACTTCTTTAAAGTCTTTAATAAATTCTTCTTTATTCACATTTCCTCCAGGATAATAATACTATTATACACTAAATATCCTAGTCGACTAGTATTTTAGATATTACTAAATGTTAATAAAATTTTATTTTTCTATTATATATATTATATATTTGTTTTTACTGGATACTTCCAGATTTTAAGCATACAACCCCTATACCCCTTTTATAGATTTCTAAAAGAGAACCCCGAAATTGTCCATTTATAAGATAGCAATTCATCGGTTATAGCAGTTGCTTTTATTTGACACTTCCGTCATCATCGCACTTGGAGTTTAACCCCTTGATATTATCTCCGAAAACTTTCCAAGGTTAGAAGTATAACATTATCTTTTTCATGTAGTCAAGACTTACAAGATTTTTTATGATTAGCAAGTGTGATATATGCAAAAGCAGATCTTACTTCTAGCTCCCGCCCACATTTATCACATACAACGATTCTACTTGAGGCCATGTTAGATATTGTAGCAGTATCGTTATATTGTGGTCAACTGCTTTTTCAGATTTCATAAAATGTTAATAGGATTTTATCTTGTATGATCCACATATATTGAATGTCCGAATTGTCCAGATAGTCCGCCCAGATGACTGGTCAATGTGATACGGATCACTAAGTATTTTTTCAATATGTCCAACATGTCCGAATTGCGACTTGCTCCATGTCGTACCCCCATGCTACGATTATTTTATGAACACAACGAAAGAAGGTCAAAACATGAAGACAATTACATGTGCGGGATGCGATAAATTTATCATGGAGATGCCAGAGGATGAGGCAGAATTTATCACAGCAATGTGCCTTGATTGCTTCTAATTGTCGGATGCTTATGCTACAATTCCACTATACCAACCAGAGAAAGAAGAACACAATATGATGAGCAAATGGGATACAATTCAGGCATACGTGCAAGATCAGTATGTGCACCTAGATGAAGAAGAAGAATATAATAAGGCACTAGGCGATGAAGATGAAGATGTATTTGGATTTTCTAAGGCAATCTCTATTGACCACCTCTCCGATCAAGAGATCGAAGAATTATCTCTCACGTTAGATTGGAAAGAATAATATGCCTCAAATATGTATCGTTGACCAATGCACCTCTACCGAATTAGTTTATAGCGGTGTCGATGCGTTTCTATTGGGTGTGCCTACCGAGAAGGTGTGCTATGATCATGCTAACACTTTTACCGATTGGGAGAACAATAAATAATGGGCGTAATTCTTGGAGATGTTATCTCTACAATAGTAGTAGGCGCAATGATAATTTATGCGCTAAAGGTTTTGAGAAAAAACTAATGAAATTACTAATAGCGGTTATTATTGTAGTTACACTAGTTGGAGCAATAGTAGTGTATAGCAATATAAAATCAAGCGATAAAACAATAGTGGAGGGCAACGGTGTAGTTCCTTACCGCACCAGTTGCGTTCCTTTAACTGAATTTGAGGAGAATAACTAATGACTACTAATCGCCTACTAACTACCGCCGTCCAATTGTTGCTAGCAATACCGACTATCTATCTAATTAGATGGATGATCGCCGACTTTAAGGAGAACATGTAATGAAATCACAATTAGAAAAAGAAATAGAAATAAAAGAGGCGTACGATTTATTTCTAGATGAATGCTATCCCGATGTAAAAATCGGGTACGCTACTTTCACCGCTTCCGAAATTCTTTTTAATTGCGATCCCGTTATGTATCATCAGGGATTGCTAGACTACGAAGATTCAATGTCGCAGGAATAGCCAGCGTGTCGGCTTGACAAACGTCAAGCTGGCCCGCAAAGGCGTGGGGGACCAGTCATATTTAAGAGATGACCATTAAATACCCTGAATCTACGGCGTGTCGATTTGACAGACAATTCGGACATATTGACGTGATACACATCACACATCCCACGCTCCACATATTGAGACAAACCCTTGCAAAATTAACAATATGTCGGTGCCTCATGGTACACTAGCGACATAACCAAACGAAAGGGGACATCATGTCCGCACTTATCTTCACCCCGTCAGCCCTACTAGAGGGACAACGCTACTACTCACGCTCACGCAATATCGAAGGCGTGATTAAGGAAGCAACTATCGCCGAGGATATTTACTACGGCGACAACACTACCGCGTATCGTGTACGTGTCCGCCCTGATTATTCTAAGGGCGATCTAATCCGTGAGGATTTCTGGGCTATCGTCGCAGTAAGATCGGAGGCATGATGTCAGAGGTGCCTGCTACAATATCAACAACAACAACTAACGAAAGGTCTACCATGACACTTGAAGAATTTAAGGCGTATGTAGAAATGCGCCAAAAGATTTCCCTTGAGGAAGCCCTATCACGACTTAAGCCAAAGGAGGCGTGATGTATAAAATAACCTGCGCCTATGACTCAAACGCTCCGCATTGGTCAGCGGAATACGAAAACGAATTCGGTGCGTGGGAAAGTTTTTTCCGCTTTACCGATTGGGGAATGGCTAACGAATTCTCAACAATTAACATCATGACGCCGACTGGCAAGATGTACACGAAAGTATTTTATAGAAATGGAATGGTATCAGTAAAATGATGACACGAAAAGATTATATTGCAACCGCAGAAATTCTAAAGTATGCAAGCGATAAAACACACCCCGCGTTATTTTCTAAAATGGTTAATGATTTTGCAGAGATGTTCGCAAAAGATAATGACCGATTTGATGTAAACCGATTTCATGAAGCGAGTGGGTATCATGTACCTAACTTCACTTCGAGATAAGGTAAAGCGAATTCAGGAATTGCGTCGCAGTAATGCGGCGCAACCTGTTCGCAATAAAAAAAAATACACACGAAAAATAAAACATAAAAATAAAAATGCAGAGTAATGCATAAAAATGCAGCTGCCCACAAATATGTGGGAGCCCCGCATGTGAGTTACGTCACATTAAAAAAAACGCCTGAATCTGGGTGTCGATTAGGAAATGTCAGTAGCCTATGCTAGTATTCTCTTAAATCAACGAAAGGTCGTCCAAATGCCAATTTATGAAGTTACTTGTCTACATTATGAAATTTGTGGTTCTACTGAAACTTTCTATTCTCAAGAAGAATATGATATCTATGGTGATGATTTCACCTGCGCTGAATGTTTCGATCAACTCGAAATGATTTCTCATGGCTGGCGTGACGTTGACTCAGATCGCATGGCTACACGCATGGCTGATGCGGAAATGGGAGATTTATAGTCTGAGGTAGCGTGTCGGCTTGACAAACGTCAAGCTGGCCCGCATACATGCGGGGTCGGGCGTGTCGTTAAGCCTAAGATAAAAAACACCCTGGAATCTGTGATGTTTATCACAAAAAAATATGCGACTCGTAAGGCCTACTTGCCAGTAGATGTCGTACCCCTATGCTAAGATACTCCGTATCAGATTAAATAAAGATTTAATCGCTAACGAAAGGTGGTCATCTAATGACTGCTATTTATCCGCTAAAATCAGTTTGTGGCAAGAATACTTTCTATGTTGATCCGTATGACGCAAATTATAATCCTAATGGTGCTATTTGTTGCGATAATTGCAAATCTATTTTGATCTGCCGTGAGGCATGGGATCACTTATACAAGGAGGCTAAGTAATGAGCGATCTAACTTATTGTGAGAATTGCCAAATCAATATGCAAGATGATTTCTTTGATTTCCGTTTTGAGTATCCAATCTGCTTAACATGTTCACCATTGTACGAACTATTCTTAGAGGAGGCTAACTAATGACTATTGAATTGAGAGATGTACTTTCTATCACCCGACAAATTCGTGGAAACGATTATGATTCTGGCACACACTATTTGCTCGGATATCTTTGGGCAAATACTCCTGATAGCGAAAAGTTTCGCATTGCAAAATCATTTGCAGATGAACTTGGATTTAAAGTAAAAAATGAAATTGCGAAAGAGTAGGGAGCTGGCCCGCATATATGCGGGGTCGGGCGTGTCGTTAAGAATGTGATCAAAATCACCCTGGAATTTGCAGGCAATGTCGGTGCCTCATGGTATTATTCTCTTAATCTAACGAAAGGTTGTCTCATGGGAAATTTAATTGAAGCCCTATGTGCCGTATGCAATGCAACTACCAACTTCTATCCCGTAAAGCCTAATGAACTATGTTCTGAGCATTATTTTGAGTGGGCAGAAGAAAAGATGTATATGGAATTTGATAGATCTACTGAGGATTTATATGTCTGAGGTCAACGCTATAATAACCCCCATGAAACTAAAGCGCTCCAATGATCGTAAAGTAACTAATCTAGTTACTAAGAATGGTAAGCAATCCGCCATAGCAAATACTTTTGGCCTGCCTGCAGGTAAAAATTACTCATGCCCTGGCGCTACTTCTATTTGCGAAAGCGTATGCTATGCGGGCAAACTAGAAAAGTTATTCCCTACCGTTAAAACTAATCTTCTGCACAATTGGGAATTACTACGCAATGCAGACATGGACACAATGCTCATTCTATTAGATGAGATGATTGTAGAATTTATTGTGGATTGTGAAAAGAAAGACGCTCCCAAGTTATTCCGTATCCACTGGGACGGAGATTTTTTCAATGATACCTATACCTATGCCTGGAAAGTAATTATTGAAAATCATCCCGATGTGCAATTTTGGGTTTACACACGTGTGAAAGAAGCGGCTCTTATTCTAAAGGATGTCTCTAACTTATCTCTCTATTATTCTACCGACGATGATAATAAGGAAATCGGTCACGAACTAAAAGTAAATGAGGGAATTCGTCTTGCATACTTAGGAAAGACATTCGCCGTAACCGAAAGTACAATGAAAGAATTAACGGGCAAGCCTGGCGCTAAGTGTCCTGAAAATATGAAAAGCATTCCGCTTATCTCTTCTAATGGGTCTGCATGCGTATCATGTGGCCTATGTGTATATGGTAAAGCAGACATTCGATTTAGCGCAACTAAGAAATGAGAATTTAAATGATGAATGCTCTTTCTGGTATTTTTGGTGTTATAGCTATTTTATTTTTTCTAATTCCAATAACAATATTTATTTATGTTTTGTTTTTCTTTAAAACAGATGTTGATCATGACGGGAAAGAAGATAACAAATGGATTTGGGAAAAATAAAATGATGAGCTAGAATGGGGCCCGCATATATTGGGGGGGCAGGCTTTCTGTTACGAGTCAATTTAAAAACACCCTAGAAATTGTGAGGTTTATCACAAAACAATCTTCGATTGTTTTGATTAAATGTCAGTGGGTCATGCTAGAATACTCTTATCCAACCAACGAAAGGCACAACATGTCAAACATAATCTCAGTAGAACACGCAGTAAAGTTTATTGCAGAGATCAACATAGATAAAGTACCCGCTCACCTGCTCCCTGCCCTTCTTGCTCTTAAAGAGTCAGAACTCCAAGAGATGTGTCTAGGTGCAACTCTTAACGCTATTGAAACTACTAGCATGCTAGAAATTGCAAACGAAAATAATTCTTGGGCTGAGGTAAAGTTAGCCTAATGTCAGTGCCTCATGCTACAATACCAACAACAACGAGCAAAGGAAAATAAATGGGATACACAACCGCAGTAGGACTTGTAGAGGAACTATCACTAGAGGCAGGGCTTGCCTATCACTTGCAGGGTAATCACTACCCACCCGTTCCCGTCTCAATGGTGCAACCTTGCATAGATGCTATTGATGCGTTCTATGATGAGGAATACAGTCGTGAGATCAATTTACCTGAAGGTATCTCATGGCGTGGACAGACTTCATGCCCTGCGTCTGCAATCGTAGATGCTCACCACCTAGAGGCTTGGCTACCCGAATGTGATTAACCTCACACTACATTCCCCCTATTATTAGGGGGTAATGTCGGTGGCAACTGCTATAATAACAACCAACAACGAAGGAGAAAAAATGGAATCAACGCTAGAAATCGGTCAGACCTACACAACGGCGCAAAGCGGTGTTGTCGGTATCATCAAGCAAATTGACTCACATGAGTCAGGCGTAAAGCGTATTTTGCTAGATGTAAATGGCTCAGAACGCTGGACAACGGCTAAATAACTTAGGGGGGCAATTAAAGTCCTGAACCCTAACGACCTGAGTATGTCGCTAAACTACTCCACTCCAACCAACCAACGAAAGGCAAAATAAAAATGGCAACAAGAAGCAAATCCATCTCAGTAAAAATTGCAACACCAAAGGTAATCAAGGCACTAGAAGCATCACTTGCTAAACTAGAAGCAGACTACTTACTACAAGATGCACTAGAGGTAAAGTATCAGAAGGCGTATGAGAAGTGGAAGAAAGACCTCATTGAGTATGCCGTAACAAATATCAAGAAAGCGGAAAACTTCCGCACCAACTATCGTTCATGGAGCAACTGCCTGAACATTGACTTTGACTTAACAGTTGCCGAAAAGGATCTACCAAAAGAGCCTAGCAAGGATTTTGAGACGATTGGGCATCACACCTATCGTGAACAGAAAGAAGAAATGCAAAACGCAATTCGTATTCTAAAGATGACTGATGAAGAAGTAGTTTCTGCATCAACTTATCAAGCGGTTGCTCGTTACCTCTAAATGATGGCAGGGGGCTAGACAAAATCTAGCCCCCTATGCTATAATTAAAATCCCTACTAACAAAGGAACAAAATGGCAAAAAAATGCCGAGTAGAGATCTATGATGAAATTAAGTCAAATGATTTAACGCTTTACTTCGAAAATGTAATTGATAGCGAACAGCTTGCTCAAATTATTTTTTCAAACATCCGCCGATTTTCTGGTAACGTAAGGGCGTTTGCAGTTGATCTATCAACTAAGAAAAAGTCTGCAGCAGCAATTCTTCCGATGGAGACAGTTTCATTTTATAAGTCGAGGCTCACAGTATAATCTTTGGACCATGGCCCGCATATATGCGGGGCTATCCACAGCTTTACGGCCCCCTGTGGAAATCGCCTGAATTCTTTTAAATAGTCTTGTTAATGTCAGACCCACGTGTTATACTTACAACTAATCTAACGAAAGGGAAACATGGCTCACAATCTAGAAACCGAAAATGGCGAAGTTGCTTTTGCTCTTCGTGGCGCACCTGCATGGCACAACCTTGCAAATCGTATCTTTACTCAAGATGAGGAAGTTACAACACAATCCATGCTCGATGAGGCAAAACTATCCAATTGGAATGTTCGTCTCTCTCCACTAACTGATCACATTCCAGAATCTTGGAATGATGTATCTACCGCATCTCTTGTCATTCGTGACAATCCATTCAATGGCGGTACTGATGTTCTTGCTACTGTAGGCAAGCGTTACAAGCCTGTGCAGAATGAAGAACTATTTGCATTCGCTGATGCAATTCACGATGCTAACGCTGATTGCCGTTGGGAATCTGCTGGCTCATTAAAGAAGGGCAAAGTTGTGTTTGGGACTGTAGATATTCCTCGCACAATGATTCTTGATCCTCAAGGCGCAAATGATGCAACTAAGTTGTATCTAATTGTATGGACATCACACGACGGTTCTGTTGCCGTTCAAGCAGCAGTTACACCTGTTCGTGTTGTATGCCAAAATACTCTTAACCTTGCTCTTCGCAATGCTAAGCAATCTTTCAAGATTCGCCACACGCAATCTGTTGAAGGTCGCATTCAAGTTGCTCGTGAGACCCTAGGTCTTGCTCTCGGATACTTCGATGAATTTGAGATCGAAGCGCAGGCATTGTTTAATCAAGCAATCACCGATGCTGAATTTTCTAAGTTGATTCAGACAATCTATCCAAAGCCTTCTGCTGATGCATCTAAGGTTGCTCTAACTAAGTGGGAGAATAAGGTTGTTCTCCTCGATGAGTTGTATCATAACTCACCAACTAACGCTAACATCAAGGGAACTAAGTGGGGCGCATTCAATGCGCTAACTGAGCGACTTGACTATTATCGTTCAGGTCGTGGAAATTCTGAAACACTTATGGCTGGTGCATCAGGGTTCGACCCAATTCTTACCGCTGAGAAAAACAAAATCAAGAAATTGGTTTCTGCTTTCTAAATAAATAAAATCCTGAGCATGATTTAAAACTGCTCACCATTAGGTCCATTAGCTCAGTTGGTTAGAGCGCTACCCTGTCACGGTAGAGGCCGTCGGTTCAAGTCCGATATGGATCGCAGGCCCGCATACCTAAAGGCCAAATTAATGTGTTACGGCTTACATAAAAAATACCCTGAAACCTATAGACAAATGTCAGTGGGTTACTGTACAATACTGCTATAACCAACGAAAGGGATAAAATGAGAGAACGCACACGTGGATACGAAGGCAAGGTTGTTAACGGTGAAAAGCTTGCCGAGATTGCTAATGGAATCTATGCTTTGCAGTATAGCAATGAGTTTAGCGAATGCGAAGTAGATGACCTATTGTTAATTGAACTTGAAGAGAAGAATGTATTTGGGGATCCTAAGTATGCTCTTATCTGTTCAGAGGGAGTAGGCTGGGAACAAGATACATATGGTTGCCTAGAGGTACCGACCAATATTGGTCCTATGGGTCTATGGAATGGCCGTGTCTTTATTTCAGTAGATACAGTTAAGTCTTGCATGACTGCCAATATAGTAGATATATCAGATTATATTAGAGTCTTTGGTGACCGCCTTGATTCTAACTGCTCTCTATGGCAATCCAAAATGTCAGTGGCACCTGCTACAATAGGCGTCTAACGAAAGGAATATGATCATGACTACAGAATACAAGCCATACACAATATCAGAAATCGTAACTAGAATCTATGAGGACAACTATTCTCATTTTGATTTTATGGATAACATGAACGGCGGGGATTGTGATTGCTCCCTACATCTTACAATGAAAACTATTGAATACTACTGGGGTGAGTAATAACGCTATGTTAACAACCAACGGAACTAAATATGTATTTGTCTGTGATCCAGATGAATGCGACACATTAATTGAAGTTACCTGTGTTTCAGGATTCGATTTCCCTAATGGTGTCATTGAGCACACATGTCCTTGTGGTAGACAAATGGCATACGTCTCTGCTACAATACTCTCATCACAACTAACGAAAGAGGAACAAATGGAAACAACAATTACA
>JGI12421J11937_10001026_pt1 | contig 11225 bp, 9 predicted proteins | sample LakErihyJuly2011_2_FD_11937 | JGI IMG/M metagenome (IMG submission 11937)
GGCTCAAGGTTGGTTGCACTCGACGAGCCGCATGCTGCGAAGGTCAGCATGAGGATTCCGGAGAGGTATAGGTGGGGTCGGGTTGGCATGATTCCTCGGTCGTGCAGATGTTTGCAATGGAACTTTGCCTACCACCGCAGGCGTTTCAGTCAAAGGGCTAAGCGCGACCGCATCTTCGGTTCAGGGGAGGGCCGCGGGAAGTTTGTCGTCTACCGCGGGAGTTGGTACCACGCGGTCCCAACCTTTTGGAGCGAGCGATGGTGGTTCCAGAAACAACAGCCCTGCAACGCAGGATTCGCACCGCGGGATTCCTCTTTCTTCTGGCGCTGATCGCGGTGTCTGTCAGCTCAAGCTTCGTCGGCGTGCTGCGGGGGCTGGAGGCGAAGGAGGCGCGCGACCCGCTGCCCCCAATCTGCCCTCCGGCGCCGAGCGAGGCCAGCCATGGATGAGCAGCAGTCTGCAGAGGAGACCCTGCACGAGATGCGGCGCGAGCTGATCGAGACGCGCAACCTCTCCATCAAGGCTGACCATGCGCTGCGGGGACTGACGACCGAGATGAAGCAGCTCGGCCGGCGTCTAGAGGCCGGCGAACGGCGGACGGCGCTCAATTCCATCGCCTCGTATGTGCTGTTTGCCGCGCTGAGTTTTGCCGGCATGTTCCTCTTCTTCCGAGCAGCGATCGAGCGCAACGAGGTGGACCATCGGCTGGTGGAGGAGAAGCAGGATCAGAACCAGCGGAAGCTCGCCGACCTAGAGGCGGAGATCGAGCGCAGGCGTCAGTCGGAGCGCGAGAGCTATGCCTTCCTCGAGTTGCTCCAATCGGGCAGGCGCGACGAGGTGGTGGAGCGATTTGCCGCCATTCAGGGCCGGCTGACGGACCGGGCGACGCTGGAACTGTTTCGGCGCGAAGTCGACCGAACGCGGCAGGAGGTGGCCCAAGAGGCCTATCGAGAGGGCATCAAGGCGGCGAAGGCGGAGAGCTGGGAGCGTGCCCGCGACGCTCTGTTGCGGTCACTCACCCATGTTGAGCAGGCCACCTATACGCCGAACCTCCGGTTCCAACTAGCGGAGTCTCTCTACCATCTCCGCGACTGGTCGGCCGCAGAGCCGCACTATGCGGCGGTCATCGAGTCGAACACGCTCTCTCGCAACGACACGATCCTCGCGACCTATCACCGCGCGGAATGCCTGGAGCGGTCCGGTCGCGCCGGCGAGAGCGCCGTGGTCTATCGGGGATTTGCCCAGCGCTACGACTACCATCCGTGGGCACCGAGTGCGCTGCAGAAGGCCGCGAGCCTAGAGCGTCGCTCTGGCGGTTCGGGCGAAAAGAGGTAGCTATCGATGATGCCTCACTGCGGCAGCCGATGGCCCCGCAGATGTCATTGCATCGACGAAGGATCGCAGGGGCAACCAGCCTCGGTCGGGCAACCTTGCCTGACTACAGCACGGCTCTTGGAAGCCATGAGAGAAGCCGCAAAGGCCGGGGCGCAGGCACCGCGCCATGGGTTCCTTCGCCCCGTTCGAGAAGCCTAACCTGACTGCAGCACAGCTGCTGGAACCCGAGCGCCGAGGCGCAGGCCTAGGGAGCCGCGGGGACGGGGTAGTTGGCGCGGTAGACAGCGCCAGGGGCCGGGATCACGAGGGGCTTGTCGGCCTCGGAAACGGAGGCGGGCGTGATGAACCGGAAGCCGATGCTGTTGGGGCAGCTGGTAGCGTCGTAGTCGACGACATACTGGGCCGTTGCTGAAATGGACGCATCGCCGGAGCCGAGCGACTCAGAATCCCCTGCACTGCCGGCGGAGACGAGAGCCGTGAAACTTGGCTGCTCGGGGTTCTTGAGCGCGACCGCCACTTCGAAGCCGGAGCAGACCTTCGGCGGGATGGTGTCGTCACCAGGGTTGACGCAGGCCTCGCCAGCCGGGCAGTCAGCGTCGCTCTGGCAGGTGAGGGGCGGGTCCTGAAGGCAGCGCAGGTTCAGGTTACGGCCGATGACATCGCCAATCTGGGTGAGCGCCGATGCATACTCACCGGCGCAGATGTTCTGCTCGAGGCCGCGCGCACCAAAGTAGTCGATGAGTTCGCGGTAACGCTTGCCGTCGTAGCCCGTTGAGAGAAAGGTCTCTGCCGATGCGCCGCTTCCGTCTGTCGTCTCGCGGGTGCAGGCGAGGGGGTGGTCTCGACCATTCTCCGGCAGAGGGCCGGCGTCGGGACCGATGATTCCGGCGAAGAAGATGCGGCTCAACACCTCCGCGCGCTCGTCGGGCACCGAGGTGTCCTGACCCGGGCGGGTTTTGGCGCGGATGAGCGCGTCGAGGTAGAGTTCGACCCCGGGCAGAGTTCGGCTGGCGGCATAGCAGGCGCTGTCGCCTCCGGAGGTCGCGGCGCCATTTTGGGAGCAGTCGTCTTCGTCGGAGAGGACGATCACGACGAGGTAGGCGTCGGGGCGAAGAAAGCCCTGATTCGCTCCAGCGAGGTTCTCGGGGCTCAAAGCAAGTCGCACAGCATCGAGGCCCATTTCGATGGGCTCGCCGCAATCGCCGGTCTGGCCGAGGCATCGGAAGTCTGCGGCAAGCCGCGGGGCGTCAATGGCGCTGCCCGGGTCGCTCGGATCTACCTTGTAGTCGGAGGTCCGGAGGACGGGGTCTCGCTGGCCACAGGAGACAAGGTCGTCTGGCGGGCTAAAGCAGCCCTTGGCGATAACATCTCCGGGGCCGCGACGGAAGGTACCGCCTTCGCTGATGTCGGTAGAGACCGCCGCGAGATGGACATCGGCGCCAAGTAGGCTGAGCGCATCGACGAACGAGGCGAACTCGCGACCAAGCTGGGCCTGCTCGTCGAGCATCGAGCTCGAGTTATCGACGACCCAGAGCACATCGACACGGTTGGTGCCGAGCGGCAGGCTCTGTTCGATATGCCAGCGATCGAATGCCTCGGAGAGCGGCGTTACCGGGTGCTCCGCGCAGGAAAAACAGCAGNCTCCGGCGAGGCCGGCGAGGCTCAACGCTCGGTACCAAGTTGGCTTCGTCATTCTATCACTCCCTGCTCACATTTCAGCCGTCGCAGCACTCTTGCCGATCCCGTCTGAACTTTCAAGCAACCCGATGCTGGTGGAGTTCAGGCCCTGTCACGAGACAATCCAGACGAGCGCGGCCAGCGCAGCAAGCGCGAGCAGCGCTGCGAGCAGGAGAAGCGGGACGGTTAAACGGGACCGGCTGAGCCGTGGGACGGAGGCGATGCCGTCGGCCGCATCGAGCGNGACGATACGGGAGGTGCGGTCNTCGGCGAGGAGTCCGGCGATAGAACCTGGGAGCCAGATGAGCATGAGACCGANAACGGCAGCAGTCAGCGCGAACCGAAAGCGGGTTCGCCAGAGCTGTTTGTGTGCAGCGACAGCTGCGAGGTCACGCTCTCGCGAGTCTGCAAGCAGTGGCCGCTGCTCGAACCGGCGCGGTAGCCANGCAAGCATCCAGCGGAGTCCTGCGCGCAGGGTCGCATCGTCNGCTGTGGCCAGAAGGTCCCGCGTGGGCGCCCNGAGNTGAGCGGCGAGTTGGCCTCCAGCAGAGAGCTGCATCGCACCAANGAGCGCAAGCGCGCCGGCACGCAATTGAACTGNATCTTCGACCGGGAGCAGCCAGGTCGAGGCCTGCTGCGGGTGGAGNAGGTAGGGTTGGTTCGATGCTTGAAAGAGGCAGAGTTGCCCCGCCACGCTGCGGGGCAGATTCACCTCAATCTGGCCAACTCCGTTGGGGAGTTCCGAGACCGTAGTCGCGGTCCAACGACCGCCGCAGAAGAGGTCGCCCTGCCAGGTGGCCTGGTTTCGAAGTTCGGCAGTTGCAATCTGCAGCGGAGCGGGCAGCGGTGTGATGGCGGGCAGCCAAGAGGCGACCATTCCGTCACGCAGCAGCGGCAACTGCAACGGTGCGGTGACCTCAGCACCACCGCAGCGCCATCGCAGCAGGTAGGCGGTCTCGCTGTCGAGGACGACCGATAGTTCGGCGAGGCCGAAGTTTGAGGTAGGGGCAGCCGCGCGAGGAGCGGGTGTTGCTCCGAGCCGGGTGCCGAGCAGCTCCACCGCTACCGAGCTTCTTGGTAGGCCAGCTGCGTCGGTGAGGCGGACGAGCAGTATCGTCGCCATCAGCTGTTGGGCCACACCGCCGATGGGGACGATGCTGACCAGGTCTGTGCAGCCGGGTGCCGGCGCCCCGACAATGGGAACGGAGGCCTCGTCACGCGGCTGAGTAGCAGTCCGGATGAGCCGGCCAAGGCCATCCATCGCTACCGCCGCCATCGCCTGAGGCGCGTCGTCTGAGGGCTCAATCACGAAGGGCAGTGGCGGCGCATCGAGCATCAGCGCGGACGCCTCCGCCCTACCCTGCATAGGCCCCACGCGCTCACCGACCGGCAGGTTGAAGACCATGCTCTCCTTCGTGGTGAAACCGGCCGTCAGCGGGTTGTCGCCGATGAGAAGTCGGCCTGTCGCCGGCGCAGCGACACGGCCGCTCTCGAGCGTCCGCACAGCAACGGCCAGCGGTGCTGTGGCATCGGGCCAAGGCGCGGCCTCACCAAAGACGACGATGGACTTGAAGACCTTAACGCCAGACATCCGAAGCAGTCCGAGGAAGGCGACACCTCCGACGAGCGCGAGCAGCACCGAGGCAACGACGGCTGCGCGCAGGCGGGTGCGGAGCGGAAAGGCGGCTGCCTCGTCGGCGTCGGGCCGATTGGCCATCTTAGAAGTCCCCCGCCTCATCCCATGATGCAGCACCGGGTTGCGTCGGGTCCGAGGGTGCTATCGGCGAAGCTACGGGGGCCGTAACCGCGATCTTGTCGAGCAGGTCTCGCAGCGCTCCGACGCGCCGTGCGTAGGCTGCGAGCTGCCGTCCCTTCAGAGCGGGTCTTCGGATTTCTCGGCGCTCAAGCGGGTCGACGAACTTGCCGTCATGCTTGAGCCCGAAGTGGAGGTGGGCGCCGGTCGACAGACCCGTGTTTCCGACGAAGCCGATGACCTGCCCTTGCTCAACACGCTGCCCCGCCTTCAGGCCGCGAGCGAAGCGGGAGAGGTGTGCGTAGCCGGACTCGTACCCGTAACCATGCCTAACGCTGACGAGGTTACCGTTCCCGCCCTTGGGGCCGACGAAGCCGACGACACCATCTGCGACCGCACGGACGGGCGTGCCGGTCGGCGCAGCGTAGTCGACGCCGAGGTGAGGTCGGTGGATCTTGAGGACGGGATGGAGCCGGTTGGGATCGAACTTGCTGGAGATACGTCGATACCTGCAGGGTGCCGCAAGGAAGAGTTTGGAGAGCGACTCGCCCTTTGCATTGAAGTAGTCGGTGCCATCCTCCTCGGGGCTTCGGAAGGCGACCCAGGCGCCTCTCGCACCGAGGTACTCGGCCGCCAGAACATCTCCGAGCCGGTAGGGCTTGCCGTCCAGAAAGTGGCGCTCGTAGACCACCCTGAGTGCGTCTCCCACGACGGCCTGCTGGCTGAAGTCGATGTCCCACTGGAATACCGCAGCGAGCGACTGCGCAAGCTGCGAATCTAGTCCGGCTGCCTCGACCGATTCCCAGAGAGATCCGATGATCGGAATGGAGACTGCCTGCGCGCGCCGCTCCACGGGTACACGCACATCGACGGCCGAGAACCTTGCGTCGGCACCAAGCGTCGCCTCGAGATATCGCTCCGGCGAGGTCTGATACTTGAGCGCAACGAGGGTGCCGTCGGACTGCAGGCTCGCCTCCCATGTATGCCCGACGCGGGAGCGCCTGAAATCGAACTTGGCAGAGAGAGCGACGAGCGCGCGCTGGGTCGAAGCGGGGGCTGCGCCGCGCTCGGTGAGCGCCGAAAAGAGCGTCTCCCCCGGCTCAATGGCGCCTGATGGCTGCAGGTCCGTGACGGCGGGTGTCGAGACGGCTATCAAACCGCCCCCCCGCGCGCTGTTGAGGGCGAGGCGAATCTTGGGCGCGACAAGGGCAAGCATCGGCGAGCCGGAGGTCACAGGGGCCTCCTCGACCTCGCCGCCGCGGTGAGCCCAGAGGCGGCCGACGCCAAGCCCCAATGCGATGGCAACCGAGATCGCAACTACGAACCAGAGGCTGCTGCGCCGCCGCGGCGCCCGACGAATGCGCCGTCGAAGCAGCCCACGCGTGAACTGGTCACCCGCCAGCACGCGCACCTCTTGCCAGCAACTCGCGGGCTGCTGTCCGCGCGGCATCGGACTTCGTGGTTCCGCCGAGCATTCGGGCGAGTTCCTCTACCCTGCCCTCCTCATCGAGCGTCTCGATCTGGCTGACAGTGCGACCTTCCACCACCTCCTTTTCGACCCGCAGGTGATGCTGCCCGTAGGCTGCGACCTGGGGCATGTGGGTGATAGCGAAGATCTGTCGGTCGCGCCCGAGCGCACGCAGCAGGCCGCCGAGCGTCTCGGCGGTGGCGCCGCCGATGCCCACATCCACTTCGTCGAAGAGATAGATGACCGCTGGGTCGCCGCGCAGGAGCACACTCTTGAAGGCCACCATCAAGCGCGAAATCTCGCCGCCGCTTGCAACCTTTCCGAGCGGCCGCGCCTTGTCGCCCGGGTTGGCGCAGAAGAGGATCTCGACCTCGTCTGCGCCATGTTCTGCGACGACTCCATCGGCGAGTGCATCCAACCTGAGCTCAACGATCGCGTGGGGCAGCGCAAGCGGGCGGGCGGCGGCTTGGAGCGCAGCAGCGGCGAGCGGCGCAGCAGCGCGGCGAGCTGCCGCGAGCGTCCGACCAGCCTCGATAAGGGCCTTGGAGGTCTCGCTGACACGGGAGGCGGCGCCAGCGAGGGCAGCCTCGACGCCGATGAGACTGTCTCGCTCGCTGCGCAGGGAATCGACACGGCCGAGGAGCTCCTCGGGTACGAGCGCATGCTTGCGCGCGAGCTTGCGTATCTGCTCATGCCGCGTCTCAAGCCGGTCAACATCGTCAACGCCCTCGACGTCGAGGAGATAGCCGCGAAGGTCGTCTGCGACGCCGTCGAGTTCGGAGGCGAGCGCGTCGAGCCGCGGGAGATAGACGCCGAGAGACTCGTCGATGGATGCCATCTTTCCGATGAGCTGGCGGCTCTGCCGGAGGAGGTCGGAGGCGGAGGGTTCAGCCTCTGACAGAAGGGTTGCGGCTCGACCCACACCCTCGCCCAGTTTGGCCGCATGCCGGACCCGAGCAAGCTTCGAGTCGAGCTGTTCGTACTCACCGGCGACGAGCCCTAGCGCTTCGAGCTCTTCGAGAAGAAAACCCACATACTCGAGTCGCTGCTGGCGCTCGCGGGCGACGCTCTCAATCTGAGCGAGCTCAGCCAGCGCGGCCCGGTGGCTGGCGTGCGCCCGCGAGACGGCCTGCCGCATGGCCTCATGCCCGGCGTAGGCGTCGAGCAGGTCGCGCTGCACATCGCGTCGAGCGAGCGCCGCGCCCTCGTTTTGACCAATCATCTCAACATGTTCACCCACAACCCGCTCGAGCAGCGAGACGGTGACGGCAACATCGTTGATGAAGGCGCGGCTCCTTCCCTCTCTGCTGACGGAACGGCGGACGATGAGTTCATCGGCGAAGGGAATCCCGGCGGCGTCGAGCAGGTCGTGCACCCGCTGGCGCAGGGCCGGGGCGACGGCCAGCGTTGCACTGACCGTGGCCTCGCGGGCGTCCGAGCGCACGAGCTCTGCGCTAGCCCGCGTCCCGCGCAGCAGGTGCATCGCATCAAAGAGGATAGATTTTCCGGCACCTGTTTCACCGGTCAGCACCGTCAGGCCCGCGCCGAGCGAGAGCGTAACGGCGTCGATGAGAACGAAATTGCGAATTGTCAGTTCTAGAAACACGGTGAAACTCCTGAAGTCGAGGGCCGAGGCGAGGAGGCTGGCTCGTTGACTTCCCACGCGGTCACGCTATGCCGCGCGAGTGTATTTTGGCCCAAACGCTAGGTCTTGTCATGCGCTTTGTCTCCTCCCTCACACTTATCGGCGTTGGTTCGCTTTTGTTGCTGACAAACGGCTGCAGCAGCTGCTCTTCGGACAAGAACAAGACTTCAGGCTGGCCCGACGCGCCCGCGACGCCTGCGGCGGTCTCTGCCTCGCTACTTGAACAGATCCCCGCGAGCACCCGTTGGGCCTTGGTCATTCCAAATGCGGCTGCCTTTACGAAGGGCTTTGGCAGCATGCGCGCACCCATCAGCGCCGCGGTTCCTGGCTTTCGTGTGATGGACCAGGACTTCAAGAACACCATCGGCGTAGACCTCGGCGATGCCGCTTCGCTGGCGAAGTGGGGCATCCCGGAGACCAGCGGTGTCTCGTTCTCCCAAATGGGCACCGCGAATTTGGCGATGCTGTGGGTCACCGATGGCGATAAGTTCACGACCGAGGTGGAGCGGGTGCTCACCCATCAGCCCTACAACTTTGTTGCCAACCCCCAGCCGGCGACAGTCGGCGGGATGACCTTCAAGACCTACACCACCAAGGCGCCCGAGACGCGTCAGGCCTACCTTAACATCGATAAGGGCCTGGTCCGCATCATCGTCTGTCCCACGACCAACAGCTGCGAGCCAGCGATGACAGCAGAGCTCGCCGCAACGGCGCGACATGCCGCGGCCGATCCGCTCGTCGCCAAAGTCCTAGAGGAGGCGAAGGGTGATTCGGTCTTCGGCTGGTATGATGTGAGCGACCGAAAGGACGGCACCCCGCCGCCCGACTTTGGCATGTTTCAGCAGCAGATGGCGCCCATCGTGAAGTCGGGAGGACTGGTCGGTGCTTCGGTTCGGATGGCCAAGGATGCTCTCGACTTGCGTGTCACGATGGCGCCCAAGGATGTTACGGCAGCCAAGCCGATGCTGACCCCTCCGGCCAACGCGGTTGCCCCCGGCTTTTCGAAGCTCTTCAAGGATGAAGCCTACGCATTCGTTCGGGTAACGACGCAGTTCTCAGACCTCCTCGCGACCATCCGGGCCTCCTCCGGCGCGCAGGAGAAGGCCGAACTCGAGCAGGTGATCGCCGAGGCCGATGCGGCTCTTGGAGCCAGCATCGAGAAGGAAGTCATTCCTGCGCTCGGCAGCGCGGGCGTTCTCTTTACGACGCGCGCCAAAATTCTCAGCCTGGGCTCGGCGAAGTCGGCGGCGGATTACGCAAGCGCACTCGGCGCCGTAGCCGCCTGGCAGGTGAAAGATCGGGCCAAGCTCGAGCCTCTCTTCGACAAGGCCGTGACGCTTCTGGAAGGCAAGGCAACGAAGTTCTCCGAGAGCGGTGCCACCGTGCTGCAGTTTACCGATTCGCAGATGGACCCGGGCAATATCGTGCTCACCGACTCGCTCCTGCTGCTCGTTCCCGACCGCGATCGCGCTGCGGTGTTGGCGAACCTCGCCGCCCCCTCGCCTGCAGCCGGCGCGCCCCCCGCAGAGGCGGCCAAGCTCCTCGACGAGGCCTCGGCGATTGGCCTCTACCTCAACATCGGAAAGCTTGCGGCGGGTCCGATTGGCCAGATCTTTGGCGGGCGCCTTCCCCCCGAAGTCCAGACGGGGCTGAGCATGCTCGACACGTTCACAGTCCGCACCCGCTACGGCAAGGAGACCTTCGGGGCCGATCTCCATCTGGGCCTGCTTCAGCAGCCACCGGCACCTGAGGCATCGGGGGCGCCCACGCCAGAGGCTTCGGGCGAGCCCAAAGCGCCCTAGTCTTCGGCGATGGCTCCGCGCAGCAGCCGCTCCACGCTCGCCGCTACCCGCGGGTCGTCTGCGAAGACCTGTTCCGCCTCCGCTAGGCGAGCATCGAGCGTGGGACCTTCGAGACCCGCCGGCATCTGTTGACGAGCCATCGACGAGATGACCTCGGAGATGCCAGTGGAGAATGCGATCTCGCCGGTCTTCACCTGCGAGGCAACCCGATCGACGGTTGACTGGAGGGCGGCGCGAAGAGCTGCCTCGGTCGAAGCACCGACACCGGAGGCAGCTCCTGCTGCCTCGGCACCTGTTGCACCACCGACCTCTCCGACACCGTCAGGGCCGGTTGAGGCTCCAGATTGACCTATGGGCTTGATGACCATGCTCTCCGACTAGCGAAATTCTGCCGCCGATTCCAGAACAGGTTGAGGTGCATTCCAGCGCCGAAACCTTGCGCCTCTGCCTCCGATGATGCAGCAGAGGGCGGCATGGCATCGACACCTTTCGACCCGATATTGCGGCTTCCCAAAGCCGACCTGCACCTCCACCTCGACGGGTCACTCCGTGCCGACACGGTACTGGAGATTGCCGCCAGCGAGGGCATAGACCTCGCCAGCCGCGACGAAACCTCCCTCCGAAAGATCCTCTCCCCGCCGCTCGACCCCCCCAGTCTGGAGAGGTATCTCAAGGCCTTCGATGTGACCTGCGCGGTGATGCAGTCGCGCGGCTCCCTAAGGCGTATCGCGCGCGAACTTGTCGAAGACTGCGCTGCCGAAAACATTACCTACCTGGAGGCCCGTTTCTGCCCCAGCCTGCTTACGCTGGGCGGGCTCTCCGTCGCAGAGGTCATCGAGGCTGTGGCGGAGGGTCTCGAAGAGGGTGAGCGAGCGACGGGGACGATGGCGCGCCAGATTATCTGTGCGCTCCGTCACCGAGATCTGCGTGAAGGGGTCGAGCTGGCCGAGGCTGCGGTCGCACTCCGTAGCCGCGGTGTGGTCGCCTTTGATCTTGCCGGCCCGGAGGCTGGATTTGCAGCCGCTTGGCACGAAGAGGCCTTCCGCGTCGCCCGCCGTGGCGGGCTCTGGACGACGGTTCACGCCGGCGAGGCAGACGGGCCCGACTCGATCTACGAGGCGCTTCACACGCTAGGCGCAGACCGGATCGGACACGGGACGACGCTCGTCAACGACCCTGCGCTGATGGCCTGGATGATCGATAGGCAGCTGCCCATCGAGGTCTGCCCGACCAGCAATGTACAGACGGGCGCGGCGCCTTCGATCGACCGCCACCCCGTGCGCCTCCTGCTTGAGCGCGGTGCAACCGTCGTTGTCTGCACAGACAACCGCCTCGTCTCCGATGTGACGCTCAGCCACGAACTTCAGGCCGTCGCGAGCGCGGCGCAGCTGAACCTCGACGAGACCGGGCTGCTGCTCCGGCGCGGCTTCTCCTCTGCCTTCGTGTCGCTGGACGAGCGACGCCGGCTCCTTGCCGCCTTCGACGCCTCCTTCGCGTCGCTTGGGGCGGGCTGCTAGCTCGAATGACGACGGCTGAAGGGCTCCC
>JGI12421J11937_10001029_pt1 | contig 11216 bp, 30 predicted proteins | sample LakErihyJuly2011_2_FD_11937 | JGI IMG/M metagenome (IMG submission 11937)
CAACATTATGGAATAACCCTATGACCACAAACAATACAATATACCTAGACATGGACGGAGTAGTAGCCGACTGGGATCGAGCCGCTACACTTTACCTACGTGAACCCAGATCAGTGGCCATGGCCGGCACTCCGGAACGCTACTGGCCCCCGGAGCAGTGGGAACGCCTACGTGAAGCTCCACACTTTTATCGTACCCTGCCCAAGATGCCTGGTGCTGATCGTATGGCCAACCTGGCTCGTGACCTCAGAGACCGCGGCGGCTATAACCTAATGTTCTTAACTGCCATTCCCAAAGACAATGATGTTGCCTGGGCATTCTGGGATAAGATGCAGTGGGCACAGGAGTTCTTTCCTGATATAGCAGTACACTTTGGTCCCTACTCAACAGACAAGTGGCAGCATTGCAATCCCGGTGACATCTTGGTAGATGATCGCAAGGACAACTGTGACCGTTGGGAATCTGCAGGCGGCGCCGCAGTATTGGTAACAGAGGACTATGAATTGGCCGTCAAGCAGTTACAGGCTCTAGTTGAAAGCAGGATACAGCTCGGAACCAGATAGAAGAGCGCGAAGCGCGACGCGGTAAAACAAAAAAATATAGGGCCATTAAAGCCCTATATTTTATTCCACCCTGTGTAAACTCTAATCTGGTTAGCCCTGTACAGGAATATCTACAGGGGGTGCTGTCCAGACAACTGTGCCAGTATTCTCGGGTGTAATCACAGTGTCATAGCCATGCTGTGATTCATCCACTGGCGCAACATATGGAATAATCACTGGAGTATCGGGTGCTCCTGTACTAGGTAGCCAGGGTAAATCCCCGCTGATACGTAGTGGTGGATTGATAATAGTGGTCAATCGTGCATCTAGCTGTGCCAATATGCCGCTGAGTTGTTCTACACTAAAAGTGCTCATAACCCATGACATTACCTGTTCTTCTGTAAGAGCAGTAAACTCTGTAAAACTAGCAGTTAAATCACCAGTGGGTATAATAACTTCATCAGTGTGTTCTACATAGTGTTCACCCTGAGCGGCACGAGCTGTATAGTGTACTGAGTTGACCACACGAGTCAGTGAGTCTTGATCTTTAACGATCAAATGATTGATTTTCCAAGAATAAGTGTTTGTTGTCATAGTCAATTATTTATACTGAAAAAGGGTACACTAGAGTAAAAAAATGTGTAAAAAAATTCAAGCACCATGGAATTTAGAATGGGTACCAGCTTTTTAGAGTGTGACTGCCCATGCGCTGCCAATAAGCAATCCCAAGTCAAAGCTCAACACCATCAACGCCAATAATGTGCCTGTATAGTACAGTTCATTGTCTATAAGATCTTGTAAACGGAATTCTCTAGCAGGCTCCTTAACTACTTCTTTGTGATGCTTATCGATTCTTGACCAAACTTCACCATAAGCATCACTACGAAAACTGTCCTGTACTCTAACTTCAAAGTCTGCTAATACTATGACTTCTACATGTTCATTCTCTTTGAACATGCTGTTAGTCTTGGGTCTGCTGATCCAGTGTTTGGAGTCGATGTATAGGCTTTCAAGATCTAATTCTATTAGGTGCATATGATGAGTAGATTAACATTCATAGTCGGGTAGACCTGTAGACAAGTCTAGGTATGGATCTACGTGATGACAAGAGTCCATAAAGCGTAGAGCAAACTCAGTAAAGATTGATCCAGAAGGCACCCAAAAGCGTGTACGATTAAGGTTAACTTCAAAACGTAGCGTATGCTGGCAAACGAATTCAAATACTTCACTAGAGCGGGGATCAGTGTTGAGTATCCAGTAATGATGTAACAGTGTAGGGGATGTATTGTACATATAGATTATTTAAGTGCAGAATTGGTCTGCACTCCAAAAAAAATTGCCGCGCAAAAATTGCGAGAGTTGGAGAACCGTACCCCTGGTGATCTAGTCTAACTGGGGGGTGATTTTGCAAGCCAAAAAGCAAGCTAGCAAGCGCAAAAGAAAAGGGCACCTCCTGGTGCCCCCTCCCCACCTCCTCGGTGGTTAGAATGTCTCAGCCTCTAGCTTGCTAGTGAGTTCACTATCACCGTAGCAGTCAAAGCCTTCTGCTTCCAGCTCAGCAATAGCTTCGTTAAACAGGCTCTCTATCAAGCGTACCTTGTTGACTGTACGCACTTCCTTGTGGCGCTTGGCGCGGGCTGTACCTACCTTGTAGACTATAGCATAGTGCTGTTCGCAGTAGCTCTGTCCTTCTAGTGCTGAGTGTGTACAGGTAGGCTGTGTGCCTGTGCCTATGTACTGGCATAGCGCCTCTGTATGGTGCGTAGTCTTAGTCATAGCTCTGTGTCCTTGTTGTTCTTTAACTTACGTGCTAACTCTATAGCTGCCGCGTAGATGTCCTGCTCGATAACCCAGCCCCATGCTAGGACCAGCACATAGACACAGGCTATGTGCCATGTGTCTATGCCCTCTATCGATGTCAGCACCGCACTCAGCGCCAGCAGTAGAGCCAGCTTCTCTACTATCATGCTCGCTTCATACAGGTAGTCTTAGCATGGCTCTTCCAGTTAGCTGGGAACGCCTTACGCAGATCAGCCAGCTTGAGCACCATACGCAGGCTCAGCTCACGCAACTTGCCCTGGTTCTCTACCACGAACTCAATCAGCTCGTCCTGCACACAGGGCTCAAACTCGTAGTCAGCTAGCATACTGTTCTCACGTACAACCTGCTGGATACGCAACATCTTCTCACGCTCTGTGTCCATCTGCAGATCAATGTAGTGGCAACGGCTTTCCAATGCATCCAAGTGATCACGCAACTTCTTGCTTCGAACGTGCTCAAACTTGATGTTGGTGATAAAGATAGCTGAGCCTTTGAACTCAAAGCGATCTGGAATGCCTTCACTACGTAGCAAGCGGCTGTCAGTGTTCCAAGCAATGAAACGCTTCTTACTGGAGTCTAAGGCACCCTTGAGGATGTTCAAGCTGAGCTCGTCCATCAATACTGAGTCGCAGTCGTCAAACACTATGACATTCTTCTCTGCTGAGAACTCGTACAACTTGGCATAAAGACCCAAGGCACTCATAGCACCCTTGACGATCTCATACTTGGGCTTGCGCTCTGCCAGCATGTCAAACAGGCCGTCCTTTTGCAGTACTGCCTCAACGCCGTAGCTCTTGCCCACGCCCGGAGGACCCGATACGATCATAGCACGTACATCACCCGACTTGACAGCTTTGGTCATGTCAGTGAGGATCTCAAAGCGTTCTGCTAAACGAGCCAGGATGCTAGCATCTGTCTCTTTGGACACTTCCTTCTCACGGCGCTTGATCGCATCCGTATCGAATTCCAGTACTGTAGTAGCCGCGCTGGGTTTGCTGTTTGCTCTTGCCATTTGTGTTCCTTAGTGTGTTAAAATGCAATTATACTGTTATTTACGGACTTTGTCAATCACTGATTTGGCCGCATCTAATTTTTGGATGCCGCTGTAGCATTGTTCTACCACAGCCATCTTCATCATTTCGATGATGGACTCTGCTTCGCAGGCTTCACGATCGGGCAAGGTAGCAATGAATGCCTGGACCTGATCGTATTCCTCCAACTGCCACATGATGTCAGCGAGGACCTGTTGACGGGCATTGAGCCCTTGCAATTCGAATTCAACCATTATGCGTACTCCTTATCAGTTACTGGGCTCAACATGAGCAGGCACTTTCCACAGACCCATTGTGGTCTTGACTGTGACGAACTTGATAGCGATCTTGCTAACGGTGCCCTGGTAGGTTATGCCGTTCTTTGAGCTGGTGAACTCAACGGTATCACCCAGCATCAATCCATTCTTAACTGACTTGGCCAAGCTAGCCCGTGCCCACTTGACTGCATCGATCATCGAACTCAACTCGGTGTTGGTCCATTTGCCAAACATGATAGCTTGGTTAACTTGACGAATATCCATATCAGCTCCTTAGTGTGTGTAAGCATGTATTATAACAGGGAACGATTCCCTGTCAACCTCAATCTAGTCTAGATCCTGCGTAGGCTTTGATGCCCAATTTCTCTGTCAGCACCTTGGCGTAGGCTTCTGCACCTGCTTCTTTGATCGAAATGCTCTGTGTGCCGCTACCACAAGGGCTCCACAACTGCAGGCTTCCTGTGTAGCTCTTGCGGAAGCCAAAGCTCTGAAGTGTCTTGCCCAAGCGGCTGTTGCTACGTACACCGTAGACGTCAACCCAGGCAAAGCCGCAACAATCGCGATCACCGTGGGCGGCATAGAAAGCCTTGGCCGCTGTACGGGCTTGGATTGCGGCTTCGTTGCAAGCAGATTGGACTGCTTCTGCGTTGAAAGTTTCTGTTGCTGTTGACATAGTGTGCTCCTGTTTAGTGTGTGTAAGCATGTATTATACGGTCAAACAAAGGTCTTGTCAAGCAATTTCTTTGAATACTTTGTAGCCTGTGCCACGCAGAGTGTAGATAGCTTCACGGATCTTACGAGCCTTCTCATCGTAGTAGTCCAGCATCTCTTTGGCGGCCTTGATGGTGTTGTCATCACTGGTCTCGTTGAAGAAGTTATGTGTGTACAGATAGATGGTCTTGCCGTCCTCGTCCTTAGACATTTGGATGGTGCCAATGTTCTTGTAATTCTGGATTTCGCCTTGTTTCATGTGTGCTCCTTAGTGTGTAAGTATGTATTATATGCTCAAACAAAGACCCTGTCAACCGAATGGTCTTTACCTCAACAACTCTCTAAGCTGACGATCAATCTCTTGATCTGTTGTTTTTCTAGTGACCCCATCCTTATACAATATCATAGTAGGATCTGCATTGAACCTCACTACACTATAGGTCCCTGTCTTGCGGTTGTACCTAAAATCAATCTGAGTAGCGTAGAACTCTGTGTAGAAATCGTTCAAGCTCATACAGTCTCCTTACGGAAATAGCCGTAGGGCAGGCCAACCAAGTAGCACAGGTAGTCTTCATCACCATTGCTACCTTCAGCTTCGTGTATCCAACGCAGGGCCATCTCAAAGTCCTTAGCACCGGACATCATCAGACCTTGCACTCGCATCTCAAAGTCAATGGATGCTTTCTCTTCTGCCTCTTTGCGGACAATGTTCTCTTGCTCGATGACCTTGCTGAGGCTAACGAATTCAGCTTCAAACTCAGCCTCAGTCCAAAGGGTAGTGTCAATACCGCGTGGGCGAACGCCGTAGGCATCCTTATACATGTCCCAGAACTGGCAAGCATATTGCTCTAGCACGGACATCTCTTCCCAGCTTTTGAAATCTTCCATATCAGCTCCTATCTAGTGTATGTGTGTATTATACGGCAATTCTGCCCAGATGTCAAGCCAATTCTTTGAATGTCCTGCCTTTTAGGTCGAGCTTTAGGGGTGTGCGGAACTTGTGTACTTTAGTACTACCCACAGGCACATAGGCAATAGCCGTAGCTTGTCGACCGCTAGGTTTGTCGTTGAAGACATAGACATGGTTGGCACCATTGCTATCGTTCCACTGAGTGGTCTCTTCAAAGATGTAGTGCTTCATCTTAGCCTTTCAGGATTGCGAAGATTGAGTTTTGGAGATCGCTGACCTCATCGCGATCCACGTAGAAGTCAGTGCGGGGGTCCCAATATTCTCCGGCTTTTGGGTCGTAGTAGAGAACCCTGCCGTTTGGGTAGTGGAAAGGTCCTTCAAGTCCTGCCCTAGGACCGTACTCTTTATTGTGCTTGAAGACTGTATACGACATGCCAACTCCTCGTATGTGTGTTTGAATACTTGATTAAACGTCTGCGTCATGTGTGTATTATACAACCAAAAGAGGGGTCTGTCAACCAAAAGATTGTGGCAGGAAAACAACAGGTTAGATGGTTTCTGTACGTGCGGAAACGTAGGCCCATTGATGGCCAGCATCGTTGGTATCACGTGCAAATGCATAGGCTTCGTCAGCATCATCGAACCACTTCTGATCGATGGGTGTGGTGAAGTCTACTTCATATCGGATACCGTGCTCGGTGCGTAGGATCTTGCCTGAATAGTTGAAGATGTCGACTAGGTATTTGAACATGGTGTATTTAATAAAGGTGAACCCCACGTGTCTCACGACAGGCAGGGTTCGGGTGCCCGGGACACTACCCCCGGGGCTTCGGAGCGAACTCTTAGAGCGTGATGCCCATTGCGGCTGCTTTGTAACCTAGGGCTACGATAGCGCGGCTTGGCATACCGATCTCATAGCGGGTAACTTCAACGTTGTTACCAGCCTTCTTGCTGTTGGCGTACACGGCATAACCATGTTGACGGATACGACTTGCTTCAGCGGCAATGTTCTTGATACCGAAACGCTTTGATGCCTCGCTTGCTGTAACCTTCTCACCATTTTGGAGAGCGGTAAACAACTTGAAAGTCTTTGTATTTTTACTAATTGATTTCATTTTATGTTTCCTTAATTAAGTCTGTTTCACAACAGTTTCAATTAGTTTACAGGTTTCTTCAGCTTAGGTCTACCTCTTTTTTTGCCAAACTCTTGCATCACATAGTACTGTATCAATTGATTACGGATCATAACGGTTAGATCTGATCCCGAGTCATCTGGACATATAAATCTTACTGGACACCCGCCCCATGTCTTATGGTTAACGAACTCATGATACCATTCCCTATGCTGTTTGTTAGCCGGATTGAACGCTGTCCAAGGACGGGCGTAGAACTCTAGCTTGGACATTACTTCTTGACCGTTACATTGGCCCGGATAAAGACGCCCAACAAGACCACTGCCGCCCAGGTATCGAGTGCGTAAGGAATAGCCAATATCGGAAACAAGGTATTGAATGCCCAGATGGTTAACAGTGGGCCAATCGCAACCAATGCAATGATTACGACAACCCAAAAAAGAATAGTGTTCATTTCACGTCCCATATCGCGCTCCTTAAAAAGTCTCTTTGGTTAGAACCCTTTAGATCCTAACCAAAGAGGCACTTAGCCTCTTTGTGTCACGCCAGGTTAGAAAGGAGCATCTTCCATCTGTGCAGTAACGGTTGCCTTGTTAACGGCAGTGACCTTGGCCTTGATAGCATCCATCGAAGGACCCTTGGCCTTAGGCTTAGCAGGTGCCTTAGGCTTCTTGGCTTCCTTCTTAGGCTTGTCGCGATTAGCAGCCTCAGGAGCAGAACGCTTGTCCAGGGCCTGCTCAAGAGCGGCACGGACTTCTTTGTTACCATTGTCAAAGTCAATTGACAACAGGAACTCAACGATCTCAACCTTAGACATGGGAGTCTTCAACTCGATGATGTCGATGTCCTTGTGACCGTTCTTGGCCAGGACCTTGACACGCATTGCGTCATTACAGAAGCGAACTTTGAACTCGCCATTAAGTTTAGAAACACCAGCATGAGAAAAATTAGACATATAAACTCCTTTGTGTGTGAATGTCTGTTAAACAATGGTTAAGAACTGTCCTAACCATAACTCTATTATACAACCATTTGGATTGGCTGTCAACCGAAATCAAGCACCATTGTATGGACTATATTCCTCCTCTTGTGGCGCATCTGCCACACCAGTGTCTTCCAAGAAGCCCAAAACCTGTTCGATTGGGCAGTCCAGCATGATCGAAATCATTTTGGCACTGTGTCCTTCGATGTACAGTTGCTCAATGTCATAGGCCAAATCTTTAATTGCACTCATATCTATCTCCTTAATTATCGTAGGCAACATCGCCCAACTCTGTGATCTCTTCTTCCACAACGCACAAGTCCAGGATGCGGGCTGTTTGATCTTCGTTGCTTACACCTTGAAAGGCTGTACGGAACGATTGGAACTCGCCCAAGAAGTCTAGAACGTGCTCGCGTTCCCAGTCATCGGGCACTTGAATCTCTTGACGCAGGATAGTGGTTACCATTGCTGTTTTCATACCTTGTCCTTTAAGTTTATCAAGGGCCGAAGCCCTCTTTGATTGGAACCCTGTCACGCTGTACACTTCTCTTGAGTAGCTTTGGCCTCAGCCATTGTAAGCCACTTGCCGTCTGTCGTATAGCAACGCACATACCACACACCGTCTGTGCGGAGAATGTAGTCGTACTCTTCTTGCTGTGAGCAGTCAAAGTATTCGTCGGTGTTCTTGTACTTGCGAGCTTCACAGCCTTCTTCGCCGCGATCACGCTTGTAGAATGTAGTATAGCCTGCGTCTCTAGCCGCAATGACTTCTTTCTGGATCTTGGCCTGCTTCGCAATGTTGGTCTCATTGTAATCAGGACCAAAGGGGTGCTTCTTGCCAATGCTCTTGCCCAAGCTAGACATATCGCCCATGTCGATCAAGTCGCGCAGTTTGAACGGATCGGAATAGTGATCTTGCAGAATCTGGCCGTTGTGATCCAAGTAGCCGTCCCAATGACAGTAGACCTGCTCAACTGTACCGTCTGCGAACTCTAGTGCGATAGTGCTTCGTGTTCCCATTGTGTGCTCCTGTTTAGTGTGTGTAAGTGTATATTATAGCGTCTTTTGGATTGGCTGTCAACCAAAGACCCTTTAGGCTGTAAGGGCTTTGACACCCTGGCGAAACGCTGATTCTACTCGCGCCACAGCCAGCTTGCTCTTGCCTCCGATGTGCCAGTTGTATTCGTACATAGGAGTCTCGTACGTTTTCCAGTCATAGATAGTTGCTACTGTGCCGTCTTCAAAGGCCAAACACCACTCAACAGTGGTCTTGTCGCCCCCACCCTCTGGCTCGCCAAACACCGCGACCAGTTCCTCGTAGCGGGCGGGCATAGAACCCTGTAGGCAAGTCATATTAGCATTTGCGCCTGTAGTGAATTTCATATCTGCTCCTTGTTAGTGTATGTGTGTATTATAACAGGTTTTACCAACCCTGTCAACCAAAATAGCATTCAACTGCATCGTCAATGCCCTCATCAAAGGTGTCGCCGTACAGGCCCTCAATGTCCTGTGTGAAGAACTTCTCCAGCTGTTCTTTGGAGGGCTTCTTGCCCGAGACCTCTTTGGCCATGCTCTTGACTGCTTCAACTGCTTCTTTGGGGATTGTGATTGTGATCTTCATGTTCGCTCCTTAGTTTAAACGTTCTGCCAATTCAATGCTCTCAAACTCCAGTTCCCACTCGTTAGCCAATTCGTAGGCAGTTTCTAAGTTAGGGGCCTCAAGTATCAGCACACCTTCGCAGGTGTAAACAATGTAGTCTTTCAAGTTCGCTCCTTGTTAGTGTATGTGTGTATTATATAACCAAAAAGCCTCAGTGTCAACTCCACGAAGTACCCAGGCGTGTTGCAGGGTCTAGTGGTGGAGTTGACACATTGGCAACCATTATTTTAGTCCTCAAAGTCCTCTGGAAAGTTCTTGCGATCGCACTCTTCCCAATAGGCTTCTTCAGTCTTCAAGTACTCGTCCATCCATTTGGCATGCCAATGCTTCTTGGGCAGGGCCCACATCCAAGTATAGCGGAAGTACTCAGGATTCTCTACGGAGTAGGCGTTCTCGGCACTCTTCAAGGTCTTCTTCATCGTCTTGTTGAAGTGGGCCTTGCCCTCAGCATCATTGAGCAATAGGGTGTAGAGGCGAGCCTTGCTCATCTTCATGCGCCGCATGACCACTGGATCCCAACCCGGATCCCAACTGCCGTGGCTGATAGCCCGGCACATCTGTTTGTAAGTACAAGGGGTTACCTCAACGGTTTTACGGATTTTCAATTGCATCATCTGCTCCTTAACCTAGCACAACAACACGGCGGACATCTGAACGGAACTCGCCGGTCTCTTCATCAAACTGGTCCTCGTACTCCTCTACCATCTTGTCCATGCGGTGGTAGTCGCTAAACTCTACAACGCCTTCTTCAACAGAGGCCACAGATGGCGCTACCTGTGTACGCCAGTGATCGCCATAATTGTATGCAAAGTGGACTTCGGCGTCCTTGTCCATGTACTGCAATTGCTCGATAAGTTGTGATACTTTCATGCTGTGCTCCTTTTGTTTCAGTGTAAGTGTATTATAACGCCTTAAGCCAATTCAGTCAAGCGGTAGTCTACATTGACCCTACCGCCTGTGTGGGTTAAGAACAACTTGGTGCTGTCTGTACCGCCCTTGACTAGGAAGACTGCCATGTAGCAGAACTGACCACCATTGCTGATGCCCAGGAACTTGCACGAGCTGAACGCTGGGCCCTTGTAGCCGCTTTCCCTAGCCAACTTGGTCAGCGTAGGAGCATGATAGGAAATAAGCTCTTTGAGCGTGTCTGGGGTAATCATTCTGCCTCCAATCTGTCAATCACGTCACGCACATCATCTATCAATGCTTCGCACCCGCAATGCAGTTCAAAGCATTCCTCTGTGTCTCCCAAGGCTGTCTGTACGCCTGCGTCTGCGTCCTGTATCAATGCGATGGCCATATACAGGCGCTCTATCTTTTCCTGTGTTGTTAACATACTCACTCCTTAAAGTAAATTGCCTGCATACGATTGCCCACGCGATCCTCTACGTATGCAATATCGCCGTCCCATTGTACGTTGGGGTTAGTAAGTACTTTCTTTGCAATGATCTTCACAGACCGCTCGTTAACGCTGTCTTGTACATTGTAGCCGGGCCCGTGATTCGTAGCGCCGTCTTGTGTGTAACTGTACTTGCCGAGGCACCCGCACATACAGCCGATTTTTCCGTTGTATGTTTTTACAATTTTGCTAATGTCTAACATTGTCGCTCCTGTTTAGTGTATGTGTGTATTATAACGCAAAAGAGCTCTAGTGTCAACCAAAGCCCTTCCACTTTACTCAACTATTACAGTTCCATGCTCGCGTAGCCGTCGTCTTGCATACCCTGCTCTGTAAAGTCCACAGCAGTCCCCAGCAACGCACTAATCGCATCGCTAAAACCGCTGTCTGTGTACAGTCTCCAACTGCCCTCATAGTCCTCATCGCCGTCTACGTCATAGCACACTGCAATGTGTATGCTACTGTCGCCGTCCTCGTCAAAGCGCTCGTGTATGTGTATGCTTGTAACTGTAACTGCCTCAATCTCGCAGTCCCATATACTGTCGCCCGCCAGTTGCACTTCAACGTTGCAGTCGTATGTTGTGCTAATGCTGTCTGTGTCAGTGTCTGTACTTGCCAGTGTCAGCTTGTCGCTAACGTCAAATTGTGTTGCTTGCATAGTTTTCGCTCCTATTGCGTTGTTAAAAATGTATTATAGCACACACTAGCCAAAACGTCAAGTGTGCTATAAAAAACCCTTACGGGCTGTA
>JGI12421J11937_10001034_pt1 | contig 11187 bp, 10 predicted proteins | sample LakErihyJuly2011_2_FD_11937 | JGI IMG/M metagenome (IMG submission 11937)
CATGAAACTTTTTTTGTTATTCAAGGCGCGATTCACGTTAGCCTGGCGGGGCAGGAACGAGTGCTGCAGGCCGGCGAGTCCCTCGCCATCGCTCCACCGCAAATCCACTCATTCACGGGCCTAAGCGACGCCCTCGTTTTGGAGTTATCGATGCCCTGCCACGTAGAGGATAATTATTTCATCGATCCGCTGATTCGCCATTGGCATCAAGCCATTGTGGCGAAGCTCGCTGCTGGCGGCGCAGGCGGTTAAGCCCAATTTATCCCCGCAGTCGACGGCAGAAAGGCCGCCGCGCAAGGTTAGCTTGCTCCGCGACTCAGACGCGCAATCACCGCCGGCAGCAATGCGTGTTCGGCGGCGTGAATTTTATTCGCCAATGAGTCGAACGTTTCGTCGAGCGCGATCTCGACTTTCGCCTGATCGATAATAGGACCGCCATCCACCTCAGCGGACACACCGTGCACGGTGCAACCCGTCACCTTAACCCCGCTGCGTAATGCCTGCCCAATGCCATCAAGCCCAGGGAAATTTGGCAATAAACTCGGATGCAGATTAATAATTTTGCCGGAAAAGGCTGCGAGAAATTTTGGCTTAATGACCCGCATGAAACCCGCGAGCACCACCAAATCAGCCTGAGCCGAGTGCACCGCAGCGATGAAGCGATCTTCCCCCACCCCTTCCAATTTGGTACGAAATGGCGCTGGATCAATGTACTCAGTCGGCACACCAAATCGCGACCCCAGCGCTAAAATTCCCGCGCCTATTTGGTCCGACAAAATTTTCACCACGTGAGCATGCCCCAATTTACCAGCCTGCTGGGCCAGCAGAATTGCCTCAGCGTTACTGCCGCGACCGGAACCTAAAATAACCACGCGCATGATTTAGATCAAAAAAACTTTTTTGCTTTATCAAAAAAACTTTTGGCGAGGGGCTCTTCCTGATCACCGCTAACTCGCGCAAATTCTTCGAGAAATTTCTTTTGCTCTGTGCTGAGATGCGTCGGCACCTCCACCTGGACGCGAATCAACTGATCCCCGTGCGCATTGCCGCGCAAGTGCGGCAGACCTCGTCCCTTTAAGCGGAAAGTAGTCCCCGACTGGGTTCCGCCGGGGATTTTAAGCGCCGCCTTACCTTGCAAGGTGGGGACATGAATACTGCCACCGAGCGTCGCGAGCGTGAACTTGATGGGAATTTCGCAGAAGAGGTCGTCACCTTGCCGCTCGAATACTTCATGATCCTTGACATGCACAACGATGTAGAGATCGCCGGCCTCGCCCCCCATGGTACCGGCTTCGCCGTTACCAGAAGAGCGCAATTTATTTCCTGTATCCACTCCCGGAGGAATTTTGACATTAATTTTGGCGGTCTCATTGACCCGCCCGTCGCCGCTGCATTTGGCGCAAACTTTCTCAAAACGATGGCCCGAACCATGGCAAGTAGGACACGCTTGCCGAACATGAAAGAAACCCCGGGAAGTGGTCACTTGACCAGCGCCCCGACAGGTATGGCAAGTCGTACGCTTCGAGCCTGGCTCAGCGCCGTTACCGTGGCAGTGCCCGCATTGCCCAAGCTTGCGAAAGGAAATCTCTTTTTCGCTCCCGTGCGCCGCTTCTTCGAGGCTAATTTCAAGATCGTAACGCAAGTCCGCACCGCGACCGGCCCCGCCACTTTGGCCGCTGCCGCCTCCAAAGAACTCCTCGAAGATACCGCCGCCCCCGCCGCCTTGCTGGCCGAAAACTTCGCGAAACATATCGGATGGATCATGGAAACCACCGCCGCTGGGGCCACGCTGACCGCCTCCTTGTTGAAACGCCGCATGACCGTAACGATCATAGGCCGCCCGTTTATCGGTGTCCTTTAACACTTCGTAAGCTTCGGAAACTTTTTTAAACATTTCCTCGGCCTCTTTATTGCCGGGATTTTTATCCGGATGAAATTGAACTGCTTTCTTGCGATAGGCTTTCTTTAAATCCTCCTCAGTTGAGCCCTTGGCCGCACCGAGCAAATCGTAGTAATCTTGTTTGTTTCCAGTAGCCATGGCTTAAACTTTAACCTCCCCAGCGGCCCCGCTGGACACCACCACCGAAGCAGGACGCAGCAAACGTCCGTTGAGACTAAAGCCGAGCCGGACTACTTGCATCACCAATTCTTCGGCAAATTCGGCGCTCGGTTGATGCGAAATGCATTCATGGAAATGAGGATCAAATTTCTGACCAGCCGGATTAATTTCTTTCAATCCATGGCGGGCCAGGGTGCTTTTCAACTGCTCCAACACCAGCACCAAGCCATCAACGATCGATTTACCTTCTGCTTGCTGGCGAGCCGCCGCGAGACCTAGGCCAAGATTATCAAGAATGGGAATGACGTCCTCCATCAGTCCAGCGGTAGCAAATTGACGCAATTCGTCTTTCTCGCGAATCGTGCGCTTCCTGAAATTCTCCAAATCAGCGGCCGTTCGCGTGAAACGATCATAACTAGCAGCCGCCTCTTGCTTGGCAGCAATAAGCTGTTCCTCTAGCTTCACAACCGCATCATTTGGTGTGGCTTGGGTAGTATCTTTGGGTTCAGTAGGTGCTGATTCGTTCATGAGAAAAGTGAATCATAGCTGAAGGCGGCCGCTTATCAAGCGAGTCTCGCGATCGGCATGATTTTTCTTTGATTGAGGCAAGACCCTTCGCCGGGGTCGGGTAGACCTTAAATGATGATGAGACTTAAGCTACCGAGCACGGTCAGGGGTGCGAAAAATCCTCCGTCACTAACAACATCGCCGCGACTGTCGCGGTAAAAGAGGGCTGGGCTGAATAGGGCAGCAAAATATTATCGCCGAGTCGCAGGAGCGTATCACCGGAAGATAACTCGCCACCGACCACTGATAAAATTCGCGCCTGCTCAGATCCGGCAAAAGCCACTGATTCTCCGGCCCGCAAATTCAGACGCCGGATGGTAAATTCACGACACTGCGCCAACTGGCCGTCAGCGCGCTTTAATGGCGGCAGCATCGTCGTATTGGCACTGAGACATTCGAGCGATTCCCTAAGGTGCAAAGCGCGCGGCCGGCCATCCAGACCCTGCCGGCCCCAATCATAGACTCGATAAGTGGTGTCGGAATTCTGCTGAATCTCTAAAATCACATTGCCGGCATCAATCGCGTGCATCGTGCCGCTAGGAATCAGCAAGGAGTCACCCGCCCTCACGGGCCAGCGATCAAGACATTGATCGACCTTCCCGGCGCTGATTGCCCTTTCAAAATCAGCGCGGGTGACCCCGGCTCGGAGGCCCGCGTAGACGGCTGCCCCCGGATCGGTTTGCGCGAAATACCAATTCTCTGTTTTTGGTTCACCACCGAGCTGAGCAGCGATCGCGGCGGGGGGATGGACCTGTACGCTCAGGCGATCACGACAATCGAGCCATTTGACTAAGATTGGGAATGGTCGCTCAGGCGACCAAGCTGGCCCCATAATCTTTTCCGTAAATTCGCTCATTACGTTGTGCAGCGAACGACCCGCCCATGGGCCATTAATAATGACTGATTGAGCCTCTGATCGGTCAACAATTTCCCAGCTTTCGCCAATGGGCGCGGCGCCCAATAATTTTCGCCCAAGAAAAGATTCGATCAGGCGTCCACCCCAGACGCGTTCCTGATAAATTGGCTTAAATTGAAGAAATGGCGTCATCGTTGTTTGTAAGTGGCTTGCGCAGATGTCGGCAGGGATTTTACATTGACCCTCTGACCCGATAGACCTGCTATTTCATTGATTACACAAATGCCCAAAGCGGAGAGATCAAATCCAAAGGATAAAGACAAAACGTCATTCGAAGGCCCGCGGCATCGCCCGCACTGGCTGGCGGCATTTACGTGCCTAGTCTTTGGGCTCCTCCTAGCTGTTGCGCTCATTGATTTTGAGCCCGCCCAAAGCATCCAAAACACGACTAATCCCACGAGCATTAACCTCGTCGGCGTCATCGGGGCGGAATTCTCTTGGTGGATTTATCATTTACTGGGCGTCTCGACCTGGCTGCTCCCGATTTTTCTATTATGGATGGCGTCAATCTATCTGCGCAGCGCCCGTAGCTTAGCCACGACTCGACTGCTTGCGATGCTCTGCTGCATCGCCGCCTTTGCCCCGCTCATGGCGATGCAGGATACTTTTTTTACCAATAAGTTAATCTTTACTGCTGGGCCGGGGGGCGTAATCGGTCGATTAATTTATCAAGATGTATTAAGAGACAGTCTCGGGGTCTTTGGTTCCCTGTTGATTCTGGGTACCGTTTATTTCCTAGGAATGTTATTTATCTTCACCCGTGATATTGCCGCGGAGTTTGCACGCTTAATCAATCATTTCACGGAGTGGCGCCAGCAGCGGGCGGCGCTGCGAACTGCTCAGGCTGATGAATTGCTTCAGCAACGCGCCGCTGCTGCTCAAGAAAAAAATGCGGCCGCTGCGGCCGCCCTCATCCCAGCTACGCCTCCCCCAGCCTTATCGATTAGCTCTTTGAAGAAAGTTGCCCCCTCAAAGGCCGAAGCTCCGGCGGCAGAAGCCAGCAAGGTGATCGCACCGCCGCCCTTCCCCAAGCCTACGCCCAAGGCCGCTGCCTCGGCTAGTGAACCCCAGGATTTGGCTCGAGCCATGGCCGGCAAGATCGCGCTCAATATTGTAAAATTGGAGGAGACGAAAAAAGCTAAAATCACTCTGCCGCAAAGTGATGATAAGGGCTATGTGTTCCCGCCGGTTAAGTTGCTCCGCGAGCAAGTCAAAACGGAAGGGCTCAATAGCGAAGAGGAGCACCAGCAGAACGCCGCCAATCTTTTGCGCATTTTAAGCGAATTTGGCGTCGAAGTAACTCTTGGGCAAATTCACGTGGGGCCGGTTATTACCTGCTATGAAGTAGTCCCAGCCGCCGGCGTGCGGGTTGAAAAAATTTCTGGCTTAGATAAAAACATTGCGCTGGGAATGCGCGCGCAATCGGTGCGCATTCTCGCCCCAATTCCCGGCAAAGCAGCCGTTGGGGTCGAAGTCCCTAATCAAAAATCAACCCCCGTCGGCCTGCGCGAGATTATCGAAAGTGAAGACTGGAGCGGGGCCAAGGCTGAGTTGCCGATCGCCTTAGGCAAAGATGTGAGCGGTCGCCCGCTCATCTCCGATCTGACGAAGATGCCGCACTTGCTCATCGCCGGCGCGACCGGCTCAGGCAAATCGGTCTGCATTAATTCCATCGTCGCCTCCATCCTCTACTCGAAGAGTCCCAAAGATGTGCGTCTGATCATGGTGGACCCTAAGGTCGTTGAACTAAAAATCTTCAACGCCTTACCGCACATGCTCATTCAAGTTGTGACTGAGCCGAAGAAAGTGCCCGCCGCGCTCAAATGGTTACTCAGTGAAATGGAAAAGCGTTACCAGATTTTCGCGAAAGCCAACGTGCGTAATATTCTTGGCTTCAATAATCGCAAAAAAGACCCCAAGCACGAATTCCAGCCGACCGAGCAACAGGCGGAATTAGCCGGGGTGGTCGATGATATTGAGATACCCGACCGCTTGCCCTACATCGTCGCGATTATTGATGAGCTCGCCGACCTCATGATGGTCGCACCAGCGGAGATTGAGACGAGTATAGCGCGGCTCGCCCAGCTCGCGCGCGCGGCGGGGATTCATCTCATCATCGCAACGCAGCGGCCTTCCGTAAATGTTATCACGGGCGTCATTAAGGCCAATCTCCCCTCGCGCATCGCTTTCCAAGTGGCGTCACAAGTTGATTCGCGGACCATTCTCGATGGCAAAGGGGCGGAAACGCTCATTGGCCGCGGCGATATGCTCTTCTCCCCGCCAGGCACTTCGCGGATCGTGCGCGCACAAGGCGCGTTGGCCTCGGACGAAGAAATTCAAGCTATCGTCGATTTTATCAAAAAGAATAACGCCCCGCCCCAATACGTGCAGGCCGTGCAACAGCAAATCGACCGTGATTCGAAAGATGAGGATGAGGATGGTAATAGTGAAGATGGCGACCTCGGGGACGACGGGGAACTCTTCGCTCAAGCTTTAGATGTACTCCGCTCGACCCGCCGCGCCTCCACCTCTATGCTCCAACGCAAATTACGCATCGGCTATAACCGGGCGGCTCGGGTAATGGAAATCATGGAAGAAAAGGGGATTGTCGGCCCGGAAAATGGCTCCTCCCCGCGGGAAATCTTGGTCGACCTTGATACTTACCAATCCTGAACAACGATTAGACTTTAAAAAACGGTCAAATCCAGTTTACACAACACTATGCAGACCATCGGCGAAAGACTTGAGGAAGCGCGTAAACGCAAGGGGATCTCGGTGCGCGAAGCCGCTGAGACCACAAAAATTCGCAGCGACTATTTGCAAAAATTTGAGGCTAACTCATTTGATGTTAATTTACCGCCGCTGTACATTCGCGGATTTCTCTCTGCCTACGCTCGCTATCTCGAACTAGATCCCCAGCGCATCGTCAGTGACTTAAACACAATTTTAAACAGCGAAGGTAAAGCCGGACGTCGCGATAACCGGGAAGTTTACGGTCGAGTTGATTTTGGTGATAACACCGGCAGCGAAGGCAAAGCGAACGCCCCAGCCTCCCGCTCAAGCCAAGAACAAGCTCTCCTGCTAAAATTCGGCCTGCTGGGGGGCGGCGCCATCGTAGCAATTATTGCGATTATCTTACTCATCAAAGTGCTGTTCCCCAGTGCACCCGTAAAAATCACTCCCCCACCAGCGGCCACCATTCAAGCCGAGGCGGCCCAAACCCTTACGCTGACTGCCACTGAAGCCACGCGGGTAAAAATCGTGCAGGATTTAGATGGAACGGTGCTCCTCAATGCCGCCCTGGCTCGCGGCGAATCCAAATCAGTTAAAAAACAAGGGAAGCTGCTCATTACAGTTGAGGCGGGTAAAAATCTCCGAATGGAGGTCAATGGACGTAATTACGCCGTACCCCTCGAAGGCTACGGTCGCTTTGCCCTCGATTAAGGTGCAGGCAATGAATGCTTAGGCGCCTTCAGCTTGAGGCGAAGGCCTCCTAAACCCGGCGCGGCGACTCGCTCCATCAGCGTGTTTCGTGACGTAGCCCAAGTGGCGGACCCAGCACCTCGCGCAAGATAAAAACCCGCCGGAGCGCGGCTGGGTTGCGCAAATCATCGCCGAGAGCGCTCCGCACCGCGACGGCGGCGGCTTCTTCTTTACTCGCGATCTCCGTTTCAAATTGTCGGCGCCGTAAAGTGGCGGCGTTCATTTCTTGCGCCTGACGAAGTTGCTCAGCTAACGACGCTTGTTGCTCGAGGATCTCCGCCGTGCGCTGAGCCTCAAGATGAGCCCGCGCGGCCCGTGAAGGCACCGGAGTTAACGGCGGCTGAAGCATGACCTCACGTATTACAGGGGGGGATTCCGCTGGTTCTGGTTGCCCCACCGGCGGGGCTAACGCGACGCCCCGACGCCGATGCTCAATCTTGCGCTGAATTTCCTCGCGAATACGGCGCGTGCGTTCGGCTAACTCAGGGTCTTGGAAGGTGGGTTCCTCCGGAGACTCTGCGGAGTCCTCAGCCCCCTGCTTACGCTGATTCAGCCACCACGCAATCGCTCCCGCGGCGGCAATAATTAACTGAAGGTGTTGGGTAACCCAATCCATAGAAGAAAAGCCTTAAGCGTTTAGCAGTCTGGGCGGGGCGAAGGGAACGAGGGCTTCCTCATTTTTTCCCCTCGGGATGAGCGATAGAACCGCGCATGGCGGTATCGGCCTGAATATTTTCCATCTTATAATAATCCATCACGCCTAATCGACCCGAGCGAAATGCTTCGGCCATCGCCAACGGAACCTGCGCTTGCGCTTCAACAACCTTCGCCTGCATCTCTTGCACGCGCGCTTTCATTTCCTGCTCCACCGCCACAGCGGCGGCGCGCCGAATTTCGGCCTGCGCTTGCGCGATACTTTTATTAGCCTCGGCCTGAGCTTCCTGCAGCTTAGCGCCGACATTTTCTCCCACGTCAACGTCAGCAATATCGATGGAGAGAATTTCGAAGGCGCTCCCGACATCAAGCCCGCGGGCGAGTACAGTTTTAGAAATACTATCCGGCGACTCGAGCACCACCTTGTAGCTTTCTGATGAGCCAATGGTCGAAACAATACCCTCACCAACTCGGGCGATAATGGTTTCTTCTTTGGCGCCACCGACAAAACGATCGAGGTGCGTGCGCACGGTAACGCGCGCCTTAACTTTAACTTGGATGCCATCTTTGGCGACGCCATCAATGGTCGTGCGCCCGCTCTCGGGATTAGGGCAATCGATCACTTTTGGATCCACCGAAGTCCGCACAGCCTCAACGACCGATTTGCCGGAGCCCTTCGTGGCTAGATCGATGGCGCAGGCCCGATCCCAATCGAGTACAATACCGGCTTTTTGCGCGGCGACGAGCGCCTGCACGGTCGGCACCACATTACCACCAGCAAGGTAGTGGGCGGAAATTTTGTCCGTCGTCACTTCAATGCCAGCCTTAACCGCGGTAATGCGGGCATCAACAACGAGATTATACGGTACGCCACCGAGGCGCATCCCGAGTAAATTTGCGAAACCCACGGGAGCTCCGTTGAGCTTCGCCTTGAGCCAGGTGCTAAAAAACGAGAAGACGATAAAAAATATGATCAGCGCCGGAACGCCGAGCACGATAAGTAAGATAGTAGAAGGCATAGGAGGATTATTAAGGTTTAGTTACGATGAGACGAAAATTATCGAGCCCACTGACACGCAGCAACTGGCCTTTGTCGACATGGCCAGCCGGCGAAAATGCCTCATAGCGGCGCCCCTCGACGAGCACATAGCCACTCGGCACCAGCGGCGTCACCGCCTCAGCCATTTTACCGATCACATTATCCTTGGCTGCCAATGGCGGCTGACTGGTGGCAGCGATCGTGGATTGCACGATGAGCTTTTTCCCGAATTTAGTTTTCGGCAGCCAAATAAGTTCTAGGTAAAGTGTCAGTCCAAGCAATATGAGCGCAACCGCAGTCGCCACAAGGCCACCACTCGAGCCTAATTGCAGAAACGATATTACGCAGCCAGCGGCCATGCACAAGGCGCCGAGAATACCGAGCACCGCACCTAGCATGAAAACCTCTCCGGCTAATAAAAGGACCCCGACCAAGAAAAAGAGAATGACCGTGTTCATGCGTCAGCTTTTTCCACCAGTAAAGCAAATGCCGTCTGACCACGAACAACAATAGTGTCACCCGCATCCACCGCGCCTACTTCCACGGTCGCCTCAAATCGGCGACCGGCTATTTCCACTTGGCCGCTGGGTCGCAATACCGTCACCGCCCGACCGCGCTGTCCGATGAGCTGGGCAACTTCTTCGCGCGCCGCTTCTGGAGCGAAGCCCGCAATTTGAGCCGCTCCGCCAATCGCGGCACCGACCACCATTTTGTCCCACATCCACCCGGAGGGCAAGAAACGCACCAAGGCTGCGCCGAGCCCAACCGCGAGCATGAGCCCGAGTCCAAGATTTTGCAATGGAGCCACGAATACATCGCCAGACCACGCCGTCGTCAGCGGGACTCCCGGCCAAAGATCAGCCATGGCCCAGACTAAGGAGCCGAGCATCAAGCTCAACCCGAACAAAGCTACGATGGCGAAGCCAGGAAAGAAAAACACTTCGATAAAGACTAAAAGGAGACCAACCGCAAAAACGAGCAAAGGCTCATGACCGGAGAATCCCGCCACATAGTTGGTAAGGAAAACCACCCCCAAAAGCACGATGCCGCTAATCCCGAACACCCCAAAGCCTGGAGTCTTAAATTCAACGAAGAGCGCCAAAACTCCCAGTCCCAGTAGAATGGGAGTCAGAGTCGTAAGATACTGCGCCAACCGCTCCGACCAAGTGACTTCGAACTGGCGCAATTCATACCCCGTTGCGCCAAATTTAGCATTGAGGAGGGCGGTCACGTCGACCGCCTTGCCCGCGCCGAGCAACGCCTGCGGGGGTTGGCCATATTCCTCGAGCGCCTCGGTCGCAGTCAGCGAAAGCAATTCGCCCTTAGGTTTTAATATTTTTTCACCGATTTTCAGTTCATAATCCGCATCGATCATCGCCGAAATGACCTGCCCGCGATAACCTTTGCCCTCCGAACTCGCCCGCATGCGCGCCCGCAGATAGCTCACAATCTTTAGCTTCATGGTCTTGTCGACATCCCCGCCCGTGGAAAGCACCGGGGCTGCGGCGCCAATCACGGCATTAGGTGCAAAATAAATCTCACTGGTGGCCGCCGAGATGAAAGCCCCAGCCGACATCGCCTCCTTATTCACAAAAGTAATGGTCTGACCGGGAAATTTATCGAGCGCCTCCATAATTTCAAACGTCACATCAAGCGCGCCGCCAGGAGTATTCATATCTAACACGACGGCATCAGCTTTCTGCTCGATCGCTTCTTTAAGCCCGCGGCGGAGAATATAGAGAGTCGGCTTATTAATTTCCTCCCGCACTGGGATCACATAAACTAGCGCTTTTTTTCCGGGCGCACGCACCGCCGCTGGGATAGGTTCAGCGGCAAGTCCACTGAGAGCAGTCAGGGAAAAGGTCAGCAGAAGATGAACCAGTTTGAACATACGAGCGCTAATGTAGTGCTCTCTGAACCGCACGCAAGCGTGGTGCGCTTATAAAGAAGAGTCTCTTTTCAAGATGCGGAGCCTAGCTAGACCACCGCCGGATCAATTTACGAGGTACTCGAGCCGAGGCATGACCCAACTGGTGGCGGCGCCCCTATAGATGCCTCCACTCTTGATAAAATCTAATTATTTACTGACTGCAGCCGCGGGGCGGAAAATTTAAGCGACTTTGGATTGGAACGTCACAGGTTTCTGTTCTATCAACAGAGTCATGGAACGCATTCCGTATCTTGGGCACACCCTCTTTAAGTGGCAAGTTGGAGCCTCGACCTATCTGGCGCTACCGGAACTGGGGGCCAGATTGATGAATTGGAACGTCACGCTGGGTGACAGCAGCGTGCGTGATATTCTCTACTGGCCCGAGACCGATACGCTGGAAAATATCGCCAGCATTCGTGGCGGAAACCCCATTCTTTTCCCCTTCAGTGGGCGCACTTACGATCAGGGAGAAATTTATCACTGGCGCGCGGACGACGGGGTACGCCGGCCGATGCCCATGCACGGTTTAGCTCGCCAAG
>JGI12421J11937_10001037_pt1 | contig 11161 bp, 10 predicted proteins | sample LakErihyJuly2011_2_FD_11937 | JGI IMG/M metagenome (IMG submission 11937)
GATTTGCCAAAAAATTCTTTAAAACAGCAAATTAATCTTTTGTTAAAAGAGGACGGGGCAAGTAACGATGTTACATCAAACCTTACAATTGGCAAAAAGGTCTTGGTAAATTTTGAAATAGTTTTTAAGCAAAAAAACGATGAAAACATCAAGCAAAACTACATACTTTGTGGATGCGATATAGCAAAACATATAATATCTTGCCGTGGCGGTGGGGTTGTGAGGTCGTTTTTAATGGATGGCTCGCTTGTAAAACAGGGCGATGTTGTGCTATCTGGGGTTTGTAATGCCCCCAATTTGCTTGCATTGGAGCGAATTATTTTAAATATTATTCAGCAGCTTTCGGGCGTGGCAACAAAAACAAGGGCTGTGCAAAATATTGTAGATGCTGAATGCACCTCCAAAAATATATCTAATACAATTAAAATTTTAGATACCCGCAAAACCTTGTTAAATGCAAGGCTGTTTCAACGCTATGCGGTTTTTGTTGGCGGTGGGCAAAATCATCGTTATAATTTATCTAGCAAAATTTTAATTAAGGACAACCACATTGAGGCAAATGGCGGCATTGAAAATATCATTAAAATATTGCAAAAAGCCAAGTCAAAAACAAAGAATACAGAAATTGAAATAGAATGCGATACTCCTGAGCAAATTGACGTTGTTTTGCAAAATTGTCATCTTTTTAACACCATAATGCTGGATAACTTTTCGCCTCAGCAGGTGCAAACATTTGCCTTGCAAATAAAGCAGTGTAGTAATTTAAAAGTTGAGGTCTCCGGCGGCATCACCCCCACAAACATTGCAAATTACTGCCATCAAGGGGTGGATCATATTTCTCTTGGCTACTTAACCCACTCGGTTAATAGCCTTGATTTTGGTTTGGATGTTAAGTTTATTTAGCCCCGAAATGCACCCAGCAAATACCTTGCTTGCAGAGAATATTATTTTGGAAAATATCCTGCAAAATTTTAATCAATATTTGCAGGCGGTAAAACGCCTTTCGCACAAAACTTGCGAAAGTTATTTAAGCGATATAACTTTGTTTTTGCGGTTTAGTTTGCGGCTTAACCACTTAACAAACATAGCAAATATTACCGACAAACATTGCAATCAATGGGTTGAAAGCAAGCACGATAGCAATCACAAGGCAACATCTCGCCGTAGGGCAATTGCCTCGCTAAAATGTTTTTCGCAGTTTTTGTTAAAAAATAAAATTATTGAGGTTGATTTTGCAAAAAGCCTAAGCTTGCCAAAAATTGCCGAAAACACTTTTAAATCAATCAAAGCAAACTCCGTGAGGGATATTATAACGGCAATTGAAAACGATGAGATTTTTTTACTTGGGCAAATGTGCCAAAATGCACAAATTGATAATTCAGCATTTGATTTAGTCCTTCAAAATGCAAAGCTAAAAATGCAAAATTTGCGGCAAAATTTGGGCGGGGGAGTTGTTAGCTCGCTTTCCAATAAGCAAATTGAGGAGATGAACTTGGTTGCTTTGAGCCATAAAAACAATAAATCCTGCGAAAAAATTTATAATAAGCTATGGCAAATAAAACGCACAAAGGCAATTGTTTATTTAATTTATGCTGGGGGACTGCGTATTAGCGAGGCACTTTTACTAAAAAGCTCGGCACTTTCGCGGGGGCAATGCGAAGTAAAAATTGTGGGCAAGGGCGAAAAGGAGCGGATAGTTCCGCTTGTGCCACAATGCTTTACAATTATTGAGGACTATGCAAAATTTTGCCCCCACAACATTAGCTACAATAGCTTTGTTTTTGTGGGGTCTCGCGGGGGGGCGTATAGTATGCGTCTTTTTCAGAAGGAAGTTGAGGCACTGCGAAAACAAGGCAAATTGCCGCAATGGTTCACGCCCCATAGCTTTAGGCATTGTTTTGCAACGCATTTAATGGAAAACGGCGCCGACATAAAAGCCGTGCAAGACCTGCTTGGCCACGCCAGCCTTTCCACCACCCAGCGATACATTAAAATTGATAAACAAAAAATAAAAAACGCCCAAAAATTTTTGGCTTCTTAATAATAAATTTACACCTCGCGGGAATGACCGGAGGTGGCTGGAATGACAAAGCCACAAATCATGCCATCCTGAGAGTCAGTATTTTTTTTAATAGACCTCTTGAGTAACCTCACTTTATGTAAATAAAACAAGGGCTTGTGAGATTGCAAATGCAGAACCATAGCCAAATTGCTTACTTTGTTTAGTTTTTTCGCTCGCCCTCGCCCCCTGAGCGGCTTAGCCGCAGCCTTATATAGGGATCGCGAGCGAAAACATTTTTTGCTTTTTAAGCAAAAAATGATACTTAACAACGCAAAATTTTGCAGCCAAAACGGAATCAGAAGATAAAAAATGTTTGTAAAATAAGGAAGGAACGGTTACTATACAAGAGAGCTAATGTTTAATTAGATCTCTTGTATAGCAGATGACAAACTGAGGCACGGGATGACATTGAGTGTGGTTGCCATCCCCGCACAAGCAAAAGTCCATCAAAAAAACTACTTTTTTGTAAGATTTATATACATTGCACTTCGGCCTTCCTTGATGGCTTTTTGCTCAAATTTAGTTGGCACCCACCAAGAAGGCGGATTGTTAAAATACTCCTGAGAAGTTGCGGCCCAGCTAAATAACGGAGCAGGAGAGGATATGTGACTTATAATTGTTTGCATTGCCCATGTTTTGTAATCGTTGTGGTCGGTTGCAAAAAGCAGGGGGCAATTTGGGTGCAAAACAGAAGCAAAAAGTGGCAGATTTTTCTCGCTAAAAATGCGTCTTTTATTATGTTTTGCTTTGGGCCATGGGTCGGGGTACAAAATAAATAGCCCGTTCAATTGTAAATTTAATTTTGCAAGACCATGTAAAATTTCAATAGCATCGGTGCTGCATAAATATAAATTATTTAATTTTTCCTCGCAAAGCTTTTGATAGATATTTGCAAGCCCCTTAACATAAACTTCGCAGGCAATGTAAAGCGTTGTAGGGTTATTTTTTGCATAATGCAAGGCCGTATGCCCGTAGCCCGCCCCAATTTCAAAAATAATTTTTTCAAAGCCCATCTGGGTTTTGTTTTGCACAAACTGGGCAATTTGCTCAAAACTCAATGTTTTTTCGCTCATATTAGTTGTTAGTGCCTCAATTTTTTGCCTATTTAGCCCTCTCGCCCTTGTAAAAACAAAGCTTTTAATTGTATTTTTTTGCATTTTTGTAATAATGATTATTTTTTACTAATAACCCCAATGCAGCTAATTTGCTTAACTTGCAAGATATTTTTTGAAGTAAATAAAATATTGCAATCATCGCCAAATTTTATGGCATTTAACACAATGCTAAGTGCCTGCTGCTGAGTGATGGCGTTAAATTGTTTGTGTTGTATTTTTTGCAAAGTATTAAAATCTTCAAGGGTGTTGTTTTTGTGGGTGATGGGGGCTTCAAATACATCGTTTGCCCTGGTGTTTTGCAAATTTTGGTGGAACAAGTTTAGGTCTATTTTTTTGTTTTTTACAAGGCTCACCAAAGGTTTTGCAAGAGGGAGGGAGTTGATGTTTATATTAAATTTTAGCTTGCCAAGGCATTGCATGGCGGCTATTTCGGCAAAAAGCCCATCGGATACATCTGTGCTGGCATTGACCTTAAAATTTGCAAAAATTGTTTGGGATATTTTTTGCGATACCTGCATTTTTGTGTAATCAGGATGGGTTTTTAGCTGCCCGTGCAAAATTTGCAAATAGGCAATATAGCCCGCCCCCACAATCCCAGATATATAAACACCATCCCCGCTTTTTGCCCCAAGACGCAGATATTGGTTGTTGTCGTTTGGCTTTGCAAAGATTGTCATTGAGGCGATAAAATTTACGCTTGTAGATTTTGAGGTATCTCCCCCTATTAAAAAAATATTGTATTTTTTGCCAAGTGCTTGCAGGGCTTTCATAAAACATTCAATATTTTTGAAGTCAAAATTTAGTGGCAAAAAAATATTTAATGTATAGTAAAGTGGTGTGGCGTTTTTGCAGAGTATATCTGAGATTGTGCGAAAAAACAACTTTTTGGCAAAGGCCTCGTGGCCGCATTTGCTTAGTATGTGGTGGGTTTCCACGAGGGAATCTGTTGAAATAATTAGATTTTTATTTGATTTGATATTTATGTAGGCACAGTCGTCCTGAAAATTTTTTGTAATTTTTTGCTTGTTTTTTGCAAGTGGCAAAAGTAAATGTAAAAAGTTTAATTCGCAAGTGTTTTTCATTCGGCATTATTTAAAAAGCTTGTTGGCGAAGGTTTTAAGGCCCCCGCCAAAAACTAAAAGTAAAAAATATTACTATTTTTTTTCACCATTAACAGCAGCTTTTAGTTTAGAACCAACGGCAAATCTAACAGCTTTAGAAGCTTTGATTTTAATGTCAGCACCTGTTTTTGGGTTACGGCCTGTTCTTGCTTTTCTTTGAGCAATTTTGAAAGCACCAAAACCAATAATTTGAAAGTTTTGACCTTTCGCCAAAGATTCTGCAATAAATTCAATTACAGAGTTCACCACTTCCTCAGACTTAACTTTTGAAATAGCGTTAACTTTTGCAACATTAGCGATTAAATCAGCTTTACCAAGAACATCGCTCTTTGCAACAACTTTTTTAACAGCAGGAACAACTTTTTTTGTAGCCATACAATTATAATTAATTATAACATATAAAAAACTTAGTTTAATTTCTATCAATTATTGAAAGACAAAAATTAAATGCCTATAATTAGACCTCCCCTATAACCAACTTTTTACTTCGTCCTCTTTTATTGGAGGTTTTTAAAAATTTTTCTTCGCCTCGCTCGTTTATAAAGGATAAAGTCGCCTCTGCTCGTAAAAATGTTTTAAAAAAATATCTTGTAAAAAATAGGTTTTAGGAGAGGTCTAGTCATGAATCATTGAGGATGCCTTACAATGCCTTAATTTTACTAAGTAAAACTAAAAAACACATCCTCACGCCCCATTTTATAAGCACTTTGACTAAGCTAATTAAACAATTAACAGATATGTTTTATAAATGCAAGCATTTTTTTAATTTTTTTTGCATTTTTTTTATACTTAGCATCAATGAAGATGGGGAGCTGGTTGGTATTTTATTAATATTTCCCTTATTTTGTCTAAGGTTTACTATCTCTATCCTAAAAAGGTAAAGTTTGGCAAGAATAATTATTTTTTTCTTGTAAATTATTTTTTTTTTACAAAAATGAGGTATTGGTATGTAAAAAATTAATATGAGGCAGGAGAAGGACACAATTTTAAATTGTTTTATTGAAATTGCATCGCAGGATGGCATTTTTTGCACCCAAACACTTATCAATGCAATTGCAGTAAGGGCAAAAACAACGCCGCAGCAAATTATTTTACTTTTTAACGATGGAGTTGGCGATATTATAAAATATTTTTTTGCCACGCAAAACGAGCAAATTCAGCAGTGTTTTGTTGCGGGGGATAGTATTTCAAGCAACATTAGAGCCGCGCTTCACACAAAAATTGAAATGCTTTACGAAAATACAAATTTTGCAAAAAATTTGTATAAATATTTGTTTATGCCGCATAAAGTTTGTCTTTTGGGCGTTATAGTTGCTGCTGAGAGTAATTTTTTGTGGGGGTTACATCCTGTTAATTTTGCTGATTTTTCGTATTACACACGCCGATTGTCCCTCGGGGCTATATACGGCGGCATTGCATTTAAAATTGCCTTTGGGTGTAATAAATTTGAGGCAATAAATTGCTGCAATAAATTGCTTGAAGCTCATTTAAAAATTACTAAATTTTTTAAAAAAAGCCGATGAGAGATAAAATAAACCTGACAATTTTGGCTTGCAAGGGCGATTTGCCTTATAATGCCTACAAAGTTTTGCAGCCCGGCGGGGAGTATAATATTTCTATTGCTTCGGTTTTGGGGTCAAACGGAAAGGATTTTCACGAAAATACTCTTAAAACATTTGGCCTGCCTTACAAAACTTTTAAGTTGACGGAAGTTGGCTTATTTTTTGAATTTTTAAAGCAGCAAAAAGCTCAAAAATTGTTGATATTGGGCTCGGTGGAAAAACCTAATTTTGAGTCTGTAAGCACGGATGGTGCGGGCAGGAATTTGATTTCTAAAATTGTAAAAACAAAAATTTTTAGCGATGATTTTATCCTTAAAGTTATTACCCACAAAATACAAAAAGCAACGGGCGTTAAGGTTGAAAGCCTAAATAAACTAGCATTAAGCCTTATGGCAAGGCCCGTTGATTGCACACAAAAACTGCCAAACGAGCGGCAAATTGGCATTATTAAAAAAGGCTTTTGGGCCTTAAAAAAGCTATCTGCGCTTGATATTTGCCAAAGTGTTGTATTTTCTAATGCTGGGCTTTTGGGGGTGGAGGGCCCCGAAGGCACCGACGAGCTGCTAAAACGATGTGCCACATATTATGCAAATTGGAATAAAAATGGCGAGGGGCTTTGTAGAATTCTTGTAAAAGCCTGCAAAAAAGGGCAGAGCAAAAAGGCGGACATTCCCGTTATTGGCATAGAAACCGCAAAGCTAGTTGTAAGCCTTAATTACGATGGCATTGCCGTTGAAAAAAACGGAGTAATAATACTCAACAAGCCAGAAGTTACCAAAATTTTGCACGAAAACGGCAAGTTTTTGTTTGTTGTGTAGGGGGGTAAATTTGTAGGTTTGGTGAGGGGTTTTGTGACAAAACATCCCCTCTTATATCGGGGAGGGCTAGGGTGAGGGGTTTGTAAAACATTCATTGTTTTTAAAAGACTCCACCCAACCTACCCTTTAAGGGGGGCGGGGCTGATAGGCTTTGCAGGTGGGGTCAGTATTTTTGAGTTTGGCGTGGGGATGGGGATAAAGAAAAAAAGTAAATGCGGTTTTTGTTTTGAAAAAGAATGGATTCTCGCCTGCGCGGGAATGATAAAAAAGTATGGGAGAGGAATGTGAAAAATCCACTAAAAGGTTGGTATTCCCACAAAAGTGGGAATCTAGGATATCATTGAATTGCTCTTTTGATTAGAAAATTATTAAAAAAATTTATGATAATAAAAATAGAGGACTTACAATTACAATGCAGTATTGGGGTCTACGAGGCCGAAAAACTTGCAAAACGCAACATTTTGGTTTGTTTTGAAATTGAGGTAAATTACGAAAACATTTTAGATAAAAACACGGACAACATTGAAACCGTGCTAGACTACGACAAAATTGTTAAAACCGCAGCCCAAATTGCCTCGGTCAAGCATTACAATTTACTAGAAACCCTTTGTGCCGCCCTAGGAGCCGGCATTTTGCAGCTTTCGCCCTTTGTAAAACTTTGCACCATTGAAATTAAAAAGCCCTACGCCATCCTCACGGCCAAAATGGTTAGTATAAAGCACGCATTTTCAGCCGTCAATTCATAAGGTGAGTTGGGGTTGTTGACGAGCTGTCGCCTTCTTTCTTGCAATTTTTATGCGTGGGGGCCTTCTATCGTTTTATCGTAGGCGGCAATGCGTTTTCTTGCTACTTCCTCTTACTGCCCCCCGCCCCCTATCCACCACACACTCCGCCCACTCCCGACCCGCCTATGCAGACTTCATATCGGCAATTTTGCTTTTTGGGGATGGGCTAGAGATAGGGGGCGGGGGCGTTTTTATAAAAACACAAAAAAATTAACAAAATGCTTGAAAATTATTTTTTTAGATAAATAGTTAGATGACAATAGAGAAAAATATATTTTTAAAAAAAGATGGATAATAACTTGTTAAAACGCATCGGCTCGGGCTTGTTGCTGGGTGGGGGCATTATTTTTTGCATTGCATTTGGCTCGTTTTTATACGCATCCCTTGTTTTTGTTATTTTTGTTGCCGCGGTTTATGAGTGCTCAACAATTATTACAAAATCTGCCAGTTTTAAGGCTGCTTGTTTTAAGGGTCATGCGGAAAGCAAAGGGGTGGAGGAAGCAATTATTAAGCAAATTGTTTTATCAATTTGTGCTGTTATGGCTCCCGTTATTGCCTTGTTATATTTGCGATTTTGGGATGGGGCGAAGGGTTTTTATCTAACAATTTGGCTATTTGTTTGCATTTGGAGCTTTGATACAATTGCATTTTTTGCAGGAAGAGCCATTGGCGGCCCAAAGCTTGCACCCTCAATTAGCCCTAAAAAAACTTGGTCGGGGTTTATTTTTGGAATCTTTGGTGCAGTAATTTCGTGCTTGCTAGTGCATTACGTTCTTAATTTTAACACAAATGCCATTGTTTTTGTTTTAATTACTATTTTGCTTGCGGTTTTGTCGCAAATGGGCGATTTGGCGGAGTCCAAATTTAAACGCCACCACAAAGTTAAGGATAGCGGCTCAATAATACCCGGTCATGGTGGGGTGTTAGATAGAATGGACGGGTTTTTTCTCGCCGCCCCCGCTCTAATGATTTTGTATATTTTGTGGTCCTCACTTGCTTTTGTATTTGGTTTTTCAACCTTCATCTAATGCCTCATTTGATTTAATTTTATATGCTACAAATTAACTTAATGCTTATACTAAAAGCTTTGCTTCAAATTGGTATAACAATTGCAGTTTTGCTTGTTGCAGTTGCCTACCTTACACTTTTTGAGCGAAAAGTTATTGCCGGCATGCAAATGCGAAAGGGGCCAAATGTTAATGGGCCGTTTGGGCTGTTGCAGCCTCTTTTTGACGGCTTAAAACTTTTATTTAAGGAGCCAATTTTACCCACAAATGCCGATAAAATTTTGTTTTTAATTGCCCCAATGATAACTTTTTGCCTTGCAATTGCTGCTTGGGCGGTTATTCCATTTGGTGGGTCTTCGGTTATTTCAAACATAAATGTTGGGGTTTTGTATTTGCTTGCAATATCCTCACTTGGTGTTTATGGTATTATACTTGCTGGGTGGAGCAGTGGGTCTAACTATCCGTTTTTGGGGGCAATGCGATCGGTTAGTCAAATGATTTCCTACGAGGTTTCAATGGGCTTACTTATTATTTGCGTGGTTTTACTTAGTGGAACATTTAACATAAAACAAATTGTTGAGGCGCAAAAGAGCCTGTGGTATTTTATACCGCTTTTTCCTGCTTTTGTTATGTTTTTTATCTCAGTAGTTGCCGAAACCAACCGCCATCCATTTGACTTACCCGAAGCCGAGGCCGAACTTGTTGCCGGCTTTAACATTGAATACTCCTCAATGGGCTTTGCCGCTTTCTTTTTGGGCGAATATGCTAATATGATATTGATGTCCACAATGACGGCAATCTTTTTTCTTGGCGGCTGGCTCCCTCCTCATCAATCCCTTGCTTTTATACCCGGTTTTGTGTGGATGTTTTTAAAAATACTCTTCTTGCTATTTGTATTTGTTTGGATAAGAGCCGCTCTGCCACGCTATCGCTACGACCAACTTATGCGTCTTGGTTGGAAGGTTTTTTTGCCACTATCCCTATTAATGGTTGTTGCCGTTAGCACCTTTGTTGCAATAAAAAGTTTTTAGATTTTAACAAAAAAAGCTACTTAAAATATGTTTATTTATAATTAAGTTTATGTCTACCAAAAAATTTACGGCTTGTGTCATTGGCTCGGGGCCGGGGGGCTATGTTGCGGCAATAAGATTAGCACAACTTGGTATAAATACTTGCATTGTTGAAAGGGAGCATTTAGGCGGAATTTGCCTTAACTGGGGGTGTATTCCAACTAAGGCCTTGTTAAAATCGGCGGAGACCTTTCAAACCATAAAAAAATCGGCCGATTACGGCATTGACTTTGATAGCAAATCTTTGAAGGCAAATGTAAAGCAAATTGTTGAACGCTCTCGCGGAGTTGCCGCAAAGCTATCTGGAGGCATTGCAATGCTTATGAAAAAAAACAAAATTGAAGTTATAAAAGGCGAGGCAAAATTTGTTTCGTCAAGCGAAATTGAAATTAAAAGCTTTGCAAAACCCGATATTTGCGGGCATAAATCCAGCGATTTTGAGGGCTCGCAGGAGGTGCAAAAAATTTCTGCCGATTATTTTATTATTGCAACAGGGGCAAGAGCCCGCCAAATTAAAGGCTACGAGCCAGATGGTAAACTTGTGCTTACATATAAGGAGGCAATGGCACAATCCACACTACCACAAAAGCTTTTGGTTGTTGGCTCGGGGGCAATTGGTATTGAATTTGCCTCGTTTTACAATGCAATTGGCTCGCAGGTTACCGTGCTTGAAATGCTGGAGCGCATAGTGCCAACCGAGGATATAGAAATTTCAAAACTTGCCGAAAAGCTCTTTAAGGCACAAGGCTTAAACATTTTAACAGGGGCGGGGCTTGTGAGTTTTACAAAAAAAAGTGATAGCATTGTTGTGGAATACAAACTTGCCGATGGCGAAGTAAAAAAAGAGGAATTTGACCGCGTAATTATGGCCGTTGGGGTTGTGCCAAATAGCGAGGATATAGCCATTGAAAAAACCTCCGCAAAAAAAGACGAAAAAGACGTTATACAAACCGATAAATACTTGCAAACAGCGGACGCCAAAATTTTTGCCATTGGCGATGTAACGCAGGGGCCGTGGCTAGCCCACAAGGCAAGCCATGAGGGAATTATTGCTGCGGAAAAAATTGCCGCCTTACTTTGTAAATATTCGGCCGAAAAGATTCATCCAATTAATAAAAACAACATTCCGGGCTGTATTTACACAACTCCGCAAATTGCTTCCGTTGGACTTACGGAGGCAAAAGCAAAAGAACTTGGCTATGAGCTAAAAATTGGCCGCTTTAACCCAATGGGCAACGGCAAGGCAATTGCAAGCAACAAAACCGAGGGGCTAATTAAAACTATTTTTGACAAAAAAACCGGCGAGCTACTTGGGGCTCACCTAATTGGCGGCGATGTTACCGAATACATCTCGGCCTTTTTAGTTGGCAAAACAATGGAAGGCACCGAGCTAGACTTTCTCTCAACAATCTTTCCCCACCCAACCCTCAGCGAAATGATTCACGAGTCGGTTCTTGATAGCGAGGGCAAGGTGATTCACATGTAGGTCCTTTGTTAGTTGTCGCCCCAGCAAAAGAGAGCTATTTACAAATTTATACAAACCTACCTTTTTTAGCTAGCTTTTTCATTCAACCCACTTCCATCATTCCCGCTCCCCTCTGTTATTCCCGCGAAGGCGGGA
>JGI12421J11937_10001042_pt1 | contig 11155 bp, 11 predicted proteins | sample LakErihyJuly2011_2_FD_11937 | JGI IMG/M metagenome (IMG submission 11937)
GAACTATTCCAAGAGCGCGGAGACGCACGACGACCCCAACCATAAGATGTCCCGCTACTGGTTGAATCCCTGGTCCCAGCCAAATAGATGGCCCGGGCGGTCTTAATGGTCTTCGAATTACATTGTGGGCAACGGTCCGGAGGGTTCGCCGGTCGTGGGGGAAGATGACTGACAGGTGGAGGCGCTTGCACCGGCTGTGAAGCGGGGTTCTGCGTCGGGTAGGCCAAAGGAGTCGGCGCAGGGAAAGGGTTAGGCACCGGAGGGGCACTGCGAGGGGCCTGAACCGGCGCCGGAACGGGCCTCGGGGTGGGCGGAGCCGACGGCAACGCACTCGCAGCCGTCTGCTGGCCAAAGCGCGGCACCCCGAGCACGAGCGGCAAACCAGCCACCGGCTGCCAGCCGCTCATGCCTTTATACCAATAGTGATCGGTCGGCTCAATTAAACCGTTCTGCCAATGCCGCAAAAGACCCGAGGCATCCAGACGATGAATCTCCTTCCCGCTTCGGGAAATATGATAGGTATTATTATCGCGATTGAATGCCATAGGTTTTTATAGAAGTGATCAAAGTTCCCCCTTAAGGGCGCGAAAGCTGCTGCTGCATCTGCTGGACGTTCGCCAAGTACGTGGAGAGCAAAATCACGCTTAAGAGTGCACCCCCCAGCCCTATTACTCCCCAGCCAAAAGTGTTATAGACAGCGTGAAATAAGGCCGGTACGACCAAGGCCAAAATCCAGAGCCCATAACGTTTCTTGGGATTAATAACTGCGAACGAGATGAAATAGCCGGCAATCCCGGTCCAGATGGCATGAATGAAGGGCAAGGAAGTCAGCCGGGCAATGTTCATGAAGTAGGCCGTGTCCACGCCTTGGGTACGATTCAAAGTCAGCTGATAAGTGACGCCCTCGCAGATCCCGAAGCCGAGTCCTGACATCATAGCGTAAAAAACAACGGTCTGCGGCAGAAGTAACTGGCCGGGACGACGCACGAGCCAAAAGATGATGGCGGCCTTGCAGAATTCCTCGCTTAAGCCTACTCCCAGGAACATCCCAAAGAACTTCGGCAGGATCGCATCCGCCTTCGCCCAGCCGTAGAGAATTGTCCACGGGGGAAGGTTCTGTAACAGCAATAAGACTGGAATGGAAACGAACGCCGTCACCAGGAAGCACAGGACGCAGGTCTTCGGCACCATCTCCGGGGTCTTAAAAAGGTAATAGAAAAATAACGCCCAAATGACCGAGAAGTAGAGCGCCAAAGCCCAATAACCCACCCAAGCAAAGGGGGCGATGGCGAGGGCTACCGCTGGACCAAGGCCGATGGCGGCCAGGTAGACCAAGCGGCGATCCTTGAACCAAGCCAGGGAAGAGATCGTCGCCCAAGGAAAAAGTAGCGATAAGTCAAACGACTGGAGATTCTGCCAGGTCTGCTGGAAGGGGTTCCCTGTTCCCACTGACGGCATCGTGGCTCCTTGAGCGGACAACAGTTGGGCCAGCGGAACCGCCACAGCTCCGGGCAAGGAGGCATCCCTCGCCAAGTCATGCGGGAGTAGTCCGCCTTGGGCTAGATAGTGCTGAACTGCAGCCAGTGAATAAGGCCCGAAATCCTGCCCATTCCTGCTGACGATTATTCTCACGAGTTTCTGAAGGCGTCCAAGGAGCTCAACCGGAACGTTGGTCGGCCTGATAATTACGTTGTACGATAGTTCCCGACGTCCGGCAACTCGGACAAACAACGATAGACGGCGGAGGCCTGGAAAGACAGCAAATCGTGCCGCACTTCGAGCAGAAAATCATTTCAGCGGCCTCACAGAAAGGGCACGGCCGGCAATCTTCGAGCTGACTTGAATCCACCTTGGGCAGACTCAACGTCGAACCGCCCGAAAGGGCGTCGTCACCGACCAAGGGATGGGCGCCACGTGAAACGTAACACCCTTTATCGCGGTCGGCGGAATACCGCAGGAGGTAAGCGCCTCTCCCCTGCTGACAGAGAACCTTAAGGAGGATTTGCCTAGGGTTGCCGTCATGGATGGGGGCCTTACTCAAATCAATGCGCCTCACGGCATCGGGGAGCTTATCTAGGGCAGTCTTATCCTCACCGTCGCCAACCGCCCGGCTGGCGGTATCGACGGAACTCGAGATCCACCGGAATAGGCTGCTAAAACCTTCCGTATCCATGGCATCGACATGCAGGACATTAGGGGTGATTTCCCCCAGCTGCTTCCAGTCTACATCATCTCCACAACCAATGGCGTAAACCGTGGACTTCGAGGCTTTCAATTCGGCAGCACCAGCTTGCCATTTATCGGTCGAGACACCGTCGGTGATGATAAAGACAATCGGCCGGAAATCGCCCTTCACATCGATCGAGCTTTTCCGGACCTCCGCTTTAATCGACTTAGCCGCTAACGATAAGGCATCACCAAGGGCCGTCCCAGGAGCTAAGGGGAGTGAAGGTGGCTGAATATCCTCCAGCGGGGTCAGGGGCATGAGTTGCTTGGCCTTAGTTGCAAAGGTGATGAAACTCAGGAACACCGTTTCCAGTGCATGCGGGTTTCGGCGTAGCTCCTTCAACATGGCGTCTACCGACTTACGAACGGCCGCAATGCCCGGTCCAATCATGGACTCCGAGCAATCAAGCAGAACGTAGACAGGCAAACGGCGCATGGGCAGGGATGTGTGGCGGGCAGCGCTAGATTAGCGGCGAACCAGGCTCCAAGCCTTCTTGAAAGGCCAGAAGATCAACTGGAAGATTCCGCCGACGACATAATCGACTAATTTCATGATGGGCATAAACACCTTCAGGAAAGGCTGAGCGACCTTACGGACACCACCGACTTCGGCATACAAAATAGCAAGCGCTAGGATAATGATGATGCCAATGAACTTTCCGAGCGGGCCGATATGCACATGGGTAATCAGTTCAGAGAGGAGTAAACAGCCGACATAGCCAATCAGGATGAACGAGGCCGACTCCAGGATCGGGAAACGTTCGATGAGTTTGATGCAATAGCCAGCGACAAAGCGCAGGGCCAAGATGCCGATGAACACCCCCGTGCAAACCACCCAAAGCTTATCCGACAACGCCACCGCGGCGACGACGTTGTCGACACTCAGGCTAAGGTCCATGATCTCGATACCAATGATGGTAGCGACAAGGCCGCGACCAGCGGTATGGACCGCACCCTCTCCGGCGGCCTCTTCGGCCTCCTCTTCGGCGGCCTTCTCCGCGAAGTGCTGGCACATCAGGTAGACCAAATAGGCGGCACCCACGATCTTAAGCCAAGGATTGGCGATGATGAGACCCGCACAGAGTAACGCGATTCCACGAAAAACGTAGGCTCCGATGATACCTAGACGTAATGCCAGTTTTTTCTGGTCACCAGGCAAGTGCGAGGCCATGGCGGCAATGGCCAAAGCATTATCGACCGAAAGCAGACCTTCGATGATGATGAGCGAAATAATGACCGGGATAGCGGCCTGTAATTCGACGAGGGAGGGTAGGTATTCCATGTTTATGTGTTAGAGAGTGGGGTTAGGCAAAAGCGTGAAAGGGTCTTAGGCTTTGATGATTTGGACGGAAACGAGCCGTCCACCGGCCGCCGAATCGAGGATGAGCTTCTGGCCATCGAACAACTCAACTTGGCTACCAACCGAAACGGGCGTTGGTGCGCCATCTTTAGTCGCGTCAACCATCGCAGTTAACTTCTGATTGACGAAGATCCACTTGCTTCCCACCAAACTGAAATAGCCCACTGGCTTCATGTCATCAGCGGAAAGATTCGGCGAAAGGATCACGTTGCGATTGGTGTGCCACTTATAGATATATTGGTTGGCGTAGACCATCAGCCGGTGCTTGTCGTCCTTGAACGAGCCCTTCCCGTAATTGGTGTAGAGGTTCAATACCGGCAAAGTACCCGAAAAGGCAGTCCCGCAGAAGGAGCACTTGGGCTTATTGGTGTTATCAAAAACATACCATTTATGAGTACAGCTGGAATTCTGGCAGGGCTGCATCAGGTCGACCGTCTTGATGAGCGCCGTTTCCCATTCGTCCGCCAGCGGACGGAGGCTCGGGTTATGGAGCCCGTCGACAAAAGCGCGGTCGAAGAGTACCTTCAGGTACGGACCAGTAATGGCGTATGGCAGCTTGGTGACATCCGCGAACGGGAGGTCCGTTTTTTTGACTTCTTTCAGGTTGGGGCGATTGCGGTTATCGGTTGGGTGCTCGATGAACAAGGCCTTTGCGCCCATCTCTAGGTTCTGACGTTCCTCTTCCGTCTTGGCGGGATGGATCAGCCCACCCTTCAGCGGATGCCGGTAAAGCATATACATGTAGATCAAGACCGCCAAGGCATGCCGATCGGTCTCAATTCGGGGCAGTTTGCGATTCGGATCCTTCACCGGAAGATGCAAAGTGGCCATTACTTCAGGCGCGATGAAGTCGGGGGTCCCAATCACATCTGGCGCAAACTTCCCTGGTACCACGAGCCCGTCGATGTCGATCACGGCGGCGCTGCCAGATACCGGGTCAACGAGGACATTCTTATAGGATAGGTCCGAGTGGGCTAAGCCGGCGGCATGCAGACGTTTCACCGCGCGCGAAATTTTGACGCAAATCTGGAAATAGCTTCGCCAGTCACCGCGTTCGCGGTCGTCCAGGTACTTCTGCTGATGCGTACCCGTCGAGAACCATTTGCCTTCCTTATCCTTCCCCTTGATGCTCAGCAGACTATCGTTATTCTTCGAGCCGAACTTGAAAAAGAAGTGGCTGGCGTAGGTGGGCGCACAGATACCCAACCGGCCGTTATGCTCGACCACGTGCGTCGGCCAGCAATAGACGGTCTTCCAATACTCGCCGCCGGGCTGATCGAAGATGCGCTGGCGGTAAACGCCAACAATATTGGTGAGGCGATCCTTAGCATTGAAATCCTGCGGAGACCGAAAGAAGGCGACGACGTAGGACTTATCTGGCGAAAAGTAGACGTCCTTCATGCCCCCCTGACCAATCATTTTGTCTACGAACTCGATTGGAGAGCCGTCGGTGGCTTTAAGTTTGATGATAGTGCTCATGCTTTCGGCTATTTAGATTCAGGGGGTGTTGCCGTGCTGTCTGGCGCGAGCGCAGGGAGGAGAAAGACGATAGTGCGGTCATCATGATTACCTGCTGACTTAAACGATAACCACTTAAGTAGCCGGGCATCGGCTTCTGCTTCATCGAAGTGTGTAGCCGTGGTGACTTCAGTCCAAAAGGCATCCCAGCAACCCTTGTCCTTAAGGCTTTCCTCTGTCGGGAAACGTGGGTCTGTAATGCCATCGGTCATCAGCACCACAGCGCTCAAGTCTTGCACGAAGGCCGCATGTAGGCGGCTCATGTTCTTATCGGCATCTTCGAAGACGTGGTTGACGGTAAGAAATATAGTTTGGCCGGCGAATTCCCCGCTGTCGGGCTCGCAGAAGGCAATAGGAGTGCCATCGCCTTGGCGGATTCCAACACCGCCATCTCCAATGGTAAAGGAGACCAGGACCCAGCCAGTCGGGAGCTTCTTGGCCCCGCAAATGAGTAAGGTCGTGTGGAAATCCTTAGGTGGACGTGGCGGGTCCATCGACGCCGCTTCATCCTTAATCGCCTTCAGTGCCGAATGTGCTGTTCCCACCAACCAATGATAAAGCTCCTGCTTTAGTTTGCCTGAGTTCCCCTCTTCGACCAGAGGGATGATTGCTTCCTCTAACTTGATGGCGCCCTCCCCTTCCAACCACTGACGTAGAGTGGCCTGCGAAGTCTCACATGCCAGTTCGGAACCGCGACGGGAGAGTTTGGCTGAACCGGCACCATCGGCCGCGACCAAAAGGTGCCAGCCCGATGGCTCATGGAAGCTCAGTCGATAGTCGTCCTCACGAAAAGAGCCTTCGTGGGCATGCGAACGGCCGCGCTGACTCGCTGCAAAAACGCGGGCGTAGGGTGTCTCCATCTTTTCATGGGCAACGTTAGGCTTCTGAAAAGGGGCGGTCGGATCCGTCTCTAGGTTCTTCCACAACGAATCCGGGTCGGGATTAATCGTGACCTGCGAGAACTCCGACAACAGAGGGTGATGCGGCCGGTCAGGATGAGAGAACTCCACTTCAAGGCGAAGCTCGCCCGAGACAATCGGTGTGCAGACGAGCTCTTGGGCGTCATCGTCTACGATAATCCCTAAGGCCTCTAGGCCTACCCACCGAACATTCCAACCCTCCGTCCCACGAACCACTTTGCTAATGGGTATACGGACAACCTTACCTACGGTCAGGTTAACCGGAAGACGTTTTTCTACCTTAGGGCGCTGAACAACTACCAAAGGCTTATATGCTTGAAAAATAGCCGTGTGCAGCATGCGCAGATTCTGGGGGCGTTTCATCGGGTCGATTGAAAGCGCCTCGAGAATAGCCTTCGAAAGCTCCGGCTGGTCTGGAATGCTTAAGGCAAGGTCAGCCTGCCAGCTCCATAGCCTGCGCTTTCCACGAATGGGAGGATGCCCAGCGAACGCACGATAGGCGATGGCCGCGATAGCGTAAACCTCACCTTGAGGAGTGGTTGGCGTATCGTCGGTTAGCTCAGGGGCGCGATAGAACAAAAAACCTGCCTCCCGCTTGACCTCAGCTTTCTCGAGATAATCAAGGTCAACGTTCGTTCCATCGTTCACCAGTAAAGTCTCCGGAACCAAACTCGGGTGAAACTCCCCCATCCGATGCAACTTCTCATCAAGAAAGCGCATGACTCGACCGAGGGCGAGCAGGATACGCGTGGGATCCCCTTCGGCGTAATCATCTGCCCAAAGGTCGAAAGTATTTAATGGCTCTTGAGACATGGATGAAAAATAACTTTAGCAGACAACGCTGATCTCTGCTGGTGGGGGTGGGAGACTGACCTCGCTGGCGGTGCCGGCGCTGAGGTTGCCATTGGCGACGGCAGAAGAGACCCATTTGAAAAAGGCGAGGAAGGTATTTCCGTCCATGGTATCCAGGGAGACGACATGACTGCAAAGCAGCTTTAGTTGCGCACACAGACGCTCGCCATCCAGTTTGCTTTTTTCGACGTCCCTTGAGCCGGACTTCATTAACGCGGCACAGCCGACCACGGTCCCAAACCCAATGGACTTAACCTGGGGAACCATCGCGGTAAACTCGGCGGAATCGGAAGGAGTACCGTCGGTCATGATAAACAGCAGCGGGCGCCAATCCCCCTTCTTTGACTCCGTGGACTTGATTACGTCGGCCCTCACGTTTCGACAGACTTCTCGTAACGCCAAACCTGTCATGGTTGGGCCGGAGTCGGGCACGATAATCTCGGGCAGGATAAATTCATCGAGCATAGTCAAGGGCACCAAGGTTTTGACCTCACGGTCAAAGGTCATCAGGCACAAGTGTACTGTTTCGAGCGCATTTGGATCTTGGCGCAAGGAAGCCACCAAGGACGCGAGGCCATTCTTCACCGACTCAATGGGTTCCCCCTTCATGGAGCCAGAAGTATCCAGCAGAATATAAACGGGGAGGCGTCGACTCATGGGGTGAAAGCTCCTGCCGATCCTGCGTCGCCTTTAGACGACGACCTTGATTTCGGGCGGAGGCGGCGGGAGTTCGCTGAGTCCCTGGACGTCTTTACCAGCCTGCTCGACGCTCTTGCTGCCTTGGCTGACAGAAGCGCTGATCCACTTAAAGAAAGCCTTCATTGAAGCTGTATCCGAGGTATTAAGCCTGACGACAGATTCTGTGATCTGCTTGAGGGAGGTCTCATCGCCGTTATCAACGCAGCAACCAACGATAACACCCCACTTTTCCTGACGGAAGCGGGCGAGACCCTTCTGCCAGTCGTCGGTGGGGCCACCATCGGTCATAAGGAAGACCATCGGGCGCCAGTCGCCCTTCGTCGTCGGGGTCGTCTTTACTAAGTCCTTTTTGACGCAGTTAGCGACCAGTTCGAGGGCTGCACCAAGGTCGGTCGAGCCATTAGCATCGATGGTCGGAGGCTGAAAAGCGGTCAGTTCCGTGAGCGGTACAGCGACATTGGCACCACTACTGAACGTGATGACGCTCAACCAGGCAGTCTCGAGAGCGTAGGGGTCCTGACGGAGTGAGGCGACCAGCATCTGGACGCCATTCTTGACCTGTTCGATCGGTTCACCGGACATGGAACCAGAAGTATCAAGGAGGAGGTAGACGGGCAGACGGCGGCTCATGGGAGTATGCGGGGTGTAATCATTAGATTGTTACTACGTGGTTTAAAAGGCACTCAACCCCCAAATCCCCCCTGAAGGCCACGGCCGAAGAAACCTGCCCGATTAGGGCGGATTACCCAACCTTATGCTAAAAGAATAATATTATAATAGGCCCGACCCGGTGTAACCGGGTGCGTGCTTAAGCAAAGCGCTTGGCGTACTTGCCGGTAAAGGTCTCGAGGCCACCCTTGTAGCCAATCCCCATCGCCTCAAAACGCCAGGAACCACCGCGCTTGTAGAGGCGGCCAAACTCGACGGCGGTCTCGACCGAAAAGTCCTCGCCGAGCTCATACTTACAGATCTCCACTTGCGTCACCGCATCATAGACACGGATGAATGAATTACGCACTTGGCCGAAATTCTGACGGCGCGTCTCGTAGTCGTGAATCGTGACAGTAAAGACAATCTCCTCAATGCGGGCATCGACCTTGGTAAGGTCCACAGTCAAAGTCTCATCATCCCCTTCGGAACTCCCACCCGTCCGGTCATCACCAGAAGACTTGACCGCCCGGTCGGAAGATTCAGGCGTATTGTAAAAGACAAAGAAACTTTCGGCGGGGACCTGCTTGTCCGCTGCTAGCATAAAAGCCGAAGCATCTAAGTCAAATTCCTCGCCGGAGCGAGCGCTGGGATCCCAACCGAGCCCGACGCCGATTTTCTGGAGACCGATGTCGACGCGTTGACCTTTAGTTAGGTTGATTGCCATAGAAGTATCAGCTGGTGAGGGTTAAATGAATCAAAGGTACTGGTTCGCGAGAGCTTCCAGACCGCCATTACGGCCCCGGCCGATAGCCTCGAACTTCCAAGAGCCACCACGCTTATATAGACGACCAAATTCTACCGCAGTCTCGGTGGAGAAATCCTCATCCAGTTCATACTTGAGTAGCTCTTGTCCATTGGCGGCATCGTAGATGCGGATGAAAGCAGAACGGACTTGGCCAAAGTTCTGACGACGTTCTAAGGCCTTATCAATGGTCACAGCGACGACTACTTCGGAAACCTTTGGGTCAATGGTACCCAAATCCACAAAGACGGTCTCATCATCGCCGTCGCCTTCGCCTGTCCGGTTATCACCGGAGTGACGCACAGACTTGTCCGGTGACTCAAGATTGTTGTAAAAGACCACGTGAGCCTCGCTCAGGCATTTACCATTCTCTCCGAGCAAAAAAGCGGTGGCGTCTAGGTCAAAACCCTCCCCTGGCGAAGCCAGCGGATCGGGGTTCCAGCCTAAACCGATTGCAACCCGCTGCAACCCGACATCGACGCGTTGACCTTTAGTAAGATTGAGTGCCATAAAAAAGTATTAGGCGGTGCGATAGTCTGCCGCTAGGCGCACGACCGTCTGCCCCACGAACATATCAGTGGTTGGATCGCCGATGGCTGCAAATTTCCATTCGGTGCCATGGCGATAGAGACGTCCTAAAATCATTGCTCGACGGCCGCGATACTGTGGCTCGGCCGCGACATTATAGGAGGCAACGACCTCGCGGACGTTGGTCGGGGTACCCTCAAACATCCGAATCTTGGCGTAAGGGATCATCGAGAAGTCCTCTTCCCCGCAGTTATTAAGGAAAAAAATGACCTGCGCGACATTGGATGGAATGCGCGTGAGGTCCACCGTGATGGTTTCGTTATCCAACCCATCGTCGCCGCCGGCATCGCCTGTCCGGTCATCGCCCGTGTGTCGCAGGGCGCCATTAGCTGCGTCAAGTTTACCAGGGGGTAGACCGCACTTGGCGAGTAATGAGGTATTATAGAGCGGAGAATAGATGTGGTCGCAGCGGTTGCCCGAAGTGTCGAGCAGCACCGCGCTGAGGTCGAGGTCGACGTCGACGTTCGTGCTACTGAAACCGAAGAAAGTAGACTTCTTGATGCTTCCCCAGTTGACCCCCACGCAGAAGGACGTGAGGGAAGCGCCCGAAGATTTCCTGAGGTCGATTTTTTGACCCTTTACTAAGTTAATAGCCATGTTGTGTGAGGTAAGTTGTTACTTCGAACTTAGCGGCATGACCTACCCCTTCCAGCCCGAACAATGCCTAAACGTCCAAACCTATAAAGAATAATAATATAATAACAATATAGGCCGGGGCTCCCTGCCCCTCCTAAATACAACGACTTTCCGGGCAGACTGGCCTACTCGGACGAGGTAATCTCGGAGTCGCGGATTGGCAGGACGGGCTTATTTAATCTGCGGCCGACTTACCCATGCTGTTCGGCATGACCCGGTGACTAACAATAATATTATTGTAAACTTAACGTCTTTGACGCGCACGGGATGGAGGCTACGGTGCGGCATGAGCTCAAATAACCAAAGCTGCGGATGCCTGATTGTCGCGGCGGTCGTCATCGGCGTGGCCAGCCTGATNAGCCAGTGCAACGACAANCACTCCTCNGCACCGAAGGTTANTCAGCCCTCGACNGGGTACGTCGCACCGGCCCCNNACATCCCGACGGTCGCAGAGCCGTTTGGTCAGCTGCAGAGCGGCGGGGTACGCGGAGCTAGTGCTGCCTTAAAAATGACGAACAACATGAATAGCCCGGCATATGTTAAGATCGTCGATGGGGCGGGGAGCCTGAAAGCCACTATTTATCTCCGCGCCGGCGAATCCTATGAGTTGGGAGTTAGTCCTGGAAATTACTTGATCAAGTACGTCACCGGGTCTGGCAGCGAGTGGCGCGGTACGACGCATTACTTTGGCAAGAGTTCAAGCTTCTACGCGGACAAGACACCTGCCTACATTGGGTATAACGAGAAACTCTCGGTCACTTTCTTTACCCGGGTCACTCGAGGCGGCTCAGGCGGAAGTAACCTGAATAAAATCGGCGAGGACGATTTCTGAACTTCACAGAGTGTCACACACAGCGTCAGGCCGTGCCCACCCATAGCCTAAACCAAGAACCGCGTCTTTTA
>JGI12421J11937_10001045_pt1 | contig 11129 bp, 11 predicted proteins | sample LakErihyJuly2011_2_FD_11937 | JGI IMG/M metagenome (IMG submission 11937)
TGCCCGGCAGGTTGATGATGAGGCCGCTGCCGCGTGTGGCGGCGGTCTGGCGCGAGAGAATGGCGGTGGCCACCTGCTCGAGCGAGCGGAGGCGCATGAGCTCGCCGAAACCGGGCAGCTCTCTCGTGGCGACAGCGAGCGTTGCCTCGGGGGTGACGTCGCGCACCGCAGGGCCTGTGCCGCCCGTGGTGAGGACGAGGCTGCAGCCCTCTTGGTCGATGAGGTCGATGAGCGTTGCCTCGATGATGGGCTGCTCGTCGGGGATGAGGCGGTAGCAGGTCTCGAAGGGATGCAGCAGCACCTCGTCGAGGTAGGCAGCGATCGCGGGGCCGGAGCGGTCTTCGTAGGTGCCCGCGGTGGCGCGGTCAGAGACGGTGACGATGCCGATCCGGACGGGCTGGGTCATTGCGCCGCGGGGTAGGCGAAGCCGCGGAGCGAGGCGACCCAGATGCCGAGCGCTACGGCGGCTGTACCCAGCAGGGCGGCCGCAGAGAAGCAGATGCGGATGATGTGGGCGAAGGAGGGGTGGCGGTGGCTCGCGGAGGTGTAGGCTGCAAAGGCGCCGGCGATGGAGAGGACGACCGCAAAGAAGGCGAAGTGCTCTTTGACCTCGAAGCCGAGCCCTGCGAGCTCGGAGTAGATGTAGAGGTGGCGTTTCACCTCGATGCGGTAGTCGGGGTAGATATACCAGCCGAGGGCGTTGCCCGCGAAGAGAAGCGAGGCAGCGAGGTAGGCGGTCAGGCGGGTGCCGAAGGCGGGCCGCGTGGCCTTGCGGAGGGCGACCCAGGGGTGGAAGCAGAGGGCGACTGCCAGGAGCAGGATGTGGCCGTGGATGTTGGCGAGGAGGAGGTTCATGCGAACACCACCATCAGGATCGCGGAGAAGACAATCACCCAGGGCGCCGCGCGCAGCAGGGCCGTTGCGCGGGCTTCGCTGTTGGCTGCGATGCGTGGCCAGGCGAGCATGAAGAAGGTGCCGATGAAGGCCGAGAGGGCCATGCGCCAGAAGTAGTCGATGCGGGCCGTGGCGATGACGCCGACGGGGTCAAAGGGCGGCGATGTTGCCGCAGCGTAGGCTCGGTCGAGCGCGTAGAAGAGGGTGGCCGTGATGGCCCAGACAAGGAGCGACTCGGCGCGGACGATGGCAGGGGAGCGTAGCTCAGACATGGGCCGGCAGGGTGATGGGGTTTGGGATGAAGGGTTGACCCTCGCGGTGGGCGACAACGCGTGGGCATTCCGGGTCGGGGTGGAAGGGGTCGCCGTGATGGTAGAACTTGGAGACGGCCTTGCAGCCGCCCTTGCAGACGAGCCGGTAGGGGCAGGAGGCGCAGGGCTCGGGGGCGGTGGTATGGAAGCTGCGCCAGCGCTCGAGGACGGGGTGGTCGTCCCAGCGCTCGGTGAGCGCGGCGACGGAGCCGAGCCGGTCGTTGATGAAGGAGCAGGCGGTGGCGGCGCCCTCGGGGGAGACGGCGGCGAGGACNTTGCCGGCCTCGCAGCCAACGACGCCGAGCGCAGCGAGGGTGTCGGGGTTGGGACCGGTGGCGCAGAGCAGGGGGACGAAGGAGCAGTCGACCTTCATCTTCACGGTGGGGTGCTGGTCGATGAGGGCGACGACGCGGGGGAGGAGCGAGGCGGCCTGTTCGGGCAGGAGGCGGTCGTGCGGGTAGCTGACGCCGGCGCGGCCCGTGGGCTTGAGGCGGAGGAGTTCGACCTCGTTTCCGCCGCGGCGTGCAATCTCTGCGGTGGTGGCCTCGAGGTCTCCGATGGTGTGGCGCGAGACGACGAAGTTGATGCCGGTGGGTACGCCTGCAGCGACGAGGAGGTCGAGGGCGTGGAGGGCGATGGCGGCGCCGTCGTAGCCGCGGCTGTTGCGGTAGGTTTCGCCGAGCCCGTCGAGCGAGAGGTTGACCTGTCCGAAGCGGCGGCACTCGTTTGCGAGTTCGGCGGTCATGCCGAGGCCGCTGGTGGTGAGGTTGGGGACGAGTCCTACGCTGCGGGCATGGTCTGCGATGGCGAAGAGGTCGTCTCGAAGCATGCTCTCGCCGCCGCCGAGCGCGACATGGAAGACACCCTGGGCGGCGAGTGCGGAGAGCCAGGCGAAGACCTCCTCGCGGGGCTGCTGTGCGCCGTCTGGCGTGGCGTTGACGTAGCAGCGGGGGCAGCCTGCGTCGCAGCGGCGGGTGAGCAGGAGGTGGACCTCGGTAGGTGCGGAGAGGTGTCCGCGTGGGTTGTCCCAGCGCTCTTGGTGGGGGAGGCCGAGCTCGGTTGCGAGGGCGCGATCGACGAAGAGGAGCGCGGGCGGATCGTCGGTGGCGACGATGGCGCCGAAGTCTTCGGGCCGGATCTTCATGCGGGGTCGGCGGGCGGCGGTTCGGTCGTCGGTGTGGTAGCCGCGCGCGGGAAGAGCAGTGCTGCGGTCTGGTAGACGGCGGTGGCTGCGACGGCGCTCCAGAGCATGAACTGGACGACGCTGCCGACGGAGCTGGAGTTGGGGTTGAAGCCGGCCTGCAGGCGGAGGAGTCCGGGGTGGCCGTCGATGGCTGCGGCGAGCTCCTCGCGGGTGCGGTGTAGCGTCTGGTGAGCCATGGCGGTCAGAGTCCCATGAGGTGCTGCAGGTTGNCTGCGTAGAGCACGAGGAAGAGTGCGGCAAGCATGGCTGCGATGTGGAGTGTTGCTGCGGCAAAGCGCCATCGTCCGACGGGCGGACGGAGGGCGTCGGCGATGCGGAGGAGCAGGAGCAGGAGCGTCACGGCGAGGCCGCCGGCTACGAAGGGAAGGAGGCGGCCGTGCTCCCAGGAATCGGCGAAGAGGCCGGCTCCGGCGAAGGCGTAGAGCGGAAAGAGGAGGCTGGGGCGCCAGAAGCGGGAGGGGATTTTGTGGGTTCGGCGGAGCAGTGCGACCCCGATATGGAGCGCAGCGAGGAGCAGCGTGAGGCAGGAGGCGTAGAGTGCGAAGAGGCTGAAGAGGTGGTCGTCGGCCTCGTCGTAGAGGCGGGTGGAGGTGGCTTCGTCGAAGGGGTTGGCGCTGAGCGCGAGTGTGCGGCGGACGCGGGTGCGCGCGTCGGCGCTGTCGCGGAACGAGGTGCTGGTGCGGAGGAGTCCTCCGACGGTGGCGGCGGCCTGCGCCGGAGTGAGGGTTTCTCGGTCGAGGAGGGCGCTGTAGGCGGCGCGGGCCTCTGCGGGGTGGCCTGCGCGGAGGGCTTCATCTGCGAGCCAGAGCTGGAGGTCCTGTTGTAGCGCGGGCCCTCTCGCGCGTTCGGCGAGCGAGCGGACGCGGGCGCCAGTGGGCGCCGCGCCGACCTGCGCGGCGTTGGCCTTTGCCTCGTCGAAGGCAGCGCGGAGCTCGGGCTCGGGCTCGGCGATGAGCGCGCGGAGTAGGTTGCTTCGGATCCGCGCAATGCGGGCGACACGGACGGAGGGGAAGCGGCTGGTGAGCTGGTCGTAGCGGTCGATGGCGCGCGCCCGGTCACCCGCCTTGGCGGCTGCCTCGGCTTCGTCGAAGAGGGCCTGCGCGGTTGCTTCGGGTGCTGGCTGAAGGTCGGCCGCGCCGCTTGCCTCTGCGCTGCCGGCCGCCGCCTCTGTGGCTGCGTCTGCGCGGCTCGTCGCCTGCGTGAGGGCGCATGCAAACAGGAGTGCGGTGAGGAGGCGGCGCATGGCTGCTGGCGCGCGGTTGGGCTGCAAGTCAGACCTCNGAGGGAGCAGGCTGGTGGGCTGCGTGAGGGGGTCGTAGTGGAGCGGCTGCGATGTGGGCAACGGTTGTCTGCGGGGTNGCATGTGGGTGACACTCTGGCTGTGTCGGGCGCGCGGCGCGAGCGTCTGGGCGGTGAGCGATTGCCATCACCTGTGGTGCGGTCGACACCCCGCTGCGCTGCGAGTAGGGGTGGCTCCGGCGAGGCGCGGTTGGTCGAATCAGGCGCGATGATCGTCTCTGGAGTGTGGCTGCGATGGGTTCTACGGCAAAGCGAACGCCCTCTCTGCTGGCGGCTGTGGATTTGGGATCCAACAGCTTCCACATGGTCATCGCCCGCGAGGTGCGCGGCGAACTTCAGGTGGTTGACCGGCTCAAGGAGCGGGTGCAGCTGGCAGCCGGTCTGACCGAGGCAGGGATGTTGGACGAGGCGTCGCAGGAGCGGGCCTTTGCAACACTGGAGCGGTTCGGTCAGCGGCTTCGTGGCGTGGCGCCCGAGCGGATTCGTGCGGTGGGGACGAGCGCGCTGCGGCAGGCACGCAACGCGCGGACCTTCTTGCGCGAGGCGGAGGCGCGGCTGGGCCACCGCATCGAGATTGTCTCGGGGCAGGAGGAGGCGCGGCTCATTCACGCGGGGGTGGCGCACACGTTGGCGTCGAGCCGCGCGCGCCACCTGGTCATCGACATTGGCGGTGGCAGCACCGAGTGCATCGTGGGCCGCGGTTTTGAGGCGGAGCTCTGTGAGAGCATCTCGATGGGCTGTGTGAGCTTCTCGCTCCGCTTCTTCGGTGATGGCGAGCTGGGCGGTGGGCGTTTCGACAAGGCAGTGTTGGCGGCCAAGCGGGAGATGCTGGCGGCGCGACACCGACTGCTGGAGCAGGGTTGGCGGAGCGAGGTTGGGTCGTCGGGGAGCATCGGGGCGATCGACGAGGTGGTTCGTGCGAATGGCTGGTCGACGAGCGGCATCACGCTTGCATCGTTGCAGAAGGTGCGCGCGGTGTTGGAGGCGGCGGGCAGCATCGACAGGCTCTCGATGAAGGGTCTGAAGAGCGATCGGAATCCGATTTTTGCGGGCGGCGTGGCCATCCTCATCGCGCTGTTCGAGTCGCTTGGCATCAAGCGGCTGCAGTATACGCAGGCGGCGATGCGCGAGGGGCTTCTCTACGAGCAGATGGGGCGGTTGCGGCACGACGACATCCGCGACTTCACCATCCGGCGCATGAGCGAACAGTACCATGTGGACGAGGTGCAGGCAGGTCGTGTGGAGGCGCTTGCCGTCTTCCTGCGGGAGCAGGTGGAGGGGCCCTGGTCGCTCGAGAGCGAGGAGGCCTCGGAGCTGCTCACCTGGTCGGCGCGTCTGCATGAGGTGGGGCTCTCCATCAGCCATTCGGGTTACCACAAGCATGGCGGCTATCTGGTCGAACATTCGGAGATGCCGGGCTTCTCGCGTGACGAGCAGGGGGCGCTTGCGCAGCTGATCCGGTCGCATCGGAAGTCGCTGGCCGACAAGAGCTTTGAGGCGCATAGCCGTGATGAGGCTGAGCAGCTTCGACGGCTGGCGGTGCTGTTGCGGCTGGCGGTGCTGCTGCATCGGGAGCGGGCGGAGGAGCCTGTGGTGCTGGCGGCGGCGCGGGCCCGGGGCAAGACGCTGACGCTGACCTTCCAAGCGGGCTGGCTGGCTGCGCATCCGCTCACGCTGGCCGACCTCGAGGCTGAGCGCGANGAGCTNCGTGCGANCGGCCTGAAGCTGGTCTTCGCCTAGTTCGCGCCTAGTTCGCAGCGGGGTCGAGGAGCCAGGTGAGTCGGCCGGGNAGGCGNGCTGCCCAGGCNGCCTCGTTGTGNACTGCGCCTGGGATGATGGCGGTGGTGATGGAGGCCGCATCGAANCCGGCTGCGATGAGTGCGGCGACCGTGCTGTTCATGGCTCCGATAAGCTCGTCTGCGTTGCGGCCGTAGACAACCTCTGCGTCGCCGTAGTCGAGCGAGAATCGGAGGGGTGCGGTGCGTGGGTGGCCTGCAGCGTAGGCTGCGAAGTCGGCGCCCGTGATGGCCGCGAGCGTGGTGGCGGAGAGGCCGAGCACGGCTGAGAAGGTCTCTTGGTGGCGGAGGGCGGTGACGAGTGCGGCGAGACCGCCGCGGCTGCTGCCGCCGACGAAGCTGTTCTGCCGATCGGAGAGGGTGCGATAGGTGGCATCGATGAAGGGCTTCACGCGGCCTGCGGCGAAGTCGGCGTAGTCTTCGCCTCGCGGTGTGCCGGTCTCGCAGCCGACGGCGCCGGTGAAGGGTGTGTAGTCGCAGGAGCGGCTCGCGGCGTTGTCGATGCCGACGATGATGAGGCCGCTGTGCGCGCCTTCGAGCTGCCCCACCCAGGCGGCCTCGTCGGCCTGCCATTCCGTGCCGAAGGCGGCTGTAGCGCTATCGAAGAGGTTCTGGCCGTCCTGCATGTAGAGGACGGGGTAGTGGCGCCCGGTGGTGGCGTAGCCTGGCGGCAGGAGGATGCGGAGGGTGGCGCTGCGGCCGAGCTCGGGGGCGTCGAAGGCATCGACGACACGGAGGTCGCCGATGGCCGTGGAGGCAGGCACTGCCTCGCTGCCCCATGCGCGAATGATGGCCGCGGCTGCTCGTGTGGAGGCAGGGAGGGTGCGGTTGCGGGTGGGGCCGCGGAATCCGCTCTCCTCGCGTGACCAGTCGCCGGCGGTGAACTTGTACTGCAGGGAGGCGCTGCCCGAGAGCGGCGTGATGGTGGCTTCGAAGAGGCCGAGCGGGCCGATGGTGAGGGGCGTCTGGGTCCAGCCGTTGAAGTCGCCGGCGAGGTGGGGCGTTCCTGCGGGCGCAGCTGCAACGATGAGGCGGATTGTGTTGGCGGGCTGGTTGTCGCGGAGGCCGATGCTGGGGTCGTCCGGGTCGAGGTCGTGGGCGTCGTCTACATGGTCGCCGTCGCGGTCGCGGTCTGCGCGCTCGACGGGCCTGGTTGTGTCTTCGGCGTCCGCGGTGTCTGCGGTGTCTGCGGTGTCAGAGGTGTCCGGGCTTGTGTCCGCAGAGGTGTCCGCAGAGGTATCCGCAGAGGTGCCCGCGGTGTCAGTGGTGTCTGCGGCAGCGCTGGTGTCTTCACCGTCGGCGGCCGTGTCGGCGACGTCGGAGGTGGTCGTCTGGGCTTCCTCCGCAGGGGCCGACGCGCAGCGCGCGAGGAGGAACAGGAGGGGCAATGTAGCGCGGTAGGGCACAGGTGATCCGCAGAGTCAGATGCAACGCGATCTAGTGCGCCGCTGCCGCGATGTCAGCCGTTGCCGTCAAGGCGGTGCGCGAATGCTAGCCGCCGGCGGCGGAGTTGGAGTAGAGGTGAGCCACGCAGCTGCGGGTGGGGAGTTCGCCACCGGCGCGCGGAAGCTGAAGAGGGTGCGAATGAGACCATGTGTGGTGCTGGTAGACTACGAGAATGTGCAGCCGACCGAGTTCGTGGAGGTTGCGCAGGCCGGCTGCCACGTCTGGTTTTTTGTGGGCTCGTCGCAGAAGCGGGTCTCCACCGACCTGCCCGACTTTATCGCCCGCTTTCCGGCGCAGTCGCGCTTCATCCGCATGGAGAAGCCGGGCAAGAACTCCCTCGACTTTCACATCTGTTACTACCTCGGCGTGGCCGCCCATGAGCGCCCCGAGTGGCTCTATGTGCTGATGTCGAAAGACACCGGCTACGACCCGCTGCTGGCCCATGTTCGGACCGAGGGGATGTTTGCGCAGCGGGTGGTCACCATTCCGCAGCTTCACGCGCTGCTCGGCATCGGCAGCGCATCGCGCGCAGAGGTTGGCGAGGTGGCGCCGAAGGCCGCGCCGCGCAGGGCACCTCGCGCGACGGCTGCTGTGTCTGCAGAGACGAAGGCAGCCTTTGCCCCCAAGCCTGCCCCGGCAGCCGCGCCCAAGCCTGCCCCTGTGCCCACAGCCGCGCCCAAGCCTGCCCCTGTGCCCACAGCCGCGCCCAAGCCTGCCCCTGTGCCCGCAGCCACCCCCAAGCCTGCCCCTGCGCCCACAGCCGCGCCCAAGTCGGCCCCTGCGCCTGCGCCCGCTCCTGCAGCCGCCGTCGGCGGCGGTGGACGCCCCGGCTTCTTTCAAGGGCTCCGCGGTCGGCTCCCCGGCCCTGGTCGTCCCTAGTCTTCGTGCTGGAAGCGGAGCGACTCTTGCGCGTTGATGGCGGGCTCATCTCCCGGATCGCTGCGGAGCCATGAGCCATCGGATTGCAGGTGCCAGGCGCAGGTGTTGTCTGCCAGCGACGTGAGCAGACACTCGTCAAGCACCCGCCGCGCGATCTCGGGCTCGAGGATGGGGAAGGCGATCTCGACGCGGCTGAAGAAGTTGCGGGGCATCCAGTCGGCGCTTGAGGCGAAGAGGACGGGGCTCGAGCCGTGCTGGAAGTACCAGATGCGGCTGTGCTCGAGAAAGCGGCCGACGATGGAGCGGACGGTGATGTTGTCGGAGATGCCGGGCAGGCCGGGGCGCAGGCAGCAGATACCGCGCACGATGAGCTCGACGCGGACGCCAACCTGAGAGGCCTTGTAGAGGGCGCGGATGACGTCGGGGTCTACGAGGGAGTTCATCTTGGCAATGATGCGGGCGGGCTTGCCGGCCTCTGCGGCCTTGGCCTCCCACTCGATGCGCTCGATGATCTTGCGGTGCAGATGGAAGGGGGCCTGGATGAGTTTGTTGAGCGACTTTGCGCGGCCGAAACCGGTGAGTTGCGAGAAGAGGGTATGCACATCTTCGGCGATGTCGCGGTCTGCGGTGAGCAGGCCGATGTCTGTGTAGGCCCGTGCCGTTTCGGCGTGGTAGTTGCCGGTGCCGAGGTGGACGTAGCGGCGGATCTGCTGCCCTTCGCGGCGGACGATGAGGAGCATCTTGGCGTGGGTTTTGAAGCCGACGATGCCGTAGACAACGGTGACGCCGGCCTGCTGCAGGCGGGTGGCGAGGTCGATGTTTGCGGCCTCATCGAAGCGGGCTTTGAGCTCGACGACGGCGGTGACCTCTTTGCCTGCGCGAGCCGCCTCGATGAGCGCCTCGACGAAGGGCGAGGTGGAGCCGGTGCGGTAGAGCGTCTGCTTGATGGCCAGGACCTTGGGGTCTTGCGCAGCCGTGCGGACGAGTTCGATGACGGGCGCGAGCGACTGGTAGGGGTGATGGAGGAGGATGTCGCGGCGGCGGAGGACATCGAAGGGGTTGGCGCCCCGCTTGTGGGAGGCGGTGACGGAGGGGAGGTGGACGGGGTACTTGAGCTCGGGCAGGTCGACGAGGTTGTAGAGGGCGTAGAGCCGGTGCAGGTTGACGGAGCCTCCGACCCGGTAGAGATCGTGGGGCTTGAGCTTGAACTGGGCCAGCAGGAACTCGGCGATCTCGTCGGGACAGCTGTTGGCCACTTCGACCCGGATCGCCTCGCCGTAGTTGCGGTTCGGGAGCTCGCCCTTGAGGGCCTTGAGGAGGTCGTCGACCTCTTCTTCGTCAACCCAGAGGTCGCTGTCGCGGGTGATGCGGAACTGGTGGCAGCCCGTGACCTTCATGCCGGGGAAGAGGGCCCCCATGTTGGCGTGGATGATGGAGCTGAGGAGGACAAAGCTGTGGTCGTAGGTTGCGACCGTGCCGGGCAGCCGGATGATGCGTGGGAGCGAGCGTGGCACCTGGACGGTGGCGAGCTCGCAGCTGCGTCCGAAGGCGTCCTTGCCCTCGAGCGTGACCATGAAGTTGAGGATCTTGTTGAGGGGCCGCGGGAAGGGGTGGGCGGGGTCGAGCGCGATGGGGGTGAGGACCGGGATGACCTGGCTCTCGAAGTAGCGCTTGATCCACTTCTTCTGTGGCATGCTCCACTCGGAGCGTCGGAGGACGGCGACGCCAGCCTCCCGCAGCGCGGGGTGGAGCTCTTCGTTGAGGACGCGATACTGCTCTGCGACGAGCTTGTGGGCCTTGCGGGAGACCTCGCCGAGCGCCTCAGCAGGGGAGAGTCCGTCGGGTCCGCGCTGGGCGGAGCCGGCCTCCATCTGTTCGCGCAGACCGGCGAGCCGTATCTCGAAGAGTTCGTCGAGGTTGGTGCTGGTGATGGTGAGGAAGCGGAGCCGCTCGAGGAGCGGGATCTCTGGGTTGGAGGCCTGCGCGAGGACCCGCTCGTTGAAGGCGAGGACCGAGAGCTCACGGTTGATGTAGAGGCCGGTATCTTTGAGCGCGCGCTTGGAGGCTGCCGCAGGTGAGGGTGCCGGCTGCGCGGTTCGCTTCTGTTTGCTTGCCATGGAGACACGGATGCGGTGTTGGGCGCCGCCTTGGGGCGACGTTGCGTGAGGGTGCTGCGGAAGCGACTGCTAGGTCAGCTGCGCCTGCGCCGCCAGAAGAAGAGGCCGAGGGCTGCGACAATGGCCGCTGCGATGCCTGCGACGGCTGCGAAGCCGAGGTGATGTTCCTGGGCTGCGGTGCTGCCGGAGCCCTCGAGAGCCGCGGGGTCGGCATTGGCTCCCGAGGCCTCCGCGGCGGCGTTCACGGGGGTGTTGGCGGTGGGTGCTGCGGCCTGCTCACCGGCTTCACCGGAAGGAGCGCCGGTCGGGGCGTTGTCGGCGGGTGCTGCGGCCTGCTCGCCGGAGCCGGGAGCTGCGCCCTGCGCTGCGGTTGTAGGAAGTGTCCCGTGCCGCCAACTGCGGCGCTCTTGGCGGCCTCGTCTGCCATGTGCTTCTTGGTCTGCTTGACGAGGAAGGCAGCGATGGGTGCCCGCTTGTCTTTGGGGTTGGCGCGCTCCCAGTCTTCGAAGACCTTGATGGCCTCGTCGAACCGCTTCTCTTGGATGAGGGCGGTGCCATACTTCCAGCAGTCGTCTTTGGAGCCGGCCTTGCAGTCTTTTTCGAACTTGGAGGCGGGCTCTTTGCGGACGAAGTTGTGGGTGGTGGTCTCGCCCGGGGCGATGAGGACGGTCTTCTCGCCGGAGGGTGCCTTGGAGTCGTCGTAGATGACCTGCATCGAGTGGGCGCCAGGGTCGAGGTCGAGGCGGGCACCTGGGGTGCGGAGTCCGGTGTCGCGCCCGTCGATGATGAGGTGGCCCGAGGGGTTGGAGTGGACGACGACGGCGCCCTTGCCGGCGGCCGGTGCCGGCTGCTCGGATTTGCCGTTCACGTGGCGCTCCGGGAGCGCCGCAAAGGCCGTTGCGCCGGCGAGCAGGAGCGGCGCGAGGAGGAGGGCGAGGAGAGGTCTCATGAAGACACGCTGGCGTGGAGGACGGAGAGCCGTCGATCCGCTAGCCGAAGGTGGCGACGACTTCAAAACGGCGGCGTTCGTTGCGCCCGCGCTCGTCGCTAGTTGGGCATGAGGAAGGTCACGTTGATCATGACGGGCACCGCATAGGCGGTGTCTCCGCAGTCATTGCTGTCGAAGAGCTCGCCCTCCGTGCACTTGTCCGCGGCCGTGAAGGGGAGGAAGGCGCGGGCCTCG
>JGI12421J11937_10001055_pt1 | contig 11100 bp, 14 predicted proteins | sample LakErihyJuly2011_2_FD_11937 | JGI IMG/M metagenome (IMG submission 11937)
AAGCCGATACCATTAATCGTCTTGAATCTGGGTTTGTTTTAAGGTCGTGAATTAGGTTTGCGATTTGATCACATTTTGGAAGTTCTTTAAAATGAGTAATCGCACCATGATGCCAACTAGATGGTACTTGTTGAAATCCGCACCATGATCTCCATTGCTTACCATAGGTAGGTCCTAAGTCACCCCACTTCTTAGCGAACTCACCATCATTCTTTATATGTTGAATAAAGTGTTCTTTTGATAACATCTCGGTCTCAGGAAATGCTTGATGAAATTTCTTATATGCATCACCATCCCATATGTGACAATCATTATCAACAAGGAATTTGATATTTGTATCACCACGCAAGAACCATATTAGTTCTGTTGCAATAAGTCTGAACGGCATCTTCTTAGTAGTTAACAATGGAAACCCATCTTTCATATTATGACGGATTGTATAACCAAAAATAGATTTAGTTCCTGTTCCTGTCCTATCTTTCTTTTCAACCCCATAATCTAATATGGTTTGAAGTAAATCTGTGTATTGTTTATCTAATTGGTTCATAGATTATTTTTAATAATATTTATTTGTTCTAAAATAGGGGTAACGTCTATAATATCTTTAGATTTATCAAAAGTATATTTTTTAATTACTGTATTAAGTAGTTTACCCTGACTTTCACATGACTCAAATTTTTTATAATCTTCATTAGATACATTAGAATATATGTATTGTGTGCCAGATTTAAAAATAACTGCTAGTTTTTTATCCTTTTTCACATATTTTGATCCCAATACATTTGATGAGTCGTAAAGGCACTCTATTGAATCGTTTTCTTCGTGTTTTAATATTACCATAATTTTAATTTTTAAATAATCGATAAGAATGTATTTCTTTCATTTCATATATTTTCCCATCTATAGATGTGGGTTCGTTTAAATTAGAGGATTGTTCCTCAGTAATAATAACAAAATTACCTGTTATTATAATTGCAGAATCTAAATATTCTATTTTATCTGAAGGTTTACCTTCTTTGTCTTTTAGTAGTAAAATAATTTTACTAAATTTTGGTGCGGATGGAATCATATCACAAATTTAAGAATTTATTATTATATATGAAAATAATAATAAAAAAAAACCCACAAATAGTAAAGTTGTGGGTAAAAATAAATGTAAATTTTTTTTATCAAACATTAATGAGGGTTATTAATATGTTTTCCTTTTATTTTATAATAATTGACATCTATATTATACTCTTCTAACATATTTTTTGGTATATAAGATTCGCCAGTTTTTAATAAATGTTCGATTCTTTTTTTCCCAAAGTCAATATTAAACTCAACTAAATCAATACCTAAAAATTTTCTATTGTTTTTTAACGATGATACTCCAGTAGTTGAAGATCCTGCGAATGGATCTAAAATTATATCCCCTTCATCACTACCTATTTTCACAAACCAATCCGCTAATTCTACTGAAAAAGGTGCTGGGTGTAAAACACTAGGATTTGATTCTGCTGCCGCTATAATCACATTATGGGGTAAAGAACCTTTTTCGTTTAATTCTCTCATTTGTGAATCGTAAACCCCATCACGTGAATTAATTGTTGTCACAGGTTTTTTAAATCTACGTTTTGTAACTTCAGAATGTTCTGTCCTACAATTGTCCGATCTGAATTTAGGTTTATTAGAATTAGAAAAATGAAAAACATATTCATATCTATCTATTGCCCTATATTTACAATTGGTTGGTATTGCTTGCTTTTTAAACCATATATAAGGTTTAGCGACTAAATACCACCCCTGTTTTCTCATCTTATATTTTAATTCGTCTAAAACAGGGTGTACTACACCTTCAGATATTTTATCGTTGATATTTAAGAAAAAACTACCGTTTGGTTTTAATACTTTTAAAAATAAATCTGTAAATTCTAAAAACCAATCAGCGTAATCGTCTACATGTATTGAACCTATCTCCCCATCATCATTACCACTATAATTTTTTCTCATAGAATAATAAGGTGGTGAAGTAAAAATCATATCTACTTTTTCACCTCTATCTAACATTTCTTGTAAGACAATTTTAGTGTCACCTAAAAACAATTCGTATTGACTTTCCATAATATATTTATTAAATTTGAAACAAAGATAATGATATTTATAAGAAAAAACAAATTATGATGAAAAAAGTATTGCCGAAGGTTAAAAAAATAATTACCATGTCTATCAAACAAGCTAAAATGTATGGCGATAATGAGATTAGAGTTGAACATGTAGTAATATCACTAATAAATGATTATAATAATAATGCAATAAAAATATTAAATGGTGTAGGTGTTGATGTAGACAATTTACATAAGAAAATTGAGTTGTCTTTATTAAAAGAGAAAAAAGAAGAAAAATATAGTAATCTAAAAGAATTACCATTAGATGACACAACTGAAAATATATTGAAAAACGCAGAAAAAGAATGTGACACATTAAAAGGTGATTTTTTAGATACAGAACATATCCTACTATCAACATTGAAAATTAAGAATAATGTTGGTAGTATCCTTAAAGGTATGAAAATAAATTATAATACAATTAAAAAACATATGGAGAAAAATTTAATAGAAAATAGTATTGATCCAATAGATAGTGAAGATGACAATTTTTTTAGAGAAAATAAAAAAATTAATAAAAAAACTAATAAGAGTAATGAGACACCGATATTAGATAATTTTTCTACTGATGTAACAAAAAGGGCATCTGAAGGTAAAATTGATCCAGTAATCGGTAGGGACGATACTATCCAAAGAGTCGCACAAATATTGGCGAGGAAGAAAAAAAATAACCCTGTTTTAATTGGTGATCCTGGTGTGGGTAAAACTACTATCATAGAAGGGTTAGCGTTAAAAATAATTCAAGGGGATGCACCGAGAACATTATTAGATAAAAGAATTTTATCTTTAGATATAACTTCTTTAGTTGCGGGTACAAAATATAGGGGTCAATTCGAAGAGAGAATTAAGGGTATTGTTGATGAATTGATGAACGTAGATAATGTTATTTTATTTATTGATGAGTTACATACCATTGTAGGTGCAGGTAACTCATCAGGTTCTATTGATGCAGCAAATGTACTTAAACCTGCAATGGCTAGAGGTGACATTCAAGTTATAGGTGCAACTACTTTAGATGAATTTAGAGAAAATATCGAAAAGGATGGGGCGTTAACGAGAAGATTCCAACAAGTATTAATTAACCCACCTTCAGTAGAGGATACCATCAAAATATTGAATATGATAAAATTTTCGTATGAAAATTATCATAAAGTATTTTATCCACAAGAAACTATCGAACAGTGTGTTAAAATGGCAGATAGATATATTACTGATAGAGAATTTCCCGATAAAGCAATTGATATAATGGATGAGGTTGGGTCGAGAACACAGGTGAATGTTAAAACACCTAAAAGTGTTAGTTTATTAGAAGAAAAAATTAATGAAATTAAAGAAAGAAAGAGTAATGTCGTTAAAAAACAAAAATATGAGGAAGCAGCAAAACTTAGAGATGAAGAGAAAGAAATTAATGAAAAATTAGTGGTTGAGAAAGAAAAATGGTCAGAAAATATTGACAAAGAACGTAAAAAAATTAATCCTGAAGATGTTAATGAAGTAGTGTCAATTATGACTGGTATCCCATTAAACCGTTTGAGTGGTGATCAGGGTAAAAGAATGTTGGAGATGGAGATGGAATTAAATAAACAAATAATTGGTCAAGATTACGCATTAGAAAAAATTGCCAAATCACTGAGAAGAAATAGAGTCGGTATTAGAAACCCCAAAAAACCAATTGGTTCTTTTATGTTTTTAGGACCAACGGGTGTAGGTAAAACACATATAGCAAAAAAATTAGCAGAGTATATGTTTGGAGATGAGGATTCTCTGATAAGATTAGATATGTCAGAATTTCAAGAAAAACATTCTATCTCTAGACTTATAGGTTCACCTCCAGGTTATGTAGGTCACGAAGATGGTGGACAATTAACTGAAAAAGTTAGAAGAAGACCTTACTCTATTGTATTGTTTGATGAGATTGAGAAAGCAAATAAAGATATTTATAACACACTTTTACAATTATTAGATGATGGACAATTAACTGATAGTTCAGGTAGAAAAGTCAACTTCAAAAATTGTATGGTAATTATGACATCTAATGTGGGGGTTAAAAAATTACAGGATTTTGGAACAGGTGTTGGTTTTGGTACAAAATCTAAAATAGATAGAGAAGAATCTATTAAAGATGATATGTTAACAGATGAACTTAAAAAACAATTCCCTCCAGAATTTTTAAATAGATTGGATGATGTAATTATTTTTAAATCGTTAACTAAAGAACAAATTGGTAAAATAGTTGATTTAGAAATTTCTAAATTAGAAGAAAGAGTATTAGAAATTGGATATACTTTACAAATCAATAAGACCGCAAAAGATTATTTAATTGAAAAAGGGTATGATATAGAATATGGTGCGAGACCACTAAATAGATCAATACAGAAATATATTGAAGATCCTGTTTCAGAAGAAATATTAAGTGGTAGGGTTGGTGATGGACAAACAATTAAAGTAAGTTATTCTAAACCTAAAGACGAAATAGTTGTAAAAATATCATAAAAAAAACTTTTAACATTTATGGATGAATAAGTTAGAAACAAAAAATGGTGGATTACCCACCATTTTTTTTTAACCTATACTATTATTATCTTAAATATCTTCTTTTTTTAAGATTTCTAGATTCAGCAATTTGTTCTCTTTTCTCTCTTTTAACTTCGTTAACGATAGTCTCAATAAGACCTACCATTTCTGATTCAGTTAATCTAATAGTTTTTTTACCCTTTACCATTTCTCATCAAATTATTACTTATATGTTATTTATTTTTTTATTTTAAAGTAAACCATCTTTAGTTTTTTCTAAAAATTCTTTAAAATCTTCAGCACTTCTCTCATTTAAATTTTTCTCATCTATAGTTAACATAACTAAACCGTTACCAAACATCTCTATTGCAACATCTTTATTGAACTCACTAATAGGGTTATTTGATAAATTTAATAAGAATAAATCTTTTAATTTCTCATAACCAGATAATGGAGCTTCGGTAATATTATTATCTTTCGCAATAATTACATTTAATTTACTATCGATAGGTAAATGATTTATCGGAGGTAATGACACTAATCCACAATTATTAGCAGTAATTCTTTCTAATTGTCTAAAGTTAGATAAATCAGGCATTTCTCTTATTGCCATATTAGAAAAATCTAATGCTTTAGTATTTTCAGTATCTAAATAATCCGTAATTATAATACCCTCTGTATTTTGCATTAACCATTGTAAGTATTTATTACTCTGTAATGGTCCTGTTGTCTGAGAAGCCAACTTTTTAATGTTTGCCACACCTTCACTATATGCTTCACTAGAAACATAATCTTCAACCTTACCACCGAACATATTTAAATACTTAATATAATGACTATCCATTAATCCAGTACCCTTTCTAATATCCATCTCAACTAATTCACCTAATTCTTTATTGAAAAAATCTTTTAATTTAGGAAATCTACTTAATACTTCATTTAATTTACCATTACCCCTTCCTGGTTCTATTGAACCGTTACTTTTATCATGTATTTGATTAGACTCGAAATGGAATTGTAATGGATACAAACCACCCTCATCATCTCCATCAAATAGTTTTTTTGGCATTATAACATAGTAATCAGATATACTACCATCAGGTTTTGGATTATTTCTTCTATACGAATCAAAATAAGTATTACCTTCCCTTCTAGTACACCAAGAGGCTAAAGGCCCTAACGGATCACAACTTGCCTCAATAGTTTTTGGTATATATATTAAAACGTCATTGTCTCTATACGCAAGTTTCGCCTCACCTAAATCCACATACTTCTTCAACTTTTTCCATAACTTACTTTCACCCTCTTCATCATCACCATCATCATCACCTGCCCCTATAAATGGACTTACTATAGAATATAAATGTGCTAAATCGTTATACTGATTAATATTTGTTACATCTTGAGGTGCGTTAGGTCTATTAGGTGCGGATCGTTTAAATAATTTTTTATTCTTAACTGAATCAAATACTGTTAAGAACTCACCCGCTTCAGGTAAATCTTCTGATAAGAATCTAGTTGCTTGATCAATATCACCTTCATTAATATGTCTCATAAAAACTTGAATCATCCATTGAACATATTGTTTATTTGCTGACGGGTCAGCCTCTACAATATCGTTAAAAATTTCTTCACTTAATTTTATAGATTGTTTTCCTTTTTTAGTTTTTACAATATATGCGATATCTATTCCATTATGACCTTCAATAGGTTCAATAGTAGGTTTATTAGGATCCATACCACCAGGTAATCGTTTATCATCTTTTTCATCCTCACCCTCTACTGATTTATCTAACATTTTAGGGTCAATCACATTTTGTGTCTTTAAGAATTGAACTCTATCTTCTCTTAATAGAACTCTAAACTGACTTTCTTTAATTATTATTTTCATAAAAAAATTATTTATTTATAAATATTGTAAAATTTTAAAAAATTACATTTATTAATTTGAACATTTTACCACCATATCTGATCTAACCCACCCAAATGTGTAATTACCTACTTTTTTGTCTAACGTAACTTTATACCATTTATTGTTATCAGAATCAATTATTTCTTCAGAAACTTTACCCACTTTATTTGGTGAAGTTATTTTACTAATTCTTTCACTATCTCTATTTGCCTTTTCTCTTACATTTACATATCCATCACCATCCTTTTTAGGACATACTACAAAATATGTTGGTTTAGATTTTATAGTTTCTTTTGGCGTATATGTTGGTTTAGATTTTTTAGTTTCTTCTGGTATATAAGTCCCCTTATAAAAATCATATAATTTTTTTGCAGATTCTTTACGATTAGTAATTGTTCCGTCACAACCACCACATCTTTCTACCTGCTTAGCAAAATTTTCTGCCTTTTTACGAATAGTATCACCTTCCATAGCGGTGTTAAACTGACTAACTTCATAGTCCCCACCTTTACCGATAATCTTACCATTAGATAATTCATACCCATCCTGTAATTCTATTTTTATAAAATCTAATTGGGTTTCTTCATTAGACCAATGGGTACCTAAATGCAATGCAAAAGATAGTAAAGCTTGTTTTCTAGGTTCATTTAACCATTGCATTAACCCAATTGCTCCATTACCACTAGTAATGGTAGGATCGAAACCTGATTCTATCCACATGTTACCTACCATAGCACAAGACTCTCCAAGATTAAATCCCCTACCCATTAATTTCTTAAGTAAACTTTTTGCTCTACCTAATTTATCGTCAGGTAACACCTCTGTTTTAGTTTCAACCAATAAAACTCTTTTAAATTGTGATTCGGTTACTATTATACGCATTTAATCTATTTATTATATAAATATATAAAAAAATTATCTTTTATGAATAGACCCCTCAAAAATAAGAAAAAAATTGTAAATAAAGACAATATTTCTGAAAAAATAAAAAAAGAAATTAGGGTTATTTGTAAAAAATACCCAAAAATCAAACAAAAAATCAAAAATTTTAAAGATTTAGACAAAAAACTGTATTATGCAATGGTTTGGGAAGTAACTGAGAGCCAACCATTACATATTTTAGAGAATTCTGATAAAAGAGGTTGGAGAAACTACCATTTGGATCACATTTACCCAATTTCTATGGGTTTTAAAGAAAAAATATCACCAGAAAAGATAGGAAACATCAAAAATCTACGTTTTATTCACTTTGAAGAGAATATTAAGAAGGGATCTACAATAACTAGTGACTCTTTAAAGTCTTTACGTAGAATAAAAAGATTAATAAAATAATTCTTTTTTGAAGATATAATAATTTTCACCCCAGCTAATTTTTGTAAAATCAGACAGTTTTTCTTCAGATAAAATCTTATATATAGTAGATTTACCCACAGTATCTATATACCAATCACATAAAGTTTGATTTGTCCACCCTAAACTTTGTAATGGATAGTGCCAATAACTTAAAAAATACATTTTTTCGTTATCTAAAGACTCAAATCCGACAATATTATCTTCATCTTCATCCTCTTCTTCCATTTTTTCTTCTACTTCAGGTAAAATTTCTTCCCACATTTTTTCCTTCATAGATTCCCCCCATCGATTTCGTTTATCACTAAGAACATTATCCCAAACAAACTCAAAAAATTGATCACTACAATTAAAAAAATTATCCTCTAAAAATTGACCCAAAGAGTTCGCCTGAATTACATCATAATGGACTTTATCGTCTACCCCATAATTTAATATGTAATTAGTAACAATTTTAAGACAATATTCTACACCTATACCCTCTACTAAAGGATTTCCATCTGTGTTACAAATTCTAGCAAACTCTAATGATGAGTCTGAGTCAGGAAATCCTTTTTTTATCCTATTTATATACGTATCAAAAGATCCTGGCCACTTATTTTCCTCCATCCACTCTTCACCATATTTTTCTAATACGTAATTATATATTTCCTGGTGTCTTAACCGTAATATGGCATTAGCACCTCTATCATGAAGAAATCTTTTTTCTTCTTCTTTAAGGATAAATTTAATATTTTTTCTATCATTAAACATTAAAAAGTTTTTTAGCTTTCTCTACTAAATCTGCCTTTTGTGTTTCTAATAATGATAATTTATTTTTTTGTTCACTGTTTAATTCCATTCCTGCCGCATCTGATTTGATGTCTGCGATTTGTCCTTCTAATTTATCGTGAGTCAACAACAAAGAATTATACATTTGAGCTTTTTGATCGTTATTCATGTTTTTTATTTTTTAAAACTTTATTATTATTAGTTCATACCCAATCTTTTTCTAAATCTACCATGAACTTGATAAAATAAGGAGGCTAATGGTTCCATAACAGAACTAAGTTTATCAACCTCATTCATCAGTATACTATAAATTTCATTTTTAGACATCTCAATACCTAAACCTGACCCTTCATCGTATAGTAATCTTAACATATTTTGGAATTTTTGTAAAGCGTTTCTATATTTTATTATATGATTTTTAAAATCATCGTCAATGTAGATTTCTCCAACATATGAGTCTATCATACTTAAATCATCACTTATTTTTTTTGATATATTATGGGCAAATGCTAAGTAATTTTCTTTATCCATCTCACCACTTTTAATACCTACTAATAGATCTGATATAAACGATGCAGTTTGATTGAATAATATCAGTAGAGTTGATTGAACATCTCCACCATGATGAGCCATTAAATCAGTAGTATCGTATCCACCTATTTCATTCATTAGTCTTTTTAATTGACTTTCTCTAATTATTATTTTCATAATATTTTTTTTTATATAAATATATTTTTTTTAATAAAAAAGTCAAATAATAGATTTTTTTATGTATATTTGTTTTAATAAATTAAAAAACTATGAAAAATATATTTGTTTTAATTATTGTTGGGTTGGTTTATACTTCGATAAATGCCCAAAATAACTATCGTATAATGGATTGGCAATTAAAGGATAAAGAAATTAATATATCTGAAGCCAAAAAAGAGGGGTTTGCAATATCTTTCAGAAATTCTAATACATTTACATGTCCCTATGAAGTAGATTTTAAAAAGATGAGAGTTGTTTGGGGTGAGAATATTGGTAATAATGATGAAAAACTATACTACTTCTTCAACTTTGAGGAGAAGACAGTTTCAGTTTACAATGATTATGGGGATAAACACTTTTACGATATAAAACGAATCCGAAGAAAAGGGGAGGAGGTACGTTTTAAAATCTATTCCAATAAAGAAAAAGTACTTATCTCAGTTAACTTAAAAAATGGGGAATTTAAAGAAGTAATATACAATAAAAATAAAAATGTTTCACATATCACTGTACACGGAAAAGTTTATTTATATCCTAAAAATTAAAACCGATGACTATACATCGGTTTTTTCTGTTTCAACAATCTCTAGATCCCTATTTTTCAATTTTTCCAATTCTTGTGTGAAATATTCGTTAAATTTCTTTTGGGCATGATTTTGTTCTGTTTTAATTCTTATCGTTCTAGATATAGATTTTTCTTTTTGGTTTTTTCTGTGTTTACTTTTTCCCATAACTTTATTTTATATATAATTAATAATACAAATATTTTAATAAAATGTCAAATATTTATTAATATGAAATTATTGGATTTAATATTAGAGGACGTAAAAATACCCTTCCCAAATAGAAAAACTATTAAGATAGAAAACGAAATGGGTGATATGATTACGGTTAAATGTGAAATACCTAAAACTGATGAAGAAAAATCAACAGGTTTAATGTATAGAGATAGTCTATGTAAAAACTGTGGAGTTTTTTATGACTATATTGGAAGTGGTTTTTGGATGAAAAATGTTAAATTTCCGATTGAGATGGTATTCGTTAATGATGATGTAATTGTAGACATTGTAAGGGCGTTACCTAACGATGGAACAATTATTACACCATCTACTGTCTCTAATGGTAATTTAGAAGTAAATGATGGGTTTTGTCAATCAAATAATATTACTATAGGTAATAAAATTTACAGATCATAAATCTCAGGATTTTCTTCACCAAAATCTCTAACTAATTTTCCTGCCTTTGCGTTCGCCTCATCTTCCCAAGGGGATCCTGTTTCTCCCTCTTCTGGGCTACCTTTTAAATCCCCCCTATCGTTTTGTTGGTGATGTACCATTTCGTGTGCGATTGATCTAATTATATCAGGAATTGCCCTATCTTTAGTTAAAATTTTTATTGTCTTATCTTTAATGTTATAATTACCTAATGTGTCAATACCACTACCGTTGTCGGTTAATACTACTTTAAAATCGTTTGGTAACGATAAATAGTTTTTACCAAAATCAATAAAATTGTCAATTATGGTTTCAGTTATTAAATTATTTTCTTTAAGTAGTGTATCTACCTTCTCAGGTATTCTTTCGAGAATTAACTCAAGAATATCATACATATGGTTACTACTTTCTACACCATAACTCTCAATAAACCTCATTATAT
>JGI12421J11937_10001062_pt1 | contig 11063 bp, 4 predicted proteins | sample LakErihyJuly2011_2_FD_11937 | JGI IMG/M metagenome (IMG submission 11937)
CAATGGCTATTTAATGGCACAAATGGTAACTTAACATTGCCAGCCAGTGGTGATGTTGTTGACAGCACAAGTGTTAGTCAGTTGGCTAAACGAGTTGAAGGGTCATGGACTGTTACAGCAGGTACTAACACCTACAGTTTTACGGTTCCAATGGACGGCACTTACACCATGTGGGTCAAGGGAAATATTCCTAATGGTATCATAGTGTGGAATGCCACATTAAGCATATCAAACACCAACGTACCAGCAATAGGCACACAGTATGCTTGGAACTATACAGGCGGTGGAAGTCCTATATTACTAACCGCAATACCTGATCAGATAAGAGGCACTGTAGGTACAATCAGTACTGACGCTACCTATGCGGGCACAACCAGCAATAGGTTTGATTTTGGCATTAGTAATACCAGCGGCTCATCACAAACAATCTACTACGGTTGGATAAAGATTTAACGGTAAATATAAGAATAGGATAAAATATTATGACAGCAATTACATTTCCAACAGATCCAGCTAATGATGAGTTATACACAGCACCTAATGGAACTATTTATATATGGGACGGTGAAAAGTGGGTGGTTAACTCTACCATATACACTGGCCCAGCACTTGAAAACCTATCTCAGGATCGTGTTGCGCCCATGTTTGTTAATGGAGTCAACACTGGGATTACATTCGCATACAATGCAACTACAAACGTAATGACTACAAGTGTTGCTGATAGTGACAGATTAGTCAACGGACTTAAAGAAGTTACGCTTGGCGCTAGCGGCCTTACAACATTTCCTTCCTTTACTGTTGACAATGTTGACCAAGGAGAAAATTTATTCATACAAGGTCCAGAGATTGGTTCAGCTAACTCGTTAATTGGCATATCAGCGAAAGATGATGTTATTATCACTTCTAACATATTAACCTCGCCAAAAGTATGGACCTTTGGCACAACAGGCAACTTATCATATCCCAACACAGCCTTACAACGCGACACTGACACAGTGACATGTGCGGGCAATGCCAGCACTGTGGTTTACACAGCGTCAAGCCAAGGTAAACACACTATAAGATTATTGATACAGGTTGAAGGTAATGAAGGTGCACCAGTGGGATGGGACACACAAGCATGTGAAATGATCATAGCCAAAAGTTTTAGAGCCGATGACGTGGCCGCAACAGTGTATGCTGTTGTTCACACCAGTGTGGCACCATTGGCAACATTCTCAGCAGAGTGGAACGCACTGACCAGCAGAGTAGAAGTACTATGCGCCACACCCAGTGCCAACACAGTTTACGTTAGAACGTTCGCAACAGAAATTACAACAGCAGATTAAGGAATAATATAACATGGCAAATAAACCATTCGCAATACAAGGCTCCGACCTAACACTAGGCGGCGTGAATTTATCAGCAGGTACAACTGGTGTTGTTATTCCTGGCGTTACACAGGCGGTCAACTTCCGTGTGAAAGAAGTTGATGAGATGCCTAACATTGGAGGTCAAGACCTTGGCAGTGACGAAACTGCTGTTACTGTGATTGACAACGCTGAATACTTGTATCTTGTTGATGACGGCGACTCTCCAAGTGCTGATTATGTTGCAGCCACTTACAGTGTTGATGAACTAGACGAACTTGGCAACATTAAAGAAATTGATGTTGAAACGGAAGGTGTGTTTTTGGCCGCTGACAAAGCCCGTGCTGAAGCAGGTAACATGTGGGCCACTTTAGATCCTACTCCGTTTGTGTCATTTAGCGCAGGCAACTGGACACAGATTCCTTTCCGTCCTAAAATGCGAGCAGGTGAGGTTGAGAATGTTGGTGGTGGAAACGCTGACACTGGAAACTTTACATTCAACGAAGATACTATCACTAACAGTGACGGAATGAAACTGACTACCAATAGAGGCACATTGGCCATGGGTACCAACATGGAAACGCCAGGTGTAGCACAACACTTCCACATTGCCTTTGACGGTAGTAACAGTAATCCGCCCGCTAGTGACCTGTTCCTAGGTGACGACAACAACTATGTTAAATTACCTGGATATGAACTCAACCCAACTGCTCAATTTGGTGTGGAGATTGGTACAGACAATAGAAACCTTGGACCACAGAATGTTGAAGTTAATGAAGTAGATGAACTTGTGCCACCAGGTGGCGTTTGGCGTTTCTTTATCGACCACGACACCTATCCCAACTTGGGATCCTCTGTCAGCGTAGGTGACACAGTGACCACATCATGGGGAACCCCCATAACTGCCACAATCACAGACGTTGTTGAAGAACCTGGCAACTACTGGAAAATCCATGTTGCTCAAGATATTACCGCTGGATTTCTTGATGAGGGTGAAACAGTTTCATTTGGTTCATCAGGCGACAGCCATACTTGGCGTTTTGGCACAGATGGTGGTTTACAGATTCCAGGTGGTATTACCGGCAACAACGACATCAACATCACAGTCAATAGTGAGGACAGCAGTAGTTATACTTGGAACTTTGGACAGACTGGTGCGCTAACTGCTCCTGGTGACATTAAAACGGGCTCACAAGGTGGTAGATTTGTACAAGACTGTGCCGATGGCACAACTTCAATGCGTTGGATCAATGTAGAGGTTGACGAAGATAGCACACAACTTATTCGAGCCTACAGTGGTGATCCAGGGCCAGATGGTGAAGGCAACAGTGACGAACGAGCACAGATTAAACTAAACTGGCAGGATGAAGATCGCAGTGGCCTAACCATTAGATCATTTGATCGCACAGATCCAGAAGATACTGTTAGCCATGATTGGAAATTCCAAGGCGACGGTAGCATAAAATTCCCAGATGGTAGTGTACAAACCACAGCCTACACTGGCAGTGGCGCAACAGGTACTTTTTTTGTCGTAGTCAACGATGACGGCACAGTCAGCAAATCCACAGACGGTGTCTCCTGGACCGCGGGTGCTGACCTAGGCGCTGGTATCGGTCGTGTGGCCACCGACGGTGTCACCGTGGCCATGATTCAAAGCGATCAACTAAGTTGGACCACATTTGCTGGACTGGAAGCATCAACATACGTAAGCGGCAGCAGTGGCACTAGCGATGAAATTGGCGGAGAAACAGTTGACTGGAATCAAATTGACTACGCTGGCGGATACTTTGTGGCAGTAGGTAGTTATACTCCAACCGGATCAAGTTTTGAACAAGGGGTATACGGATATAGTACAGATGGCCAATCCTGGACTTTTGAAACTGTTGATCAAACAGTGGTAGAGTTTTTTGGTAACGATCCTGTGGACAGCGATTGGGAGTTTTCAGACGTAGACTATAATGGAGTAGGTTGGATGTTCAGCGTCGGCGACGGCGAAGGCAGCGGAGCCAACGGCGGTGGGGTATACATCACTGACCTAACAGCCACCGTGACTTCTGCTAGATGTTTTAGTATGAATATAACTTTCAAGGCAGCATGGAATGGCTCAGCGTGGTACATGGAAAGTGACGAAAGTATAGCCGGTGTCAACGCCAATCTCGATCCACGCAACGGTACATTCGACGGGCCAATTGATCCATGGGCTACTGCTATTCAGGATCTTGGCATTGACGCGGGTACCACTACTGAACTGGCAGGCGGTAATGGATACATTGCGGTGTCGGACAGTGGCGGACACGTGGCGTGGAGTGATGACAACGGCACAACTTGGCAGATTGTCACACCAATACCATACACTCGTACTATTTCCTCAATTACACAAGCCAGCCCAGCAGTGGTAACAAGCAGTGGTGAAAGTGGTGATAATGGTGAGAAAGTTGTTATCAGTGGTTCATCAGTCTCGGGCTATAACGGCACGTTCTACTGGAAGTCCGCCGATAGTTCTTTATATACGGACCAAGCATTGACCACACCATTTGACACCAGTGGACTAGCATCGTTTACTGGCACAGCGACACTGACTTGGAGTAACGGTCAGTACATTGATGCCATGGACTACATCAATGGTTACTTCTACATTGGCAATGACGATGAACAAATTGCTCGTACCACCGACTTTGTATCTTGGACCATTGTGGACGATCAAAGCAGTAGCGAATTTAACTATTGGAATGACATTGCTGGCTTTGTTGGCACAGGTGGCGACATTGGCGACATTGTGGTCACTGTAGATGACGATGAAGGAGTCACAAAGTTAACTCTAGCCAACAAAGATTTTACTCTTGAAACCACCAGAACAGGTGATCAGGATGCTGACATAAATCTTGTTGCCGCAGACGATATTTTTATTGAAGCCAATGGTGATGATATTTCTCTTTCAGCGGCAGATCAAGTTACAATTAACACAGGGAGCTTTAATGGCGACCCGGGAGAGTACTCTACTTGGACGTTTGACAATGTTGGTGATTTAACTATTCCAGGAAACATCAAGAGCGAAGGCAACATCAACCTTGACATTAACTTGAGTGACTCTACTCTAAGACGCTGGACATTTGGGGAAGATGGCAATCTAAATCTACCACTAGGTGGGGACATTGTAGACAGTAATGGTAATAGTGTATTGGGTGGTGCTACAGGTGATGCCAATGTATGGGTACAGACATTTGAAACTCAAAACGGTGCTCCAACAGACATTGTGTCACTAGCAACCAGTGTGGAATACGATTCAGCGGGCAATGTGATTGCCTTGTTCAATCATTTCAACGACGAAGGTGGTGGTAGTTATTATTCCGTGGGCAAGTACACCACAACTGGCGCCAAGATATGGACAGCAAGATTTGACGATGAATTTTACACAGACGGTTGGGGGCTGGCAGTGGACAACGACAGCAACTCGATATATGTAGCAGGCGAGACAGAGGCCGAAGGTGGACAGGACAATGCCACTTTGACCAAAATTGACAGCACTGATGGCAGTGTACTATGGAGCAAGATCTACGACTTTGGATTCAGTAGTCAAAGTTCAGTAGTGGATGTGGCTTCAGACGGTGACCCGGTTATGGTTGGATATGCCTACAACGGCACAGATGAATATGTTGCCACTACCAAGGTAGATGCCGCAGACGGCTCAATCATTTGGTCAAGAGCACTGGACGGTCAGTCCGACGAAGAAGCCTACGGTATGGCAGTGGGTCCTACAGGTGAAGTGGTGGCCATTGGTTATATGGAGCAGTTGGGCGTTAGTGACGGTGTGGCCACTCTGTATGCTGACAACAATCTCAACTGGACTGGCGGTGAAACTACAGGAACCACAGGTGGTGTGACCTTTACTGTTAGCGTTACCGCTGGAGTCGCTACATTCAGCAACATCAGTGATACAATTGGCAATCGATCTGTAGATGAAGTGATTGCCACAATTGATGGTCAGGTGTTTGGCGGAGAAATGGGCATAGACGATATGGTTGTCAAAGTTGGCACACTGGCTGCTAACGACACTGACGATCGTATGTTGATAGTCAAGTACAACAGCGCAGGAGTAATACAGTGGCAAAAGGCCATACTGTTTGATGAGGGTTTTGATTGCCGTGGAGCAGATGCTGACATCGACAGTGCGGGCAACATCTATGTAACAGGCAGTTATGAATATAGTTTTGATGGAGGAACAACCAGTGCCCTAAGCATACTGAAACTGGACGGCACGGGTGCTAAACAGTGGAGCAGAAGAGTAACAGGTGACTGTGATACATTTGGCGTCAGCGTGGTAGTTGGTGCTGATGACAAACTGTACTTGTCAGCCATGACTGGCAACGATGCCAATAATGAGTACACTTGGGTCGCGGTCAAGTATGGCATTGATGGCACAGTGGAATGGCAAAGACTCATAGACAATACCACAGGTTGGTCATTTGCCGGTAGCATCTTTGGCTCCGACGGCGGTGGTAGTAACATAGCAGTCAAAGACGGGTATGTGCTACTTGGCGGCGGTTTTGGTAATTTACCAGCAGATTTTCCTCAAGCCACAGTGGTTCAGGTCTCGGCTAGTGGAGATGTATTTTCCGTAGGCGACTGGGATTTCAAAGCAGCCTCATTCAGCGGTGTTTTAAACGGCACAGCCAGTGATATCACAGTGGTTGACGCTGAGAAGACTGACACAGACAACAGTGAAAACATCACCACTGGCACAGTGACACTGACCACAGAAGTCAGCGGATTCTTGTTAGGCACATTATACTCAACCACTACCAACAACAGATTATTCAACGGCAGTAACGAATTAGTTTTAGGTACAACAGGAACTGTGACATTGCCACAAGGTGGTACAATCACTGAAGGGTATGTCACCAGCAATCCAACTATTCAGCTAACTCCAGCAAGCCCATCTGTAGCCAGTCAGAAGTTGGTGATCAAAGGCGGCGGCACATTTTCAACTACAGAAAACGGTATTACAGTAACTGTCCCTAGCAACACTTGGACAGAGGGCAATGTGGACTATGTGTATGTAGACGCACCGACCAGAGGTGGACAAACACTCTACTGGTGGATCTATCCAGAGGATGCTGGCCTATCTACTCCTAGTACAGGCACAGTTGTATTAGATGAATTTGGTGAAGGCAATTTTACTTTTACCTTAACCAGTGATGCTTATGAATTTAGAGTTCGGGTATCGCCCGAAGAGGATAACTACGACCCTGCGAATGTGGGTGTTCAATCAGTACTGATTAACAGTGGCTCTCCTACTTTCGAAGGCGAGCACCACCTACACTTGACCACAGGCGATTTAGCAGTGACCAGTATCTTCCTTGGCACTGATGATCACAATGTGCGTACTACCACTGATGGTAAGATACAAATTACCACACCTAACGATGTTAATAATGTTTGGGAGTTTGGCACAGATGGTGATTTAACTATTCCAGGCGATATCCGCAGTGAAAACGCTATCAACATTGACATCAATTTATCAGACTCAACACTACGCAGATGGCGATTTGGTGAGGATGGCGATCTAACTCTGCCTGGTAACATTGTCAAAGCGTTTGAAGAAGATCTGATCATTTCTACATCATACACAGCAATGATCAGTCCTCCAGGTCCGGTGAGTAATTCGTTTACATTTGGGGCCAACGGAACACTGACCATTCCTGGAGATATCGTCAGCTCTTACGATATCACTATCCGTGGTGGTGATAATCGCACTGTGAGTCTTGAAAACGGTGCAGGAGGACATATTGAAATTGGCTATCAATCTGGTTCGGGCAATATCTATATTGGTGCAGGCGCTCAAGGAACAACAACATTTTTAGAAAGTGATAAAATACGAATTATGGCCAATGTTCCTAGTAGCAGTAAAGGTGCAAGTGGAGACGGCATAGGCCTAGTGGCATTTAACAGCAATTATATCTACTATTGTACAGCCACATATGATGGCACCACTGACATTTGGAAGCGTGTGGCTCTAACTGGCGGTACTTGGTAATATGCAAGCCTATGCCATAGTATTGGAATCCAGCGAGCTTGCTCAGCAGATATTCGCCGAAGCACAAGAGTCTGCTGAACAGTATGGTATTGAACTACAGCCACATCCCGCTGTTCTAGGCTACAACAGCCGACCTCTATTTGAAGACTATGGTATTGATCGGTTCCTAAACTATACCATCATCGACAAGCCTGGACATCAGGGCTGTTTCCTCAGCCACTTTCAGCTGTGGCAGAAATGTGTAGAATTAAAAGAACCTGTCATAATCTTAGAACACGATGGCATATTCATTAGATCCCTACCCAACGATGTTTTAGATCACTTTGATGAAGTGTTAAGGTTAGACTGCTATCAATGGTTCAAAGAGGGCTACAATGATCAAGTTGAAGCCAGCTTATCTAAACCCGTAGCTTACAGCCGCAGGCCTGCAGATTATTCGTGGCACAGTTCAGGTGGCTATTATGTAGGTGCTTATGGTTACATAGTAAAACCACAGGGTGCGGCTAAACTCATAGCTCACGCACAGCAAAATGGTGTGGTATGTACAGAAGCACATATTGGATTAGATATTGTTAATATAGTTTCAACCACTGTAACCGTAGTCCGTATGCACGATCACTATGTAGAGCAAGATGCAACAGAGTGGCAAAAACACAGCACAACCAATAACTTAGGATTGGTTGCTAAAGGTACAAATTCAATGAGAAACGCACGATACATCAGTCCCCAAAAGTACAAAGAATTGAATACTTCTAAAGCGGTAAATATACTAAAGAGAGCGTGATTATGACAATACAACCAATTAATATCGGCAATGTGGTAAATGATGGTCTAGGCGATGATCTTAGATCAGCGTTTCAAAAGGTCAATGCCAACTTCAGCGAATTAGCTGCTGGTATAACTGTGACAGCCAGCAATCTGGGCACAGGTGCCGGAGTTTTCAAAGAAAAGGTAGGCGTTGATCTACAGTTCAAAACCTTGGTGGCTGGCACCAAAATGTTCATAGATGAACTCACAAACACCATTATTATCAACAATCAACAGCCCGATGGCTTTGCTAGAATTGACACAGATCTCGGTATTGTGGAAGCCAGTGATCATCTCAACATCACGCTCGAAGGTGGGGACAATGTCACTGTGTCTGCCACAGGTTCTGTCATAACTGTGGACACAAACCTAGATCTAAATCAAATTATTGCAGGCTTTGACTTTGGAGTATTGGGCAACGACTTTCAATTCTCTCCACAGTTGGCTCTAGCAGCAGCCAACATAGATTTTGGTACTATCACAAATCCAGGGACCATTAGTTTAGACCTTGGTGTATTTTAAGGATTCTGATCAATGACCATTTCTTGGGTCACTCCTGCAGGTAGCCTAGGCACAATCGTAGAGAGAAACACTCTAGAAATTCCTGTGCTGGCCACTTCCTCATCTGGCGCAATCACCTACAGTCTCATTGCAGGAAGATTACCGCGTGGACTGCGACTTACCAACAACGTGATCAAAGGCAGTCCTGTAGAAGTAAGACGCTTCACCGACTATAGATTTGTCATACGTGCCAACGACGGAGTTGACATAGAAGATAGAACTTTTAGTATTTCAGTAGACGGCAGCGATCTGCCCTATTGGTTGACTCAACAGGGATTCTTGCGTGTGGGTCAAAACGATGCCTACTTTGTGTTGGACAATGCCTATGTAGAATTTCAACTTGAAGCAGACGACACTGACATCAATGCCGGAGATACACTAGAATACTACCTCGTACCAGTTGGAGGAGAATTGCCTCCGGGGCTGTCATTGAGTAGAACTGGCCTGATATCTGGTTTCACTGATCCTGTGTTTGCCATAGATTACTCAGCTGTACAAACTGGATCATACGATACCGCAGCATTTGACATATTACCATTGGATAGACCCGAAGCAAGGTCAAATGGCTTTGACAGCTTTCTCTATGACAATGTGACCTTTGACTATAATGAACCCAGTCGTGCTCCAAGACGCCTTAGTAGATTCTATACCTTTATAGTAGCTGTCAGTGATGGCGTCAATGAAGTGCGCAGAGTATTTCGTATCTATGTGGTCACTGAAGAATTCCTACAGGCCGACAACAGTATACTACAGGTTGATACCAATCTGTTTCAAGCAGACGCCACAGGTGATCGTGTGCCGCTGTGGATCACAGAAAGCAACTTGGGTAGATTTAGAGCAGACAATTACATCACCATATATCTAGATGTCTACGATCCAGTTTCTTTGTCAGGCACAATCACTTACTTTCTGTTAGCCACAAATCCCGATGGGTCGGCCAGCGTGATACCTCCGGGACTTGTGCTGGATACTATCACTGGTGAGTTAGCAGGGCGTGTGCCTTATCAAGCAGCCATTACCAAGACCTATCAGTTTACCATGCAGGCTGTGAACTTTCCATCCAGTTTGGCAGATATCAATTACACCATAGTGGGTGATTGGACCTCTACAAGAATCTACAAAGAAAATGAAGCTGTGCGTTATTTGGGATTTGTTTATATTTGTCTGCAAGAAAATAGAAACGTGGTACCTGCAGATGGCACTGTGTGGGAACTGGGAGTTGCCACTGCTGAAAAAACATTCACTGTGGACATTATAGGCGAAATCGAAAGCGCCATACAATGGATCAGCCCCACAGACATAGGCACAATTAAACCCAATCAGCCCAGCACAATAAATGTACTGGCTGAAAGTCTGCTGTACGGAAACAAGGTGATATACGAATTAGACTCAGGACTGTTGCCTCCGGGACTAAGTTTGCTGTCCACAGGTATCATACAGGGCAAGGTAAAACAATTTGCCGATAGTCAAGGTCCGGGATTAACTAGATTTTTTGATAGAGATTCCTCGTTGATAGACTCAACTGGCACAATAACGTTTAATACCACGTTTGATAATGATACTACTAGCTTTGGTAAAAAGTTTATATTTAAAATAAAAGCTAGAGATACTGCACAGTTTGCAGAAAACATCAAAGAATTTTTTATTAATGTTATTTCAAGTACAGAAAAAACTTTTGCAAATTTATATCTGAAAGCGTTCCAGACCAAAGACAAGAGATTAGATTGGTATAATTTTATTACCAACTCTAACATTTTTAGATCAACTGATATCTATAGATACGGAGACGCTAATTTTGGTATTCAGACTGAATTAAAAGTATTAGTGTTTGCTGGTATCGAAAGCGTTGGCGCAGCGGGATATGTCCAGGCCATGAGCCAGAACCACTATAGAAAGAATTTAAAATTTGGAAATGTTAAATATGCAGTGGCAAAAGATCTACTAACTCAGGAACCCCTCTACGAAGTAATATATGTAGAAGTAGTTGACGAATTTGAAAAGAATGGAACTAGTATCAGCGGCACCGTAAATTTATCTAATAGTATTAAGAGTAAAGTGTTAGTCAGTTATGATGCCATTAAAGTAGACAGCAATATTCCATTTGCTAGTGATAGTGATCATCAACGCATATTTCCTAACAGTATCAAGAACATGCGTAGACGAATTCGAGGAGTAGGCGAAAGAGATCGAGAATTTTTGCCGTTATGGATGAGAAGTATACAAACCGATAGTTTTGTAGAAACGGGTTATGTGAAAGCATTAATACTGTGTTATCTACAACCGGGAAAGTCTGAAGGAGTTATTTCCAGAAT
>JGI12421J11937_10001072_pt1 | contig 11011 bp, 10 predicted proteins | sample LakErihyJuly2011_2_FD_11937 | JGI IMG/M metagenome (IMG submission 11937)
GTCATGTGCGCAAACTTATCGCTTGCTGGCCTTACGTGCCACTAGACGTGTGGCGGTCCAATCTTTTGAAATAGGAATAGTCGACGTTTGGCTTAAGCCAGCAGTCGGCGCCGCATCTTGGATCTCACTTGGTTCAACGTGATAGGGGCGACCAAGTTTTGGAGTCAGTACCCAAATTGGTCCTGTTTCAGAGAGATAGGTGAGTGCATCTACTAATTCATCGACAAGATCACCATCGCCATCTCGCCACCACAAAATAACCGCATCGACAACTTCATGAATATCACTGCTTAAGAAATCTGTTCCAGTAATTGCTTTTAGAGATTGGCGGAGTTCGTCATCACACTCATCGTCATAGCCAACCTCTAGTACAAGGTCGCCTTGGGCTAATCCCAGTCTGCTTGGCACAGGCTAAGTCCACACAATGATTGGCGCGAGCGCAAGTGTTTTCCTGCTATTCATTGCTTCAATTTCCACTAACTGCCCAGTACGTGGAGAATACGTCTATGAGCGAAACATTTGAGGCGCCCGACCAGATCATCGAACAGCTGGTGGATACAGACCCAAGTGAAACCGCCGAATGGCAAGCATCCTTTGATCAAGCCCTCAAGCATGCAGGACCGGTACGTGCTCGTTACTTAATGCTCAATTTATTAAAGCATGCACGTGAAAATGGCGTTCCACTTTCCGCTCTTCGCACAACTGATTACATCAACTCTATTTCTCCATCACACGAACCAGAGTTTCCTGGAGATGAAGCGCTAGAAAAACGCATTCGTCAATTTAATCGTTGGAACGCAGCGATGTTGGTTCATCGCGCACAGCGTCCCGGTGTTGGAGTCGGCGGACATATTTCAACATACGCATCCTCTGCGTCTTTATATGAAGTTGGCTTTAACCACTTCTTCCGCGGACAAGATCACCCAGGTGGTGGAGATCAAATTTTCTTCCAAGGTCACGCATCTCCTGGAATGTATGCGCGCGCATTTCTTGAAGGACGCTTTAGCGAAGATCAGTTAGATGGATTCCGCCAAGAACTTTCACATCCTGCAGGTGGACTATCTTCATACCCACATCCACGTTTGATGCCAGATTTTTGGCAATTCCCAACTGTGTCTATGGGTATTGGTCCAATCAATGCAATTTATCAAGCACGCTTTAATCGTTACTTACATAACCGCGGAATTAAAGACACATCAGATCAACGTGTCTGGGCATTCCTTGGAGATGGCGAAGTTGATGAAGTAGATACTCTGGGCGCAATTGGATTAGCAACTCGTGAGAAGTTAGATAACCTCACATTCGTTGTTAACTGTAACTTGCAACGTCTAGACGGTCCTGTGCGCGGTAATGGCAAGATTATTCAAGAGCTCGAATCTGTATTCGGTGGCGCTGGCTGGAATGTTATAAAAGTTATTTGGGGTCGCGGTTGGGATCCACTTCTTGCCCAAGATCGTGAAGGCGCACTTGTAAACATCATGAACACAACTCTTGATGGTGACTATCAGACATTTAAGGCAGAAAATGGTGCATTCATCCGTGAGCACTTCTTCGGTCGCGATCCTCGCACAGCTGCAATGGTTTCTAATTGGAGCGATGATCAAATTTGGGGATTACAACGTGGTGGACATGATTACCGCAAACTCTTCGCTGCCTACACAGCAGCAGTTCAAGACAATGGTCGTCCAACCGTCATTCTGGCTAAAACAATTAAGGGTTGGACACTTGGTTCACACTTCGAGGGCCGTAACTCAACGCACCAGATGAAGAAGATGACTAAGGAAGATATTTTGCAATTCCGCGATCGTCTGCAGATTCCGTTAGCAGATGACAAACTAGATGCGTATTTACCTTCTTATTACCGTCCACCAGCAGATTCTCCAGAAGCAAAATACTTAGCAGAGCGTCGCCAAGTACTCGGTGGATCAATTCCTCGTCGCCGCAGCGTTTCTAAGCCACTTACGCAACCAGATGACTCTGCATATGAATCAGTAAAGCGCGGTTCTGGTCAGCAAGAGATTGCAACAACTATGGCATTTGTTCGCATGCTCAAAGATCTCATTAAAGATCCAGGTCTTGGTTCACGTCTTGTGCCAATTATTCCTGATGAAGCACGCACATTTGGTTTGGATTCACTCTTTCCAACTCTAAAGATTTATTCACCAAATGGTCAGAAGTACATGTCNGTNGACCGTGAACTCATGCTTTCTTATAAGGAATCAACAGAAGGTGTAATCCTTCACGAAGGAATTAACGAAGCAGGCTCTGTTGCATCCTTCACAGCCGTTGGTTCTTCCTATTCAACACATGATGAACCGATGATTCCTATTTATATCTTCTACTCAATGTTTGGTTTCCAGCGCACAGGAGATGCGTTCTGGGCAGCAGCTGATCAACTAGTACGTGGTTTCGTAGTTGGAGCAACAGCAGGTCGCACAACTCTCAATGGCGAAGGCTTGCAGCACGAAGATGGTCACTCACATTTATTAGCGGCCACTAACCCAGCAGTTGTTTCATATGATCCAGCATTTGCCTTCGAACTCGGCCATATTGTTAAAGATGGTTTGCGTCGTATGTATGGACCAAATTCAGAGAACATTTTCTATTACCTCACTGTTTATAACGAGCCATACGTGCAGCCAGCAGAACCAGAAAATCTTGATGTTGATGGGCTCTTGCGCGGTATTTATCTCTATGCACCAGCTGCAATTAAGAGCAAGAAAAACGTTCAACTCTTGGCATCTGGTGTGGGAGTGAACTGGGCACTTAAAGCACAGAAGCTATTGGCAGAAGATTTTGATGTTGCAGCCTCTGTCTGGTCTGTTACCTCATGGAATGAACTACGTAGAGATGGTCTTTCAGTTGATCGTCACAACATGCTTAATCCACAAGATCAACAAATCGCATACATCACACAAAAACTAAATGGTGCAAAGGGTCCAGTAATTGCTGTATCAGATTTTATGCGCGCTGTGCAGGATCAAGTCGCCCCATGGGTCACACAACCTTTTGCAGCACTAGGAACAGATGGATTTGGTTTATCAGATACACGTGGTGCGCTGCGTCGTCACTTCAAAGTTGATGCCGAATCAATTGTTGTCTCAGCACTTCAGCAATTAGCAGCCCAAGGTGAAATTAAGCCAAAGCTGATTCAAGAAGCAATTGATAAGTATCAGATCAATGATGTGCGCGCCGCCGACGCTGGCAACACAGAAGGTTCTGGCTGATTCTTAAAATAGTGCGTTAGCTAAATCGCTACGAGCTTTGATTAAACGTGGATCTGAAGGATCTACTAGCGCAAAGAGTGCGAGTAAGTGATCTTTGGCCATCTTCTTTTCATCAGCTGAACAATTTCTAACACAGTGTAATAAGCGATCAAATGCTGGTTGGACTTCACCGCTAATGATTTCAATATCTGCACACGCCATAGCAGCAGCAACATTTTGTGGATCACTCTGCGCTGCAGCCTTTGTGGTCTCTGGATTTAATCCATCTGTTCGGATAAATAACTCAGTTTGAGCCAAACCTAACTTTGCAAATGAATCATTTGGCTTACGAGCAAGTAATTTTTTATAGGCAGCTTGTGCGGTTGTGAAATCTCCGGTCTCAAGTGCCTTGAGCGCTTCTTCCTCTTCAGGTTCGATGACCTCAGCAGGTGGCGCACCGACTCCTTGTTGAGCCGATAACTCCAGAACTTTATTTATAACTAGTGCGATTTGTTCTTTTGCATATGGTTGTTCAAAGAGTGGTACTAATTGCCCTGCAACAAAAGCCACGGCATATGGAACATTTTTGGTTTGCAGCGCCTTTGCGACCTCTGGTTGTTCATCAATATTTACATTACCAAGTCGCCATGCGCCATTGCTCTCTGATTCCAGTTGACCCAGGATTTCAAGTGTTGTCATTGATTCAGGGCTACGTGGTGTCCAACATAAAACTATTGCCGGTTTTGTTGATGAATACTCTAAGAAATCAGTTGTCAGATTTGCTGGCGTAATTGAGATACCAGCAACTGTTGCTGGTGCTTGTGGCGCTGGCTTTCCAAGGGATGAAAGGTCGACTGCGCGGCCAAAATTTGGTGGAAGCGTCATAAGGAGATCCTGCCAGAGTCACTTCTAAATGGAAGAATTTCAGAAATATATGACTTAGTTGCATTATCTAATCCGACATCGCCGCCAGCTTTTTCACTTAAGTTCCAGCGATGTTCCAATATTTCGTGAAACATCTGGGCAGGTTCTACTCGTCCCACTAACTCTTGTGGCACGTGCGCAAGTGTTGGTCTGAACACTTCATTGAGCCATTTCAGTGCGCTCTGATTAACAGGTGGTCGTGGTTCCTCTATTCGAGATCTATATCTATCAAAGGATGCAAGCAAGCGCTTTGCCTGAAGTTCTTCTGTTTCAAGACCGGTTAGTTCTAACAAGCGCGCTTGGTGATAACCAGCTGCAACAAGCTTAGGTTGGAATATAAGAGTTTTGTTCTCGCCATCTAGTGAAACAGATACTTCTTCTACGGTAAAACCTAAATCTTGTAATACGCGCATTGCACGTTCGACTGCGTGACGATCACTTGGATCAAGTTTTTGCGGCTCTTTAAGTGCAGTCCATAAACGGCGATAGCGTTTAATAACGGTTTCACTGGCACGAATCGGATCAATTTCTGGAAGGAGAACACCAGAGAGTGCAAGGTCTTCTAGCTCTGCTGCCACATTAAAGTGTGCAATTTCTAAGTCGTGTTCGCGCTGTCCGTCACTGAGAGTTTTTTGAAACTCACTTGTTTCGGCATCGACTAGGTATGCGGCAAAGCCTTCTGCATCGCGTCTAAAAAGAGTATTAGAAAGTGAACAATCTCCCCACCAAAAACCAAGCAGATGAAGGCGCACTAGTAAGAGTGCAAGTGCGTTAGCCATGGTTGTGATGTCGTGAGCTGAAACATTTCCAGAGAGCAAAATGCGGTAGGGCAGTGAATACGGCAAGAATCGTGTGGCAAGTGCGCATGGCAACTCTTCACCGGTGCTATCTGTGCGACCTTCAACAACTGCAATGGGATCAACACTAGGTGCGCCTAATTGTTTGAGTTGGCGCAATATTTTGTATTCACGGTTAGCAAATTCTGAGACTGTTTCTTTGATTGCATAGACTTCTGCATCTGGATCTTCACTTGCCCGAACTAAGCGAACGATGTGGCGCGAGATACCTCTTTTTTCNGCCAGTAATGGATCTTCAGGCCAATTCTCCAAAGGGCTCTGCCATGGCAAACCTGTAACAGCGGCGATTTCTTCACCGAGCCCAGTTATTCGAAGTGCCATGTTCGTATTCTCTCACAGTACGCCTCATCGGCTTACGAGTGCTTTAGAATGTACTTATGGCACTGACAAAACGTATTTTAAAACCACGCAAGAAAAAAGAAGTTGCAAAACCGAATTACGGTCAAATGGGTGCTCCAATTAATCGCACGCAACCATTTTATTTCGGTTTCGTTGCTGCACTCGGTGCACTCTGTGCAATTGTCTTGCTTCGCGCACTCGGCAGCGTCAGCCAAGTTTTTGTTCTTATCCTTATCGCACTTTTCTTAGCAACAGGACTTAATCCAGCTGTTGAAGCAGTGAGATCGCGTGGCGTTTCCCGGGTAACTGCTGTCGCAATTATTTTTGTTGGCGTCATAGCATTTGTCATCTTTTTTGCATGGGTTGTTGTCCCACCCGTTGTTTCACAAGGCTCACAGCTGATTAATAACTTGCCTGCGCTCCTGCAAGATCTCAAAAGCAACGCCACAATCAACCGATTAAATGATCAGTTTGGGTTGATAGATACCATGCAGGAAAAGCTGAAAGAATTCACATCCAACGGCACTTTGTTGGTTTCAACATTTGGTGGAGTAATTGGTGTTGGTAAATCTGTTATTTCAGGTACTTTCTCAGCGCTGACAATTCTTGTGCTGACTCTCTATTTCATTACATCGCTTCCACAAATGATTAACCTCGGTGTTCGCCTAGCCCCCGCAAGTCGCCGTGATCGAGTTGCCAAACTAACCAATGCCATCGTTGCTCGCGTTGGTTCATTCGTTGGAGCTCAGATTGTCATTGCATTTATGGCAGCAATTTTTGTTCTAATACTTGGCGCCCTTATTGGCCTTCCCTCTCCAATTGCAATCGCAATGGTTGTGCTTGTGTGTGCCCTTGTTCCGTTAATTGGTCACTTCCTGGGTTGCGGTGTCGTCACAATTGTTGCGCTCACTGTTTCGATTCCTGTGGGCATAATTGCATTCGTGGCCTATGTTGTTTACGTACAAATTGAAAATTACGTTGTTACTCCACGAATCATGAAGCGAACACTGAAAGTTCCTGGCGCAGTAACAATCGTGGCAGCCCTGATTGGCTCATCACTGCTCGGATTAATCGGTGGATTACTTGCTGTTCCTGTTGCAGCTTCAATTATTTTGATACTTGATGAAGTTATTTATCCGCGTGCGGATAACTCTTAAAACTCTTCCGGTAAAGGCAAGTGATCAGGTGCAATGACTTTTGTAATTTCGCTAAGCACTCTATAAACAGCAGGCTCGCCCACCCATAGATGCTTTGCATCTTCAACAGCAATAATTGATATCTGCGCAAGCGGTGCGAATCTTTTTACTGCTTCATCCGGCTTTAAATACTCATCGTGTTCTGGAACCAATGCAATAACTGGGCGCCCATCTGTACTCCACCATTTCAAATCATCTTCGGTTGAATAGCGAAGCGGTGGGCTTAAGAGAATTAGCCCTTTGACTCTCTTATCTCGTGCAAATTTCAATGCAAGATCAGTACCGAATGACCAACCAACAACCCATAGATTTTCTAATTTTAATTCACCGAAGCAATAATTAATCATCGCTTCAACATCAAAGCGCTCTGAGGTGGCATCATCAAAGTGTCCAGTACTTGTTCCTGCTTCACTTGTTGTGCCACGAGTATTAAAGCGAATGACATTGATCCCAGTCATCGCTGGCAATCTGTTGGATGCTTTCTTATAGACGTGGCTATCCATCATTCCCCCAGCCGTTGGCAGCGGGTGAAGCATCAATATCGCACCAGTTGATTCTTCGATTGGTCTAGCGATCTCACCTACAAGATCTATTCCATCTTCGGTTCTGACATTAAATGAGGTACGCACAGCGGGCAAAACAGTGCTCGGGCGTATTAGTTCGGACATGTCAGCCATCTTATCTAGTAACGAGAATACTCAGCGACTATTCTTTGCAGATGCCTACACGTTCAAAAACCTTTGATTCACATTACCCAGTAACTGGCGATGCCATTGGAACTTTTCCAATCCATAGTGATGCCGATGTTCGAGTGGCAGTTGCTCAAGCTCGCATCGCATCTGATAAATGGGTGGCACTCGGTTTTCGTGGTCGTAAGAAAGTTTTATTAGCGTGGAGCAAATTGTTAATGGAGCGCGTTGAAGAGTGCACCGCACTTATTTCAATGGAGACCGGTAAACCCGTAAGTGATGCAAAACTTGAAGCATCCCTTGCTGCAGGTCACCTTGCGTGGGCGGCTCGTCATGCACAAGAAGTAATGCGAACATCGCATCGCTCACCTGGCGCCGTAATGGCAAACATGTCTGCAACTGTTGAGCGCTCCCCTGTTGGAGTTGTTGGCGTTATTGGTCCTTGGAACTATCCAATATTTACTCCGATGGGTTCTATTGCATACGCACTTGCTGCAGGAAATACAGTTGTGTTTAAGCCAAGTGAATTCACGCCAGGTGTTGGTGTGTGGCTTGCTCGCACATTTGCCGAAGTTGCACCATTTTCAAATATTTTCCTCTGTGTTACAGGCCTTGGTGACACAGGCCGTGCACTCTGCGAAGCGCACGTAGATAAGTTAGCTTTCACTGGTTCAACAAAAACTGCCATGGTTGTGGCTGCTACGTGTGCCAAAACGATGACTCCGGTTGTGCTCGAATGCGGCGGAAAAGATCCAGTAATCGTCGCAGCGGATGCAGATATCAAGCGCGCTGCTGAAAACTCAATCTGGTCTTCTATGTCTAATGGTGGACAGACTTGTATTGGCGCCGAACGCGTTTATGTCGTTGAAAGCGTTGCAGATGAATTCATTGCAGCGATGTTGGAAGCGGTAAAAAATGTTAAGCCTGGCGAACCAGGCGTTGGAAATTATGGCCCAGCAACAATGCCAAAACAATTAGACATCATTGAATCCCATATTAAAGATGCTATTAAAAGTGGAGGCCGTGCAATCTATGGCGGTGCGAAATCTGTTAAAGATCCATATGTTGAACCAGTTATTTTGGTTGATGTCCCAGAAGATTCCATGGCCATGCAGGATGAAACTTTTGGGCCGACGATTGTTATTAATCGTGTGAAGAACGTGGATGAAGCAATAATTCTTTCAAATGCTTCCAGGTATGGCCTNGGTGCATCNGTCTGGTCAAAGCGCCAAGGAAAAAGAATTGCTGCCCAGCTTCACTGTGGAATGGTGGCAATTAACTCCACGATTTCATTTGCTGCAGTGGCTTCTGTTCCATTTGGTGGCGTCAAAGATAGTGGTTACGGACGAATTCACGGTCCTGAGGGAATTCTAGAATTTACATATGCCCGAACAATTGTGCGTGCTCGTTTTCAATTACCAATTGCGTTTACTAGCTTTAAGCGCACCGCTGGAAATGACAAATTAATTATTAAATTAACTAAGTGGTTAAACGGTCGCTTCGGTTAATTAGTAACCCAAAATTAATATCTGGGCGCATTTCTAGTGCGTTCAGTACGGGGTTTTCTATTGCCACGTTTTGCCCAACAAGCGTTGTGCCAATGGCGTCGCCCTTCTTCATCACCTTCTAGCCATGCAACAGTGTGTGGCGTTGCCATTGGAATCATTTGATCACAACCAGGACATCGATATGGTTTATTAGATGTTGAACCTGTGATCTTGCGAACAACATATGAACCTTCTGTGTGTTCTTCAATAGTTTGATTAGAAGTTGCGATGTCGCGATCATCACTCTTTGGCCGCTTATTTTTAGGATAATTCTTACGCGGACTCATGTCTTTATTTTCTCGCACTTTCCTCTAAATTGTGGCAAGGTAGCCATATGAACGTCATTGAAGTTCAAGGATTACACAAGACATACGCGGATACCAAAGCCGTAGATGGCATAGATCTCACTATTGCCCAAGGCGAAATCTTCGCACTCCTTGGTCCAAATGGCGCGGGCAAAACAACAACTGTAGAAATTCTTGAGGGATTTAGAAAAGCAGATTCTGGCTCCATATCTGTACTCGGATTTGATCCATCACAACGCGGGGCTCAGTCACGAATATGGCGAAATCGTATTGGAATTGTTCTGCAATCAACTGCTGATGCCGGAGATCTCACCGTTGAAGAAACAATTTCGCACTTTGCAAAATACTATTCGGCGCCTCGTGATGTGGATGAAGTTATTAACTCTGTTGGTCTTGATGAAAAACGCGGTGCACTCATTCGCACGCTATCTGGCGGTCAACGTCGGCGACTAGATGTTGCTCTCGGCATTATCGGATCCCCTGAACTCCTATTCCTTGATGAACCGACAACTGGCTTTGATCCAGAAGCGCGTCGAGCATTCTGGTCGCTGATTGAAAGCTTGCGCAAAGGTGGCACAACTATTTTGCTCACTACGCATTATCTTGATGAAGCCGAAGCGTTGGCAGATCGCGTCGCCGTTATTACACGTGGAAAGATTCTTGAAGTTTCAACTCCCACACAATTAGGTGGCAGAGCTACCGCCAAGGCGCGAGTTCAATGGAAATCTGATGGCTTAATGCAGGAAGAGTTCACCGATAATCCCACCGACGTTGTTAAAAGGTTATCGGCTCAATTTCCAGGTGAAGTACCAGAGTTACAGGTGCTGCGCCCTTCACTTGAAGATATTTATCTCTCCATGATTGGAGAGAAGAGATGAGTCAAAAGAAATCTCTGCCGACAACTATCGCACTCGGTGTGGCACGTGGTGGATTAGAAATTAGACAATTTATGCGCCAACGTGAATCAGTTGTGTTCACACTCGCATTTCCAATAATTCTCTTAGCAATTTTTGGTTCAGTCTTTAAAACTACGCTGGCAGAAGGCGTGACCTTTAGTCAGTATTTCGTGGCAGGAATGATTGCCTCCGGCCTTGTGAACACAGGATTTCAGCAATTAGCAATTACTATTCCAATGGAACGTGAATTTGGTTCTCTCAAGCGTTTGCGCGGAACACCGATGCATGTTGCTAGTTACTTCATCGGAAAATCTCTTCTAGTCCTTGTCAGTATGGCAATTCAGGTTGTTTTATTACTTGCTGGAGGAATGATTTTCTTCGGTGTGCAATTGCCAAGTGATCCATATAAGTGGCTCACATTTACCTGGCTAATTGTTTTGGGTAGCGCGGCATCAACGGCGCTGGGTATTGCATTTTCTTCGGTCCCAAAAAGTGGCCGTGGGGCATCAGCGGTTGTCTCACCTGTAGTAATCATTCTTCAGTTCTTTAGTGGCGTTTTCTTCGTGTTTACTGATTTGCCTGGATGGATGCAACAAGTTGCAGCTATATTTCCACTTAAGTGGATGACCCAGGGAATGCGTTCGGTGTTCCTGCCTGATTCATTTGCACTTCGTGAGGTAGCTGGAACATGGGAAACAGAGCGAACATTTTTGATATTAATGGCCTGGCTTGTTGCAGGAATTTTCCTAGCAATTCGAACATTTAAATGGAGCAGGGATTGAAGAAATTTGTTGCTGTATTTTTAATCTCAATTCTGACTCTCTCAACAACTTCAGCAATCGCGGCTTCACCAACTGCCACACCAAAGCCAAGTACAAAAACCACCGCTACGGAAACGAAAAAACCAGCTACCAAAAAGCCGGCGGTAAAGAAGAAAAAGGTTGTAAAGAAGAAAAAGAAGAAGCTTCCACCATTACAGGCAGTTGTCTGCTTCGGTAAAGCTTGGCCACCATCTGGATTTTCTAAAAATGGTGAGGTCTTTGCAAAGATTC
>JGI12421J11937_10001075_pt1 | contig 11001 bp, 5 predicted proteins | sample LakErihyJuly2011_2_FD_11937 | JGI IMG/M metagenome (IMG submission 11937)
CTTTCGGCCATTGTCTCAGTTTTTTTCGTGCACCAGCATGCACCACTGCAAAGTGTTTGATTTGATTTTCTTCTAAAAATTGATGGACCACCGCCTCATCATCCTTGCTGTAAAACAAGGGTGTTTGGGGTATTTCAATATTTCCTGTTATTGGCCAAACACTTTCGGTATTCGTTATGGTTTCATGCAGTTGCTTGCCCTTGTTGCGCAGACGGACCTCTGCTCGAGATGTGCGGTATTTTATCCCATAGCGAAAAGACTTCCATAAGGTTTTCCAATTGCCCCTCATTTCAATAACCGCATCGTATGGTTTGCTAAAATCATCTAGGCTACAAAGCACTTGATCAATGCTTGGATCGTTTTCTATTAATGGCTTAACAAATGGTTTACACAACACGGTTAATTGAGCTGCAGGAAAGATTTTTTTAATGGCTGTAAAAACATGGGCAGAAGCCGCCATATCGCCAATTTCATCCCAACGCAGAACCAAAATTGACTTTAAGTTTTTGGGATTCTGTTTAAACCAAAACCGATTAACCAACACATTGGCTAAAAACAAAATCTGTTCGTTGCTTGGGAGTTTTATACGCATGGATACACTAAAATGCGGGCCGGCACTGCATCTGTCTCAATTTTTGGCACTTGAATATTTAAAACATAATTTCCGTCTGCAATAGAATTTGGAACGTAAATTAATTCTGTTATGGTTCTATCTGCAGGGGCTTTGCCATCCACTAAAAACCAATTTTTATGCGCAGCCAAACGGCCTTCATCACTTTCCTTGTCAATACTTGGCAAATCGGTTAAAATGTGCTTGAAACCCAAATTTTGCAAATAACTTAAAACTTCTGGATCGAAATAAACAGGATTGTTTCCTGAATAATTCTGATAAGATTTATCGGCTTCATTTGGCAAAGTTCTGAACACAATGGCTTCAAAGTTTTCAAGATTGTTCAAAGCTTCGATGGCATTCATATCAATGCAAGAATCCTCTCCAATTTGTGAGGGCTGTACACTGAAAATTTTACACATTTGTAGAACAGGGATTTGAATATTGCGCATATCGAAGTCCACTGGCAACACATGCAATGCACATTCGATGTGCGTAGCAGAGGCATGCGGGTAGAAGCTAATGCGCTCGCAATTAACGCTGCCACCAGCGGTCAAACTGCCCACAAATGCTTCACTTTTAAAATACTCGAAAGATGGTCCATCCAAGTAATAGCAATTTACATTGTCATGCTTATTAAGTGCGAGACTTAAATCGATAAAATTATCGGCCTCAAATTTATAGACCTTTGAATGCTGTTCAAATTGTATCCACATTTAAGGGCGAAAGTAATGTTTTTAAATGAAATTGTTTAAATTTGAGGCGCAGATACGTGCATTGAATTGAATAATTACACCATAAAAAAATACATCAAAATCATACTCTTGCTGATGGCACTTGCCATTGGATTGTTTTCTTTGCACTATTCAAACCGAATGGTTATAAAACTTTCTAAAGAGGAAAGAAAAAAAATTAGCCAATGGGCTGAGGCACAAGAACTCATTGCAAAGGCAGATCCAGAACAAGACATTTCCTTTTATGCCAAAATCGTAGAATCTAACACCACCATCCCTGTCTTTCTTGCTGATGAATCGGGTTATTTGACTTACCGGAATATAGACACAAGTCTGATCCGATCTAAAAGCCAGATAAAAAATTATTTCGAAGAGTTAAAAGCCGAAACCGCTCCGATTGAAATAAAAATCACAAACGACTATAGCCAATATGTGTACCACGACGAATCGTCTATTCTCAAACAACTTAAAATCTATCCTTTTATTCAACTCGGCATAGTCGGTTTGTTTGTTGTTGTAAGCTATTTTGCATTCAGTTACAGCCGCAGGGCTGAAGAAAACCAAGTTTGGGTTGGCTTGGCTAAAGAAACCGCNCATCAACTCGGAACGCCAATGAGTTCATTGATGGCATGGGTCGAATTAATTGAAACCGATAAGAGTTTTGCCACCTCCGAATCTTTGGATGAAATGCGCAAAGACCTTGACCGTTTAAAGGTAATCACCGAGCGTTTTTCTAAAATTGGCTCAGTGCCCATTATTGCAAAAAGCGATATTTCACAGCAGCTGCAGTTGGCCATCGATTACATCAAAACCAGGAGCTCAGATGAGGTGGTATACCTCTACGAGTCGCAAGCCATTGGGGCCATGGCTAACATCAATGTTCCATTGTTCGATTGGGTTATAGAAAATATTTGCAAAAATGCCATGGATGCAATGGAAGGCCGGGGAACCATTACCATTAAATGCACAAGCAAAGGCGAGAGCATTGTTATTGACATTACAGACACCGGAAAGGGCATGCCGAAAGGCTTTTTTAAGCGGGTATTTAAACCAGGATTTACAACCAAACGCAGAGGTTGGGGACTTGGATTGTCTTTGGTAAAAAGAATCGTAGAAAATTACCACGAGGGACATATTTTTGTGAGCGAAAGTATACCCAACAAAAAAACCACTTTTAGAATCATATTGAAACAAGCATGAACAAATATTATATAAGTTTAATTTCGCTTTGTGCAGCACTGCCATTTGCCCAGGCCCAGGTAACAGATACCATTGTTGCAGAGCCCTNCATAGAATCGGCAGATGAAATGCCTCCGCCNANGATGATGGATGGCGATAATAATTGGGAAAATGCAGTTGCTNTTGAANCCTTTGATNCGCCTGTTNCNGGTTCCCTACCCTTTAACCAAATCAAAACCAATTANAAATTAAAGCCNNTNAGCAACCCAGATAAAAAAGCGNATTACAGCGAAGGNATNCGNGCNTTATTGGACAATATTTANTTGAATTTAAGAATGCCTTANTACGGTGTTTCGAATATGAAATTAGGGGATGCCCAATTTGTCTTATTTCAAGTAACTGTTGGAAAAGATTCTTCTTTATACAATGCTGAAACCCTTAGCACTCCCGGATCAACTTACACAAACAACGCCAAAGAATGTTTGGAAAATTTGCCATTCAAATTTATACCCGCTACAAAAAACGGCAAGCCAGTAGACAGCATTCTTATTATCCCTTTCCGTTTTGAAGCTAATTTAGATTACTATCAATTTGGCGTATACAACCCAGACGCAACCCGCTAGAATAAAATTAACCGATGCCAGAATTTATACTCATTAACAAGCAAGTGGCGCCTTTTGTCGCACACGTTCAACTGAACAGACCTAAAGAACTTAACGCACTCAACCTCGAGTTGATGTTGGAAATAAAACAAGCTCTGATCGATTTGGACAACGACCCAGAGGTTAGAGCCATTGTATTAAGCGGCAACGAACGCGCATTTGCGGCAGGTGCCGACATCAAACAAATGGCAGGACGCACGGCCATTGACATGCTAAAAATTGATCAGTTTTCAACTTGGGACAGCATCCGTAAAACCAAAAAACCGATGGTTGCTGCCATCAGCGGATTTGCCCTTGGCGGAGGTTGCGAATTGGCCATGATTTGCGATATGATTGTTGCCAGTGAAACCGCCCAGTTCGGACAACCCGAGATCAACATCGGCATAATGCCCGGAGCCGGGGGTACACAAAGATTAACCAGAATAGTTGGGAAAAACAAAGCCATGGAAATGGTTTTAACCGGTACATTTATTTCTGCTGAACAAGCCAAAGAATATGGCTTAGTGAACAAAATTGTGCCTGTAGAATTTTACCTTTCTGAGGCCATCAAAATGGCTGCATTAATTGCAGAAAAATCGCCTATTGCGGTTCAATTGGCTAAAGAAAGTGTTTTGCTTGCCTATGAATTGCCTTTGCAAGAAGCCTTGCATTTTGAACGCAAAAACTTTTATATGTTGTTTGCCACCGAGGACCAAAAAGAAGGCATGGCGGCTTTTGTTGAAAAACGAAAAGCCAATTTCCAAGGCAAGTAATTCTAAAGGGATTGGATAATACCATTCCAATAACAAAAAAGCCTAGCAAGGGATCAATTAGATACACCCTAATTTCAAAACCTTTGAACAACAAAAATGACCGCTCAATCAGTTGCAGAAACTTTGCGAAATAGAAGTCCTTTTTTTAATTTACTTTTGCAGCAGAGTCCGGCTAATATTTGAAAAATTAACACTTTTTTTATTCTGGCTGAACCGCTCTTCAAAATCAGGCTTTTTTACCCCCGTGGGATTTTTAAAAGTAATTTTAAAGACGTTAGAAGGTTGCGAAACAGGCGGAGGCTAAATCCTTATTTATTTTGGATTTTATCAAATACCGGACTCTTTTTTTTTGAAAAATTGTGGTATTTTGTCATTTGAAATATAAATTTCCGATTTCAATTAAAAACAATAAATTTGCAATCCTATAAATCACAAGGTTTATAACAAGGGGGATTAGCTCAGCTGGCTAGAGCGTTTGCATGGCATGCAAGAGGTCATCGGTTCGACTCCGATATTCTCCACAAAACAATTATACTGAATGCCGACACCAAAGTGTCGGCATTTTTTGTTTCAGTAATGCGTTGAAAGTTCACTTTCAAAAGCATGATGAAACAAAAAAAAGCTTTGAAAAAAGCGCATTCAGGGAAATTGTTTTGTTTATCCTCCCCCAAGGAGCACGCAGTACCCCGATACTTTCGTAAGACTCGAAAAGTGTTATAACAAGACAAAAAAATCTGTTAAACGACTCTTATCTGAATACGTTGAAAATTCACTTTCATAAGCAGAAGTAAAACAAAAAAAAGCTTTTGCAAAAAGCGCATTTAATTGAATGTTCTTGTTTGCCCTTCCCCCCAAGGAGCACGCAGTACCCCGATACTTTTGTATGCCTCGCAAAATATTATAACAACAAAAAAAAAGGCTGGCTTTTCAGCCAACCTTTTAAAATTAAATATTATTTATTTTAGTTTGATTTTATAAACAAGTATCGAAGAGGATCTTGATTTACAGTTTGGGCTCTTAAAATGTACAAACCAGCAGCCAAATGATTTAAATCGATTTTAGCCATTTCTGAAACATTGCCTTCATATAAAATCTGACCTTTTAAATCTATAACTTGTATGTCTAAATTTTTACCCGTAGTGTTCGTCAAATTAATGAAATCAATAACAGGATTAGGATAAATCTTGATGTTGTTTTCCAAACTCAAATCATCAACGCTGGTAGGTGTTTTGATCAAGCGCACAAACTTTATATTAAAAGGCAATGAAGCGGTTAATGAATCATGGCCTTCTTGGTATGCTTTAACAGTCCATTTTAAATTGATAGAGTCGCCTAGAATTACGCCCAAGCCAGCCAAAGCACTGCTTATGCCACCTGAAGTTAATGTTAGATCGTTGTTCTTTCCATTGTTATTTGATTGCAAGGTTAAAAGAGGTGTTTTAAAGTTGCCACTTGGTAAATCTAAAATCCAAACATAACGGGTAGCTCCAGTTGATTTTTCCCAAGTAATTGTAACTGGGGTTGGATCAGCATCTTTTACTGCAACACGAGAATTGTTGGCGGGAGTAAGCAAAGAAAAAGATGACAGTTTAGGGAAAATGGCATCTGGTCGCGCATTAATTAATTGAATTCTAGTATCACCCATAACAGACGTGTCTCTTACTTTGTATGCTTTTAATGAAGTATTGTGTTTTGCCAACATGTATTCAGCAAATGCATCTTGCTCTCTTCCTATTAAGCTAAATGACGAAGTACCGGCCGATTTGATAGCCGTATCGAGGTCAACTCTTGCTCTCACTACAGTAGGAAAAGGATAATTGTCACCTCCAACACTTGAACCTACAAAAGATGGGTTAGCAAGGAAGTTCAAAGTAACAATTTTGTAGGTTCTTGATGTATCACCAATCAATTTACCGTATTTTACAATTGTATCTTTAGAATTACCAAGTGAATCAATAAGCACCATTGACCAAATTTTATTTCCACTCGTTTTAGTTGTATCGTAGCTAAATGAAACACCTCCTACTTGTGGAAACTGACCTGGTGTAAGTCCAGGTTTTGAAGCCGAAATACTATGTTCAATTAGGCGTTTAACACCTGCAGCAGACACACTAACTATAACAAGACTGTTGTTAAATCGCAATGAATTTTCAACATCGAGTTGAGAAACATCACCGGCAGATTTACCAGCTGATGGATTGGCTTGGTTTCTTTCTAGAATGACATTGCTTCCAACCGAATTTACATAACCTACAGCAGAACGGATTCCACCACCGTTTTTCAGAGAAATAGATACTTTTGGATCATATTTCTTTGCATACCATAAATTGGCATCAGATGATATATTTCCTAAATTAGTTTCTTCGGTTCTTACGGCATTTCTTCTGCCTTCTAAAAACACATTCGACTTGCCTACAATATTACCATCCTTAGCTGCAATAACCAATCCAACCGCCTTACATAAGGATAAAACATTGGCCCCTTTAGTTCCTGTAGCAAAGGCGTTATTAGTACCCCAAAGTGCTTTTACGGTTACAGAATCAGAAGCATAAACTCCGTTTACATTCGAATCAAGTTTGTCAATTAGCAACTTACCATTTATGTCAAAATCACAAACAAATCTACCAACATATTTCCACTCACTGGTGGTGTTTAGAATTACCATCGGATCGTTTGACTTGCTTTTGGTGGTTATCGGATATCTTTCAGTAGCAGTATGTCCCGCGATTAATCTATCGTTTCCATCGGCAGTAAAATTGTGGTTACCACCAGAAATAATGATGTCAACATGGTTCAACAAAGGCGCTAAGGCTTTCTCATTGGTAATTTGTTGCAAGTGCGCAAGTAAAATAATTTTATTCACACCTTCTTTTGCAATCAAAGAGTCGATTACTGGCTGTAGAATAGCTGCAAGTGCAGGCATATCGTCAACTTGAGGTCCTTTAACACTGGTAAAACCTGGTGAGGAGATTTTGGCTAAAGCTTGTGTTGTTACACCAACAACGCCAATTTTCTCGCCATTACGTTCGATAATGATCGACGGTGCAAGCCCCTTTTTCTGTGAATTAACTGTTATATTAACTGGAGTTCTGAATGCGGTATCTCTCAAAATTTGATTTGTAAACAAATAATTTAAATTGACGTCTTTGCTAAAATCAAGATTAGAGCTTACATATGGGAATTGTGCACCCAACCATCTTTTGTCAGCACCGTTACTTCTAATATCAACACCTATTTGTCCATTTAGATCGCCTGTTCCTAAATCAAATTCGTGGTTACCTAAGGCAGAAGCATTGAAGCCAATAATATTCATTATTGCAATATCTGGACGACCTAATGCGGGTCTTTGTGCTTGAGTCCCTTTAAAATAAGAAGAAGCAGTAGATCTCAATGCTGTTTGGATAGATGGATCTTCACCAGCCGATAAAAACGGCCCAGGTAGTGTATTATCTCCTGATGACAAAATCAAGGTGTTATTGTGTTGATCTTCAAGCTTATCAACGGTGGCTGCATAATATGGCGCATCAACCACTGCTGGCACCCCACTTTCCATATCGGAAGAGTGCAATACCTGCATTTGGAATGCACTTTTTCCATTAAGTTGAATGATTGCAACTGTTCCTGAAACTTCATTAGAAACCAAAAGCATATCTTGTCCATTTGGGCTTTGAGATTTTGGGATGAAAACCAAACCTTCAGGACCTAAATCACCAACTGTTGCTAAATTGCTTACACTTGGCGTTACAGAAAAATTACGGGTATTGATGTAGTTTACAAAATATGGCTTGTTAGGGTTGGTGATGTTGTAAATCATTATACCGCCAATTCTTTCCAATCCAACAAAAGCATAAGTGGAATCTAATATTTTTCCGATGGTCACCGCTTCAGGCTCAGGCCCTTTGTCGTCGCTTCTAGAATCTATGGTGTTACTTGTATGACTGGCATTAAAATTAGAAGGGAATATGGCTGCCAATTTTTGCTCAAACTCATCCTTACTATCCCATGCAAGTTTTCCAGTTACAGAATTCCAAACTGAAAAAGATCTTGCTCCATAACAAAATGCAGAATCATACTTCCCGTCCTTATTAAAATCTCCAAATGCCTTGGTAAGATTTAACCTGCCCATAGCACTTGTTGCTTTTAGTGCCGCCACATTAGCCGCACCCCCAAATTTAGCTGTGTCTACGATATACGCAGCATTTCCAAATCTAATTTCTTCATTGTTTGCTGTTCCCCAATCGGCTCTTGAATCTCCCTCATTAGCTGTAAATAAAAACGTCGTATCTTTTACTGTGTAACTTGCGATGGCATCAGGCATAAACATACCAAAAACCGGAAAGCTCTTTATATTTATTGCACTGCCGACATCTGTTGCATCGATTCCGTTGCCTGTTAAACTATGATTTTTAAAACCCAAAGGTATCAATTTGGTCACTTTAGCTGTGCTTAAATCAATCACTGCAATACAGTTGTTTTCTTGGCAAGTTGCCCACGCTGTTTTAGAATCCTCGGAAACAGAAATATATTCCGGCTCTAAATCTTCGGCAATTGTTGAGTTACGTAAAAACGTTCCACCGGATTGAATTTTTCCAGTGATTTTAATTTTCCAATCTATATTGGTTCCGTTGAAAGCTGTGAAACCCGCAGTTTTAACATCATTTTGAGTAAGTGTTGAAATACCTTTTGAGATGTCGATAATGCTTATAGATCCTTCTCGGTCGATGGTATAATCGTCGTTAGGTTCACCTTCGTTGGCTACCAATACCATTTTTCCATTTGGCGAGAACGTAATCATATCTGGGTTAGCACCAACCTCTACCTTATTAATATAAGCCAAAGTTGACGCATTGAAGAATACCACAAAACCGTTTTCTGTTTTTCCCAAAGTATTAATAACAGTTACCGCTAAAACACCGTTCATGCAGGCAATTGAAGTCTGATCCTTTCCATATGATTTGATGGAAATGGTGTTGATTTGAACAGGATTAGCTGGTTTGCTAATGTCTACTACTTTAATACTTGTATCGGGTCCATTTAAAACAAACATTCTTTTAGACACTGCATCATATGCCGTTATCTCTGCTGCTGCTTTGTCATAAATCCCTGTTGAATACCGTCCAATAAACTTGGGAGTAATCTGGGCTTGTGCTGCCATTACCGCTATAAACATCAGCGATAGAAGCATCATTTTTTTCTTGTACATATTTTTCATATAATCTATATTTAATTATGCGAAATTAATTTCGCGTCGTTAGCAATAAATTACAGGCGTATTATGATTAAGTAAAGTAATTTGTCCATTTGTTAATTTAAACTTATAAAATACAAAATAAATACAACTAACTAATTATTAGATTATTAAATAGTAAATGTGTGGCTATTTTCATAAATAAACTTGATTCTATTCAAGCAACTAACATTAATTTAACTTTAATTTGTTCTTTCGAGAGATAGTGAAAATTTGGGCTTTAGTCAATTTGAATGCGCTCCCCGCTGGAGAATTCACACAAAGCCTCGAATATCCTTCATAAGATTTTTGTTTCATAAAACAAAGAGCAGGATAAAGCGCCATAGGGCAGGTTGCAATGTCATCCCATTTAGATTTCGCTCAAATCAGCGAAAACAATACGGGACAATTCACAAAGGCTACAAAACCTTCTTAAAAGTCTTCAGCAATAATAGTCGACTCTCTGCCGTTATCCTTCTTGTGACAAGCTTCCATTCCACTAACTCAGACAATCAATAAATTTTATTCCATATATGAAACATCTAACTTTAAGCATTTTTATCCTGGCATTTGTCCAGCTTACCTGGGCGCAAGAACAGAAATACAATATTGTGTTTAAACCCACTGAGGTTCTTATGGGTGAAAAACAAAAAACCGATATCAATTTTGTGGCCTCGCATTTAATGGAGGGCGAAACCATACTATTGTACCCCCTAGCCTATGACAGCATTTACGACCGCTATACGTTTAGCAACAACGCCAAATTACAAGCCACTGCTGTTGCCGAATACGCTACAAGCATTGGGTTTCAGGTGCAAGGTTTCCCTCGGAATTTCCCCAGTCCCTATAGCGGCTTAAGCGTAGGTGTAATTCTCAAATACATGAAGACTATTGACCCCAACGCTGTAGCGGCTTTGAAACCGCGGCTTAATGGTTTATTCCCCGAAAAACCTTCGCAGTTATTCCTCATCAATCCGCTTAAAGACACCATTATTATTGGCAATGAGGGCACGGTTCTGTATTTCAAAGCAGGGTGTTTACTTAGTTCCAAAAAAGTACAAATTGAACTCAAAGAATTTTATGTTTTGGGCGACTACATTAAAAGTGGCTTGCCCACGGTTTCCAACGGTCAAATGTTGCAAACGGGCGGAAGTATTTACTTGAATGCCCACGAAAATGATGCAGCAAAAAAGCAAGTAAAAATTGACCCAAATAAAGGCGTGGGCGTCGATTTTACCCTCGGCAAAACCGATGAGAACATGCAGGTTTTCATCAAAGATCCTCGCAGCCCAAATGAATTGAATTGGATACTGCCTTCAAAGCGCACGCTGCGCGAATCGTGGGAGATGACCGAAACGGTTTTGGATGCCGAGGGCAATGTTATTTCAGAAACCACATACAAGTCGAAAGAGGAATGGGAAAAACACCTTAAAGACGAGAAACTCAAGAAAATTGAAAAAGAAAAAAAGGCAGCCATTAAAGCGGAAACCAGCAGCAAAATGGACGGCAAATTGCAGGTGTACGATCTTGGCTACATTAACTGCGATAAGTTTTACGACGAGCCGACCATGCCATTGTTTGTGTCCATTGACGAGAAATTTACCGCCGAATATTATTTGGTGTACACCGATATCCGCGGGGTGATGAAAGGTGATGTGAGTGGCACGAAGGTTGGCTTTGGTTCAATTGCCAAAAACCGAGAAGCCTATCTGATTGGCGTTAGCTATGTCGACAAACAAGCGTATTATTTCAAATGCAGCATCGGTGTTGGAGGCAAGCTGACACAAAAGGTGGCTTTAAAACCAGTTGAAGAAAAATTCTTAAATCAAGAATTGGC
>JGI12421J11937_10001079_pt1 | contig 10994 bp, 5 predicted proteins | sample LakErihyJuly2011_2_FD_11937 | JGI IMG/M metagenome (IMG submission 11937)
CAGGGAGATTCTCATTACTCAACGCTGAGCAAAAGCGTGGTGCTTTGCTATTTAATGGATTGGTAGACTTTGATGCCACTACGGGCCTAACCACCGGCGCCGATTGTTTTCACTGTCATGGCGGTGGACTGGCACAACAAAATAACCCGGACATGGGTGGAATTGCCAACAATGGTTTGGATGGAAGTTTCAGCGATAAGGGTTACGGTGCAATCACTAACAATCCATTGGATAGAGGATTGTTTAAGACGCCTACATTGTTAAATATTGCTTTGACAGGCCCTTACATGCACGATGGAAGATTTACGACATTGGATCAGGTAATTGACCACTACAGTGATAATATGAACTTTCAATCGCCTACAATTAGCCCGATGTTAACTGCGCATAGCAACAAGCAGTTGCTACTCTCCAAGCAGCAGAAAGCTGATTTGAAGGCATTTTTATTGACGATGACCGATAACGAATTTATCAAGAATCCGGCGTATTCAGATCCTTTCAAAAAGTAAAAGATAAATTAATAGGCAAGGACGGGGCTGAGCCAGCGTTCCGCGGTTTCCAAATCCATTCCTTTACTTTCTGCGTATAACACCACTTGGTCTTTGTTGATTTTACCCAGTCCGAAGTATTTACTTTGGGGGTGGGCAAAATACCAGCCGCTGACGGAGGCAGCGGGTAGCATGGCCATCGATTCGGTTAAGATGATACCAGCTGATTCTGGTGCACCGAGTAGGTTAAACAACGTAGATTTTTCGGTGTGATCTGGGCAGGCTGGGTAGCCGGGCGCAGGTCGGATACCCTGGTATTTTTCGCGGATTAGATCTTCGTTACTCAACTTGGCCTCATCGGCGTATCCCCAGAATTCGGTTCTTACTTTTTGATGCAATACTTCTGCAAAGCTCTCAGCCAATCGATCGGCAAGGGCTTTGGCCATGATGGATTGATAATCGTCGTACTGGGCTTCAAATGCCGCTACAATGGGCTCTAATCCGATTCCAGTTGTTACTGCGAATCCTCCAAAGTAATCCACTTGATCGTCGGCAATAAAATCTACCAGAGAATAGTTTGGTAAGCCGCCTGCCATTTTACGCTGTTGGCGCAAGAAGTGGAAGTTCTCCAAACCTGCTGTTCCATCCACATCATTTGTGGCTTCTTCCGCTGAATTATATACCACTACATTTTCTCCGAATTTCTTTGCGGGCAAAATGTACCAAACGCCTTTGGCAGTTAATTTTTTGTTTTCAACCAAATCGTTCAGCATCGTTTTTGCATCGTGAAGCAGCTTTTTCGCTTCAGATCCTACGATTTCGTCTTCCAGGATTGCGGGGTACTGACCGGCCAACTCCCATGTTTGGAAGAAGGGTGTCCAGTCGATGGTATCCACCAATTCAGACAAGTTCAATTCGATGGCATGAATTCCAATTTGCTTGGGTTCAACCACTACGCCATCATGTTTCCAACGGTTGGCAATGGCCTCTTCTATAGTAATTAAATCTTTGGTAGACTGACGTTTGGCATGATTTTCAGCCAAGGCTACATATTCGTCTTTGATTTTTTTGGCGAAATCGGTTTTGGTTTCATCGCTCAATAAACTTCCAGCAACGGGTACTGAACGCGACGCATCCAAAACATGGACAATTGGGTGTGCGTAAACCGGTGAAATTTTTACGGCTGTATGAATTCTAGAGGTTGTGGCACCACCAATCAACAAAGGGGTTGTCATTCCACGCCTTGTCATTTCCTTGGCCACATGCACCATTTCATCCAAACTTGGCGTAATCAAACCAGATAAACCGATGATGTCAGCACCCCAAGCTTGGGCTTCGTCCAATATTTTATCGGCGGGAACCATCACACCGATGTCTTTGATTTCGTAATTATTACAAGCCAAAACCACACCTACGATGTTTTTTCCGATATCGTGTACATCCCCTTTTACTGTGGCCATCAAGATTTTCCCTTGCGCTTTGGCATTGGGGTTCAGGGCTTTTTGCGCTTCTAGGTAGGGTTGCAGGTACGCCACAGATTTTTTCATAACCCTGGCACTTTTCACCACTTGGGGAAGGAACATTTTTCCAGCGCCGAACAAGTCGCCCACGTGGTTCATGCCATCCATCAAAGGCCCTTCAATAACGTGTAGGGCTTCTTTGTATTTTTGGAAAGCTTCCTCGGTGTCTTCGTCGATGAATTCGGTAATCCCTTTAATCAAACTATGACTTAGGCGCTCTTCCACACTATTCAATCGCCAAGCTTGAGTTTCTTCAACCTTTTCCTCTTTTTTGCCTTTGAATTGATCCGCCAATGTCACCAATCGTTCGGTAGCATCGTCTCTGCGATTCATCAAAACATCCTCAACGTGTTCAAGGAGATCTTTTGGAATTTCATCATAGACTTCAACCATACCGGCATTCACGATTCCCATATCGAGGCCCGCTTTGATGGCATGATACAAAAATGCTGAGTGCATAGCCTCTCTTACGCGATCATTGCCACGGAAAGAGAAACTGATATTAGAAACACCCCCAGAAACTTTGGCTCCGGGAAGGTTTTGCTTGATCCAACGGGTGGCATTGATAAAGTCAACTGCGTAGTTGTTGTGTTCATCAATTCCCGTTGCAACGGTTAAAATATTGGGGTCAAAAATGATATCGTTTACGGGGAATCCTATGCTTTTTAAGACATCGTAACTGCGTTTACAAACATCAATTTTGCGTTGGAAGCTATCTGCCTGTCCGGTTTCATCGAAGGCCATTACCACTACTGCGGCACCATAGCGATGCACCAATTTTGCTTTTTGAATAAAGGCGTCTTCACCATCTTTCAGTGAAATTGAATTCACGATGCCTTTGCCTTGGAGACATTTCAAACCGGCTTCGATCACTTCCCATTTGCTTGAATCGACCATCAATGGAACTCGAGAAATATCTGGTTCTGCGGCAATCAAATTCAGGAATGTAACCATGGCTTCTTTGCCATCGAGCATCCCTTCATCCATGTTGACATCAATCACTTGGGCGCCGTTTTCCACCTGTTGCCTGGCCACGTCCAAACCGCGATTGTAATCTCCGGCTAGGATCATTTTGGCGAACTGACGGCTTCCGGTTACATTGGTACGTTCACCGATGTTCACGAAGTTGGTTTCACGGGTCAGTGTGAAAGGCTCAAGGCCCGAAAGTTTGAATAAAGAAGGAAAGGTAGTATTCACTGTTCGGCAAATTTCGTTAAAAACTACGTAATTGCTCCAATGGATAAGAAATTCACATGGCTTTACACCAAGAAAAAGGGGTTTTTTACAACAAACTAGGCCATTTGGATGGATTACTCTCGTGCATCATCTGGTAAATAGTGCTGAAAACAGTATCAACCGAAGGCTTGCTGAAGTAATCGCCATCGCTACCATAGGCAGGACGGTGTTCGTTGGCAGAGATTGTAATTGGCGTGCTATCTAGATGCTTATAACCCCCTTGAATTTCAAGCACTTGCTGCATCATGTAAGATGTAGCTCCACCCGGAACGTCTTCGTCGAGGAATACAATTCTGTTGGTAGATTTTAGACTTTCCACGATGCTATGGTTGATGTCAAATGGCAACAAAGTTTGTACGTCGATCAGCTCCACACGAATGCCGTAATCCGACAAAAGCTCACAGGCCTCTTGTGCAATTCTGCAGCAGGAGCCATAGGTAACAAGTGTAATATCTTCACCAAATCTTAGGATATCGGGACGACCAAACGGCACGGTAAATTCGCCAATATTGCTCGGTAATTTCTCTTTGATGCGATAGCCGTTCAGACATTCGATGACCAATGCAGGTTCATCAGAGCGAAGCAGTGTGTTATACATTCCAGCGGCTTGGGTCATGTTTCTTGGTACACAAACATGCATTCCCCTGATAGCATGGATAATCATTCCCATTGGGCTGCCGGAGTGCCAAATGCCTTCCAAACGATGTCCTCTGGTACGAATGATTATCGGTGCTTTTTGTCCGCCTTTTGTCCGATACTGCATCGTAGCAATATCATCACTCATGGGTTCCAAAGCGTATAAAAGGTAATCTAAATATTGAATTTCTGCGATGGGTCTGAGTCCTCTCATTGCCGCGCCGATGCCTTCACCAATGATACTCCATTCTCTGATTCCTTTGTCGGTCACACGCAATTCGCCATATTTTTCTTGCATGCCCGAGAAACCTTGGTTTACATCGCCAATTTTTCCAACGTCTTCACCAAAGGCAAATACACGGGGATCGCGTTCCAGATTTGCATCAAAACACGCCCTTACAACCTGGTAACCATCCACAATTTCATCGGATAATTGGGCTGGAACTTCGGGTACATTCAGGACACTATTTTCACTCTCACTATATACGTGACTGCTGTATCGTTGACCATTGATGGCTTCAAATTTCTTCAAATAATCCAACAAGGGCTGACGGGCGGTTGCAGTTGCATTGACGGTGATTCTTAAGGCTTTATGAATTGCTACACCCATATCCCTGCGAATAGGGTCTTTGGCATCGCTGAGTTCCTTGGCGATGGCGGCGAGTTCAGGAGAAAGGCTTTGTGCCAATTGATTTAGCAAAGCAATCAACTCACCCACTTCCGATTTTATGGGTTCAAGGAAATCGGCCCACGCTTGTTTTTGCGCATCTTTTACCGACTGGGTGGCTGAATTTTCAATATTCGCAATTTCCTTTTCCGTTGCCAAATCTTGGCTGATAATCCACTGACGCATTTGAACGATGCCATCGAATTCGATTTCCCAATCTAGGCGTTCTTTGTTCTTGTATCGTTCATGGCTTCCGGAAGTAGAGTGGCCTTGGGGCTGAGTTACTTCGGTTACGTGAACCAAAACGGGGGTATGTTTTTCACGACAGATGTCGGCGGCTTGTTTGTAAACACGACATAATTCGGGGTAATTCCACCCGCGTGCTGTTAACAATTCAAGACCTTTGCCTTCTTCGTTGCTCTGGAAACCGCGCATCAACGCAGCGATGTTTTCTTTTGCTGTTTGATATTTTGCAGGGACGGAAATGCCGTAACCATCATCCCAAAGGCTCATCAACAAAGGGACTTGCATTACACAAGCGGCATTCATCACTTCCCAGAAAATCCCTTCAGACGACGATGCGTTGCCGATGGTTCCAAAAGCGATTTCATTTCCTTTGTTAGAAAACTGGTCAAATGGATGTAGATCAGGATTCTCGCGATACAACTTAGAAGCCACAGCCAAACCCAATAAGCGGGGCATTTGACCTGCTGTGGGAGAAATATCGGCACTACTGTTATATCGATCACTCTGCGACAACCAGTTGCCTTTATCGTCTAGAAGGCGAGTTGCGAAGTGACCATTCATTGAACGACCGCCACTTGCGGGTTCTTTTTCAGTATCTGGGATTGCGTAAAGCTGAGCAAAAAAGGCGTGAACGCTGCTCATTCCTTTGGCAAACATGAAGGTTTGGTCGCGGTAATAACCACTGCGCCAATCTCCAGGTTGGAATACTTTAGCCATTGCGATTTGGGCAATTTCTTTACCATCACCAAAAATGCCAAATTTGGCTTTACCTGTAAGTACTTCTTTTCTGCCAATCAAACTCGCTTGTCGACTTTCAAAAGCGATGCGATAATCATTAAGGACTTCTTGTACAAAGGCTTCTTTGCTGATTTCCGCGGGTTTTTGAGCTACCTCTTGCATGCGACTGCAAAGATAGGGAAATTTGATTTGGCCGTATTCATCTCGTTTGGGTGTTTGATGCCTTGTCTTTGCTAACTTTGCTTTTCATGCCACTTTTTGAACTTGTTGCCCCTTTTACACCTACCGGAGATCAGCCCGAAGCAATTCGACAGTTGGTGGAAGGACTCAATTCAGGGGTACGCGCTCAAACTTTGTTGGGTGTTACGGGTTCGGGTAAAACCTTTACCATGGCCAATGTAATTGCACAAGTACAACGCCCGATTTTGGTGTTAAGCCACAATAAAACGTTGGTTTCTCAACTTTAGCTTTATGGGGAGTTTAAGCAGTTTTTCCCCAACAATGCGGTGGAGTATTTTGTGAGTTATTACGATTATTACCAGCCAGAGGCATATATCCCATCGTCCAATACCTACATCGAAAAAGACTTAAATATCAACGATGAGATTGAGAAATTGCGTTTAAAAACGGTTTCTAGTTTGCTCAGCGGTAGGCGCGATGTGATTGTGGTTGCGAGTGTGAGTTGTATTTACGGCGCGGGAAACCCCGCAGATTTTGAAAGTACAATTATTCGATTGGCTAAGGGCGATATTATTGCGCGCAATGCTTTGTTATTCAAGTTAGTAGAGTGTTTATATAGTAGAACCACTGCCGATTTTAATCGCGGAACTTTCCGGGTTAAAGGGGACACGGTGGATGTGCATTTGGCCTACAACGACTTTGCCTATCGGATTTCTTTTTTTGGCGATGAGATCGAGGAAATCATCAGTTTTGATCCGGTGAGTGGTCGAAAAATTGAATCAAACGACGTAGCCATTTATCCGGCCAACTTGTATGTGAGTCCGCGGGAGAGAATGAAAGATATCATTTATCAGATTCAGGATGATTTGGTTTTGCAGTTGGAATATTTCCGTGAACAAGGCAGATTTTTAGAAGCAAAGCGGTTAGAGGAAAGGGTGAATTTTGATTTAGAGATGATTCGAGAGTTGGGCTATTGTAACGGAATTGAGAATTATTCTCGGTATTTTGACCGTCGTGAAGTGGGCGACAGACCGTTTTGTTTGATGGATTATTTCCCCAAAGACTTTTTGTTGGTGGTGGATGAAAGTCACGTATCCATCCCCCAAATCCGTGCAATGTATGGCGGTGATAGGTCTCGGAAAGTCAATTTGGTGGATTATGGATTCCGTTTGCCGGCCGCGATGGACAATCGACCCTTAAAGTTCGATGAATTTTATCAGGTAGTTAAGCAAGCAGTTTATGTGAGTGCGACCCCTGCAGATTTTGAGGTGCAGGAGAGTGAGGGCATTTTAGTGGAACAGTTGATTAGGCCGACAGGGTTGTTGGATCCGCAAATTATTATACGTCCGCTAGCCAATCAGGTGGATGATTTGATTGAGGAAATCGACAATCGCATCAAGATGGGCGACAGGGTTTTAGTGACAACGCTTACCAAAAGAATGGCGGAGGAGCTAACCAAATATTTAGGTCGTTTGGGCGTAAAAGTCGACTATATTCACAGTGAAGTAAAGACGTTAGATCGGGTTGAAATATTGCGTAATCTGCGTTTGGGCATTATTGATGTGTTGATTGGGGTGAATTTGTTGCGTGAGGGATTGGATTTGCCGGAGGTGAGTTTAGTGGCAATTATGGATGCTGATAAAGAGGGTTTTTTGAGAAGCCAGACGGCATTGGTTCAGACGATTGGACGTGCGGCGCGGAACGACAGAGGCTTAGTAATTATGTATGCCGATAAAATTACGGAGAGCATGCGGAAGACGATTGAGGAAACGGATCGGAGGCGCGAGAAACAGGTGATTTATAATACGAAACACGGCATCACGCCGAAAACGGTATTAAAGAGTACGGATGAGATTTTCCGTTCTACATCTGTGGCTGATGCCAAACGCGGTGATTTGGATCCGGGTGCGGCGGGCACTCAGTATTCGATGCCCGACAGCAGAATCAATATGGTGGCTGACCCAGTAGTGGCTTATATGGATAAAGTTGGCATCGAAAAGATGATTGTACGCACTGAAAAGGATATGATGAGAGCTGCCAAGGAAATGGAATTCATGGAAGCGGCGAGATTGCGCGACGAACTGGATATGCTCAGGAATCGACTTAAGGAATTGTAACCGAGGCGCTACAAACGGCACTCATACAAAAACAACCTCCTACGGGTACCTTTTTATTGGGGTTGAATGAGAATACGTTGGAAAAAATATTTGCCGGCGGTGTAGCAAACAATCCCCCATTCCGATTTTCATTGATTACCAAATTAAACCAACCAAAAACCACTGCATTGATGGAATGGATTTCCAATCTTACGGTTTCTCCAGTTTTGTAGGATCTGGAAAAATCATTGACCTGGTTGTATCGCACAGGGTAAATAAATAGTTTTCCGTCCTGCCCGTTGGAAGTATTTCCCATGTCGGCTGAAATGTTTAATTGGTTGATACTGTTCGAGAAACTATCGTTTCTAAACGTTTTGATCCAATAAAAATCGCCTTGACCAACCCTGTCGTTTGCGTATAATTCTACGTATTTTCCTGTTGTATTGNTNGGCGGTCCATTTCCTTCTACATCAACTAGATGCAGAGAGTCGATTACGGTAGTTGGGTTTAATCGCGAAAAACTCACCAAGGTATCTTTGTCTACAACCACAAGTAGGGCATAGTCATGTCCAACCGAAAAGGTATCTCCCGTTACTGGATTGGGAACGAATTGGTATTTTCCATCGTTGGCATAATTGAAAACAAACAGTTTTGGAATGGCGGTAGATTGGTCAACTACAGCAACCTGCGCATTGGCGATGGCCGGTTCTTTTCCTGTAGAATCAAAGTATCCTATGCTGCGAGTGAGTCGGATTGTTTGGGTGTCGATTTGGTTATTAACGAACGCATCGACAACAATTTTTGGTGAATTATTTATTACATCAACTTGTATAACGTCTTCACAGCCACAGAAAAGTGTAACTGCTAGCACCGCAATCAAGCCATTGAATATTGATTTTTTGGAGGAGAGTTGTTGAATTTTCATGAGTGCAGGTTAGAATTTGAAGTTGTAAGAAACGGCGGGGATGATACTTCCAATTACGCTGTAGCGAATGGCTGCGTTTTGGCCCAAGTCTTTGTAATTGGTTGAGAAATAGATACTAAACGGGTTACGTCGGTTGTAAGCGTTATAGCAAGAAAACACCCAATAGCTTTCGAATTCTTTGGTCTTTTTGCGGGTATAGGTTGCACTGAGGTCGAGACGATGGTAAGTTGGGTTACGAACATTATTTCTAGCATTGGAACCTGCATCTGGGACAACATAACCTTGCACAGAATACTGACCGGTATAAAAAGTTGCCGGTGTGCCTGTACTAAAGACAAAATTGGCGGCAAATTCCCATTTTTGATTGAATTGATATTGACTGACTATGTAGAGATTGTGTTTTCTATCGAAGCGATTAGGGTACCAATTGCCATCGTTGATTCCAGTCACTTGTCGTTCGGATCTAGCGAGCGTATAACTTACCCAACCTGTGAGTTTGCCATTGTTTTTCTTGACGTAAACTTCCATGCCATAGGCACGACCGATACCACTGAGTAGATCTGCTTCTAGCAATTCGTTTAGTAGGAGGCTGGCACCGTCTACGTAATCGACTTGGTTCTGGAGTTTTTTGTAATATCCTTCGATGTTGGTTTCGTAATCGTTGGATTTCCCAAAGTTCTTAAAATATCCAATCGCGATTTGGTCGGCTATTTCGGGTTTTACGTTATTGGTTGTAGGTTGCCAAACATCAAATGGGACAGACGCTGCGGTATTTGAAATTAGGTGTAAGTTCTGCACCATGCGGTTGTATCCACCTTTGATTGCGCTACTTTGATTGAGTTGATATTTGAATCCCAAACGGGGTTCAGGGTTGATATAGTTGGCAACAACTTGTCCTTTTGTTGTAGAATATACGCTATCCAACACACCTTGTTTGCCCAGTTCTCGGTTAAACAAATACACTTTACCTGGTCCAAGGTAGGCGAACTGACTCACTCGAATACCCGCACGAATGGAGAATCTGCCGTTGGCATTCCAATCGTCTGAGATATAAACAGCATTTTCTACCGCATATCTGTCGGGCAGTCCGAATTTAAGATCTAACGACGATGATTTTGCTTGTGCCTCACCTGGGATGAATCGGTAGTAAGTAGACTGAGCACCAAAGGCTACGGTATTTTTGGGATTTAGAAAGTAGTTGAAATCAACTTTTGCGCTGTTGTTGACGATGTTGCTTTTCCAATTGAAGGTGACATCGCGGTTGGTGAATTCAAGATTGTATCGGTAGCGGGAATAATAATAGGTGAAGTTGGAGAACAGCTTTTTGTTGAAGACGTGATTCCATCGAGCTGTTGCGGTAGAATTTCCCCACTTAACGCCAAAAAGACCTGCTGCTTTAAAAACATCATCACCGATGTAGGTAGAGATATAAATATTGTCGCGCTTGTAACTGTAATTGGCTTTTGCGGTTAAATCGTAGAAATAGAATTGACTTCCTGCCAAATTTTCGGGAAGGAAAGGCTTGGCAAGTAAATCGATATAGGAACGTCTGCCGGAAACGATAAAACTTGACTTCGCAGGTGTTTTTAATGGCTTTTTAAAGTCTTTAAGGCTGGGTTTGGTTAGGGGACCTTCGAGTGTAAATCGGCTAAAAATTGTGCCTATTCCGCCATTGGCTTGATATTTACGTTTGTTGCCGTCTCGCGTTTTTACATCCAGTGTTGAGCTCAATCGTCCGCCATAATTGGCTGGTATACCGCCCTTTACAAGCTCAACATCTTTTACTGCATCGGGATTAAAGATCGAAAAGAAACCAAATAAGTGAGCTGAGTTAAAAACAGGGGCTTCGTCCATCAGGACAAGGTTTTGATCTATGCTTCCACCGCGAACATTAAATCCAGAGGCACCTTCACCAACGGTGGTTACACCGGGAAGGAGTTGAATGCTCTTAATGACATCCGCTTCACCCAATAACGCAGGGATTTTTTTGATTGTTTGCCCCGAAATGCTTTGGGTGGATATATCTAGGGATTTTACGTTGTCGTTTTTCTTCGCTTTAATGGTCACCGCTCCAATCTGGTCTGATTCCGGCGCTAGGTAATAATTTCGTTCGATATTTTGCGTTATATCAAACGATTCGGTGAAAATTTCGTGTGCGGCAGCGGCAACAGTGATTTGAATGGGTCCTGCGGGTAATGTGATGCTAAAAAAACCATAGCTATTGGTACTGCTTCTGAATTCTATTCCTCTTGATGTTGTACC
>JGI12421J11937_10001080_pt1 | contig 10961 bp, 7 predicted proteins | sample LakErihyJuly2011_2_FD_11937 | JGI IMG/M metagenome (IMG submission 11937)
CAGTACCCGATCCTGAAAATTATTGGCCCTATTTGGTCGGAATTGAAAATTGCAGGTTTAGAAGAAGTGTCATCCCAGGAGATACTGTAATATTTAAATGTGAGCTTCTAGCACCTATACGAAGAGGAATTGCCAAAATGATAGGTAAGGCTTATGTATCGGGCCAAGTAGTTTGTGAAGCAGAAATGACTGCGAGTTTAGTTAGAAAATCATAGTACAAAATTTATGAATTATCCATTAACTTCAATTAACCCGAATGCCATCATTGGATCCAATGTACAAATTGATCCATTTACTGTCATACATGAAGATGTGCAAATCGGAGAAGGTAGTTGGATAGGTTCAAATGTAACTATTTTTCCAGGAGCGAGAATAGGAAAAAATGTCAAAATATTCCCAGGAGCAGTGATTTCAGCAATACCTCAGGATTTAAAGTTTGGAGGAGAAATTACAACAGCTGAAATTGGCGATAATACAACCATTAGGGAATGTGTCACCGTAAATCGAGGAACCAGTGATCGTCAAAAAACAGTCATTGGCCCCAATTGTTTAATCATGGCTTATGTACATATAGCCCATGATTGTGTCATTGGAAACCAATGCATTATAGCCAATGCGGTACAATTAGCTGGACATGTGAATGTAGGAGACTTTGCCATCATCGGAGGTTCTTCAGCTGTTCACCAATTTGGACAAATAGGCCGACATGTCATGATCTCAGGAGGCTCACTTGTTCGAAAAGATGTGCCCCCATTCACAAAATCAGGCAGAGAACCTCTTACTTATGCGGGAGTTAATTCGATTGGATTAAAGAGGCGTGGATTTACAGATGAACTCATTAATGAAATCCAAGAGGTATATCGATTCCTGTACAACAAGGGATTAAATACTAACGACGCGTTAGAACAAATTGAAAAATCGATCAGAAAATCTCCTGAAAGAGATGAAATCATAGATTTCATTCGCAATTCAGAAAGGGGAATCATGAAAGGCTAAGCGAACTCCTATGAAAATTCTTGCTGAAAACTTAGAAAAGAAATTCCGCCAAGAATATGTCATTAAAAACTTTAATTTCGAATTTCAAGATCATAAGAAATATGCGATTGTAGGGCCAAATGGTTCCGGTAAATCGACCTTACTCCAATTGCTGAGTCAATATTCTTTACCAACTAAAGGTTCCGTAAAGTACTTAGATAACCAAGGAAACCCCGTAGATAGTGATCTTGCATTTAAGCAAATTACATTTGCGGCTCCCTACAGTGAAATCATAGAAGAATTTACCATCAGTGAATTAATCTCTTTTTTAGTTGGCCTTCAAAATTTGCCCTCAGCATTCAACGTCCAAGCATTTGAAGAATTTTCAGAATTAAAAACGAATCCCAATAAACTAATTAGAGATTTCTCATCGGGCATGAAGCAAAAAACAAAACTAACCCTTGCTTTATCGGCACCAAGGCCATTTTTGTTTTTAGATGAACCCACGACTAATTTGGACCTTAAGTCAAAAACCTGGTTTCAAAATAAACTAGAATCGGAGAAGGATAAATTAATCCTCATTGCTTCGAATGAAGAATCAGAAATAAAATACTGCCAAGAGCGTATTCAAATTTTAGATTTCAAATAATTCCAACGGAAGCGTAAAATTATAAGCCCCATAATCATCAAGATTAGTCCTAGGTAAAAACCTACACTTGAAAAATCTAACACTCCCCTGCTGATATTTTGGAAGTGATAATTTAAACTTTGAAAGGTAAAATCGAAATTAAAAATTTTACTCATTTCTTGAGGTCCCTGCCAAAAAACAAAATTCAGAAAAACACCCAATACAAATGATAATGCCTGTTTATTCGCCATAGAAGAAGCTAAAGCACTTAAACAGACAAATACAATGATTAGCAAAAGCAAACTCAAATAAGCGCTAAATATGATACCCAAATCAATGTTAAAAGCCGGTGAACTTAATGTTCCAATGCTGTAGATAAAAATGATGGTCGGCACTAAAATGATGGCCAATAGAAATATTTGGCTTAGGATCTTGGAAAAAATGATTCTTTCAATGGATATAGGCAATGTACGCAAAAGATTAAAAGTACCTAATTCAAACTCTTCCGAAAATAGCCTCATGCAAATGGCAGGCGTGAAAAATAAAAAAAACCAAGGACTTAAATCAAAAAATACACTTAGTTCTGCAAAGCCAAAATCTAAGACATTGCCTTGGAAAAACCAAGTATAAAAGCCAATCAATAAATAAAAAGAAAACATGAGTCCAATACCGATGAATGAGGTAAAAAACACATTAAATTCTTTTTGAATGATCGCCCACATATTAATCCTCAAAAATAGATTTTTCTTTTCTCAAAATCGCTGAAACAATCAAACCCAGTAAAAAAGTAAATAAAACTGAAAAGAAAAAAATGATCATAAATTGAANGCCGGGNCCCAACATCATCTTAGTAATTTTTTCAGCATCTTCTATTTGACTTTCAGTTAAACCTTGACTTTCTAATTTTTCCCTAGCGATATCCATCTGTTTTTGAAGAACTCCTTGGTCAATAAAATTCAAATAGATATAATTAAAACCACCACTAACAACACCCCATATAGCGCCAATTAATAGCGAATTACCTAAGCCCTGTCCATAACTAATTAGATCATCTTGGTTTGATCTCACTTCTTTTAATGCTAAATAAAGAATTGTTGTGTTGATTAAAAGCGTGCCCAGAAATGAAACCCACCCTAATGTTTCGCTAAAGTCTTCCTCTAAGCCTGAATATTTGGTTGCCAGAGTTAAAACAAAACTAGTAATACCACCTATAACTCCCCATTTTAATGCTAAAACGGAATTAGACAATTTTAAATCTTCCTGTTTTTCCATGATTAATTCTTTTTAAAATATAAAGACATGAGTAGGTTTGGCAAAAATGCCAACACAATTTTTTGTGTGAAATCATCTTTAGCTATACTTCCAGCATCTATTCCATTAATGCCATTCAGTAGCATTTTATAATATTCAATTCCTTCATGCTCAATAATCACCGATTTGTACTGCTGTAATTCACTGACACTAAATTGTATATATTCATTTAAAACTCCAAGACCAATTTCAGACACGTAGAAATAATACAAGACCATTGAACTCAAAATAGCCACAAAAAGAATGTATATATATTGAAACAGAAAAATTTTCAAAAAATGGGCAGCATCTGTTTTAAAAATCTTTTTGACCATTAAATACTGAAGAATTAATACTAACACAAAACTGGGTGCTTTTTTCCCTCCAAGAGGCAAAATACCCAGGGAGTAAAAGATAATGCAATAAAGGATNATTAAACCAACGGCAAATAGACTTGTTGCCAATAATTGTGGCCAATGCTTGATCAGATTTTTCATTTATTGATTATTATACGCAATCTCTTGTTGATTCAGCACCATTAAAATTTTATGGCTAAAAGTATATCCTAGAAAAGCTGAATTTTTAGATTTGCCCACAATATGATCTACTGCATAAGTATATGCAGGTACTTTTTGGAATAAAATTCCCTTGGCTTTACTCCCTTTTCCTAGCGCTGGCATATTTAGCCCAACTAAATTTGCGGGGTTGGAAGAGAGTAATTTGTCAATAAAAGAAATTTTTCGATGAATGGCCTCTTGGTAACATGAGAGAAACAATGTTTCTAAGCCGATTGTACCAAAAGCGGCATGGTCAAACTCCACTTCTTTTACTTCACTTTCATGAGGTGTATGATCAGACACAATGGCATCAATTGTACCATCTTGAATACCTTTCCATAAAGAATTAACATCACTCTCAGTTCTAAATGGAGGAAAAACCTTTTTCATGGTATCAAAATCACTGATCGAATCCTCCGTAAATATTAATTGATGAGCAGCCACATCACAAGTTATAGGCAAACCCTTTTTCTTAGCTGCCCGAATTAAGTCCACTGATTCGCTGCAAGAAAGACAAGAGAAATGTAGCCTAAATATAGCATGAGTGTGACCAAAAGAATTAGACAAGATATAAGAAAGTAAATCTAAATCACGTTTTACACTTAATGTCTCAGACAAATCAGGTATACCTTTAAGTCCTAATAAAGTACTTTGTAATCCTTCGTTTATTTGACCATACAGAGACAGTCCAGTCGTATCGGGCCTAGAAACTAAAGTTGCGGGCAACGATTGTAAATATTGCAAACACTTGCTCATTAAATCTACATTCTGGATACTTGAATTTCCATGGGCAAACCATTGGGCTCCAGAAGAGAATAAGTCAAATAAATCAGTAAAATTCTCCCCTTGATTATCAATCGTCAAAGGTGCCATAGCCATAAAGTTCACCCCATGAACTTGAGACATGTTTTTAACAAACTCAAGCGCCTGTGGTTGTTGAGGTACAGGATCCCCCGTAGGCAAAAGTAATAAATCCAACACCCCACCTTTCTTAGCTGCTGCTGACAAACTTGTCCAGTCTTCTTTAAACTCCCCACCCGGCAAGGTATTATGAACACGTAGATCCATCATAGACGGTGACCAAGCTAAATCAGGTTGGTCAATGACTAAATCGGCTTTTTCATTCAAATTATTTCCAATTTGAACCCATTGGCCATTTTCAAATAATAAATCTACTACCTGATTATAGAAGTCAGAAAGACTATCTTGTATTAAAACCGATTTAAATAAAATTCTCATGCGATTCTATGGTAAAAAAAAACCCTGATCAACAGGGTTAAAAATTAATGTGCAATAAAGGATTTGTAGGTTTCAACATCCATCAAATGGCTTATATCACCCAAATCACTTGGTTTCATTTTGATTACCCAACCATCACCATAAGGATCTGTGTTAATTAATTCTGGGTTATTATTTAATGCTGTATTAAATTCAATTACTTCACCAGAAACAGGCAAGAACAAATCCGAAACCGTTTTAACTGCTTCCACTGTTCCAAATACGCCATCTTTAATTATGTTTTTTCCTATCGACTCGACTTCAACAAACACAATATCACCCAATTCTCCTTGGGCAAAATCGGTAATTCCTACCACGGCTATATCTCCCTCTATTTTAATCCATTCGTGTTCTTGGGTGTACTTTAAGGCTACTGGAAAATTCATATGTAATGTTTTAGCATGCAAAGGTCACGAAATTCATGATTTATTGCAAATAATTTTATTCAATAATTGAATTTATTCATTTAAACTATATCGAATTTGAAAACCACCCGCTACCGTTGATCGATAGAATGAATTAGAAACCAATGGATTATTAAACATTTTGTCAAAGTATGCAGTAACAGACAATTTATCACTGATCGCATAACTAATTTGAGGACGAAATTGGAAATTATAAAATCCTTGAGTGACAATCGTCTCCGCATCTAATTTCCTTTGCAATGTCCTCGTATCACGAATGGTTAAATTGCAGTTGAATCGTAAATCATTAGGCAAACGAACATTACGCCCATTAATCTTAAAAGGAATCAGCATATTAGCTTTCGTAAAACCAATCGCAAAGGTTAAATCTTTATTTGATAATTCAGCCACTTGATTGTTTGATAGATTTAGCCCCACATTCCTATCTTGATTATATTCAAAACGAAGGGAAACCCTACTTTTAGTAATCGCATTGAAGCCAATTAAAGGAGAAAAACGCTCTGAAAACGAAATCGTACTCATAACATAAACAGGAATCAGCGTATTCGTTTTTGCGTCAAATCTAGACGATAAAGGATAAAGTAAGCTATTGAGCGTCAAATTAGTATAATCATTTTCAAATTGGCCATATTCCAAAGCCGAAACAAAATTACCCACACTATAAGTACTCGAATACATATGAGTAATCGTGAAAGAAGAAAATTTCTTCGTAATCCAAGGAAGTAAATTCAAGCCATTGTAATCGACTTTCCAATTGGGCAATGGAATATTATAAAAAGGAGAATATTTAACATCGTTGGCCGACACACCCGAATATGCAGCAAAAAATGAAGGAATTAAGACATCTTGCGAATTAATATTATAATCTCCACCTTCGGCGAGTTTGGCCCTAGTTAATCTATTAAGCAAAATCGATCTATTGGTTCTGAATTTTTCAAAAACTAAAGCAGGATCATCAAATGCAGTTAAAAATGACAAAAATGACATGGAGTAATTTCCGGAACGTATCGGGCTTTCAGATGCAAATGCTCCATTGACTGTTTTAGGCCTAAAAAATTCTTGGTAATTATCTCCTTTATTGTAATTTCCTTCTACTTGAATTCGTAAATCTTTGTTGGGCTCCAGCTGAGTGATGTAAGAAAACTTCTCTTGTTTAGTCTGCGTAAAAGGTATATTTTGAACGATACTTTTGGAAAGCCAACCATTCTCACCGGCTGTAAACCTTATTTGATCACTTTGGCTACCTGAAATAAAATCAAAACCCGGAGCTGTGGATTGACTATTCATCCCCAATAACCCTGGATTTGGTAAAAATCCAGGTAAAGTCGTGGACTCGTTGATCGAATAATTAACCTGAATTCCTCGTAAAGTCAACAATAAGCGAGTCAATGACCGAAGTGCATTTTTAGGAGAAATTAAAATATCATCATCATCTCCTGGATTTCTAGCTACATTCTTACCTATCGGATTGCCATTATTTGCCCATCTTAGCGCTTTAATACGGTTGTAGAGCGCTACAAAATCCACTTTTCCATTAATGGAGCGCTCCCGCGTATTTTTGATAATATTTCCAAAAGGTAAGTCTAAGGAATCTCGAATATCAAACGAATTAGCAAAGTAATTGTAACCAATTCGATGCGAGTAATCAGCGTTAATCCAGTCGGTTAAAGGCAATTTTTGCAAAGGTAATCGCCAAATCATTCCCGCTTGTTGGTCAAAATTCTTCGCCCTCCCTAGACTCTTAATATTGAACATCACGGAATCACGTTTAGCTTGAGTATCTAAATCGCCAAAAGGTTCATCTATAATAGAATTAACAATTGTATTATAATTCAACACAACACTCTTGGTCAAATTCCAATTCAACGCATATTGCCGATTAAAGTACCAGTATTTTTCAAACTGAGGAGCCACTCCTAATGTGGTCAATTCGCCATTCCTTAATTGAGTCCTAATAAAACTGCGATCCATTTCTGCCCTAACTGTTAAGGAAGTCGGAACTAAATTGACATTCATATCCTTAAATAGTAGAAGCCATGGAGAGTCAGAATTCATTTTTGCAAAAGGCTCCCAAAAATTACTATTGGACGTATACGCATACAAAACACTTCCGCGCTGGCTCAATTGAGTATATGAATCAATTAAAGTACTAGATCTCATCATTTCCGAATACGCATATGAAAATGAAAAATTTGAAAGATCCCATAAATAGGCATGCTTAGCTAAAGCACTTCTGACTTTCCTAACGTTAGAGAAATTAAAACCATGCCTTTCCGTATTATCCTGCACTAGCTTCAAGTATTCTTGTTTTTTTGATTCGGAACTAAACTTACCTAAAGAGTTTGTCAGAAAAATATCTGGATCTAATGGATCAAATTGCGGAGCTATATTTCTTTTGTCATATGATATATAAAATGGGATTTGGAATCCCCACTGAAGAGGTAAAAATTTATCTAAATTCAAATTAGCTGTTAATCCTATTTCATATAAATTATCCCGTGATCTTTCCGATATCTTAGATTGAACCCCACCAAAACCATAATTCTTGAAGCTTCCATTGAATACCACTTGGCCTATGTCGGCCAACTTAACCCCTAATTTACCAATGGCTGCTTCCCCGGAGGTTTGATCAAAACCAAATCCCCTTAATTCATTCACCCACACGCAAAAAGATTTGTTTTGAGCGTCTTTTGTGGTATTACGAACACCTATCATCGTGGTCATGGTCGCACTTTGATCCGGTCTTCCCATAACGGTTATTCGATAAACTTTACCAGTAGAACTGGTCATCAACATAGAAAAGCGATCATTCAAACCCTTATTTTGCCTATCCCTTTCAATTTTTACAAGCTTTAATAATTCAAACTCGATATCGAATTCATTCTCCATTGGCCAAATTTCTGTATCTAAGCTTTGCCCTTTTTGTGTTTGAATTAAGCCTGTGTTCTCAACCTCATAGTAGTTATCTGTTAAATCTGTACCAATGCGTAGAAAGGCAGAAACATGGCCTGAAATTTGGTCCGCACTTTGCATAGAAACAAACATTCTAAGCCGTTTGTAATTAATAAAATCAAACATCGTATTTTTAAATACAGCCCTCGCATCTCCAGGCCTAAGATTGTCAACACATAAGCTCATCGACTGCTCATTTAATCGAGCATTATTGATGGTCGTAATATCTTGATCGCGGACAAAACCTGGAGGTACTACATAGGGAATTGCATTGGCTCCCTTCGTTGCAGGTCCATTTTCCTCTACATTGACACTTGACACCCTAAATTTAGCATCATAGGATTCTGGCAAATCCATACCATTTTTAACATCTAAATTTCCAATAAACTTCCTGTATGAATATCCCGAAAGCTGCAATTGAGCAAATCGCAATACGACAGGGTCTTGAAAATCACTCAATAACATTCTAAAAAAACGAATGGATTTGAAGCTCGATATTTCACCTGCCGGTGTGGTATAATTACGCTTATCTTTTATCGGAACTCTAAATAAATACCAATCCACTCCCCCTTCATTCACCTTATCCACCACAAAACCTTGACCTACTTGCAATTGGCCTGGCTTAAGATCAATTTGATATTGAAAATAAGACTCAACTTCATTGACCGTATTATCATTGTTTAAATCTTCCCGATCAGGCATCATACTACTTGCTTCGGTAATCGTTGAATTCGTCGGATTATCAGTGGTAGGAGAGTTATTTTCTAGACCCATGAAGTTTTTATACCGTTCAATGATACTGCCCGTTTTATTAAATTTATCGCTCAAATAGTGTACAAAGTCATCGCCAGCTGGATCATTTTTAAGAGCTGAAATCGCATTTTGATCACTTACTTTGGCAGATATTTGAGTCAAATATTCTTTAAAATAAGTTTCCTCTGTAACGGCGGAAGCTTCAGTTGACCTATTCAACAAACCATCTAGACCGATATCTTGTTGCGCCCTACCCCCTTGATTATCAAAGGCATTAATGACAAATTGGCGCTTAGGAGCTAATCCCCATAAGGTCTTTTCAACATTCTGAGTATTCCCTGAAGTGATTTTTTCACCGGCAGGAATTCCATTTTCAAAATTAGAAAATCCATCAGGCATAAAATCCTCTGAGACATCACCTAAATGAAATATAAGCTTTCCACCTGTTTGGTTATTTTTATTAAAAATACCATCACGTATTTTACCTTGATCTCCTGTCACAAAAGGATCCATCATCCAAAATTCAATTTGCTCAACGTTTGCATTATCAAAATCTGTATCTGATGAAATAGCACGAGTAATTGCACCAAAATTTGATTTTGGATTTGGCAACAAACCTTGTGTATTCAAACTTGGATTGAAATTATAAATACCTCGTTCCGATGGAAAATAGGCCACATCTAAAACACCTAAAGGCAAATTAGTGATGTTATTGGCAAAGTCTTTGTTCGGGAATAAACCCTTTGGCGTCACGACACGCTCATAAGCAAATAGGTTTACCTGGGCTGGATCAAGTCCAGGAACTTCTAAAGCAAAGCCACCTTGGCCATAAATACTTGCGTCAACATTATATGCTGAAATTTTGGCACGCCTAAAATTTGAACTCAGGTCTCTTGGATTTCCTGAAATAAAATCTTTGGGCGTGGCTCCGGGACGCCAATAAGTTGGCTGAGAACTTAAGTTATAAACCACTCTAGCTGATTCAAAATCATCAATAAATGCATTCCCCTGAACACGGTCATTGACATTCGGGATCAACTTAGCAAATTCTCCCTGAAAGTCGATCACAGATGATTCCTTCGTAGAAACAATAGGCAAAGCGTCAATCATCCGAGTTAAGGCGTTTGATTTTTTCAAAATACTTGCATCAAAACCTATTAACGTATTATTAACAGGTTCATTTCCAATGGCCACTCGCCTAAAAAAGGCAGGTGGCGTTTCACTCATATTTTGAATTGTAGCTCCTAAATGAACGTCTTGACCTAAATTATAATCTAATCTAGTTCCCAGCATGGTTCTAATTTGATTCGAAAAAAGATCTGGCTTTTCGTAACAAATTTTAATTTCACGACCCGAATTAAATACTCCTTCATTAATGATTTTGACACGACCCGATTGGCCATCCACGATAAAATCAGTCCCTTGACTCAAAGATTGGCCACCAGCGGTTACCGTAACTGATTTTGCCTCTACTCCAAATGGCAACGAAATATCGCCACCGCCTACTCCAGACTGGAAAGAACCTTTTAAAAAGAATTTATTTTTACTCGCTATTTGGGTGGCATCCGTCTGCGTACTCGTATATAGTTTTTGAAAAACATACTTGTCAACCAGATTTGATTCAGAGGATGTGAATTTTGCTTTCAGGTTTTTTCCAAAAGGTTCTAGAATTGGAAATATAATTTTTCCATTTTTGGAATCAACCGTTATATCTTCAATGAAATCAAAATTGCCATCCGGTTGGGCATCTCCAGAAAAATTAAGTTTATCTAATCCCAAAACTTTGACCAATGGAATATCTTTTAATTTCTCTCCTTCAATCAAGTTTGAATTATCAATGCCCGTAGCATCATCTTTATAAACTATTCGTAATTGAAAATTTTGTTTTGACAATGAATTGGTATTTAATGAGTAAATGTTTTTCATCATTAAATCCCACATAGGATGCTCCAAATGATTCCGTAACGTAGAAGATTTAAGCATTTTTAGAATCAAAACTTCATTATCTTGTCGAGCTTGATAATCTTCGGTTAGTTCGCCAACCTTATATTTACGGCCATTAAATGTGTATTCATAGGAAACAGCTAACACCTCATCATTACG
>JGI12421J11937_10001081_pt1 | contig 10953 bp, 7 predicted proteins | sample LakErihyJuly2011_2_FD_11937 | JGI IMG/M metagenome (IMG submission 11937)
AGCGTTGGCAAATAAGCCATGTTGGTTATTTTCTTTGTTTTGCCTTACTTCGCAATGTTCATGTTGACTAATTACAATAAATTCATTTGATTGCCGCGAAGATGACATAAAATAGAATGGGTTTAGAATACTAATTTATAAATTAATATTAACTAACAAAAAAATGAGTGGCTATATTTTTCCACTATTTCTTCTTAATCACCACCAATGTAATATCATCAGGGTTATGCTGGCCTTGTAACCATTCATCTACCGAGGCCATTAATGCATCAATCATTCCTTGAGCAGTTTTGTGCCCATTGTCTTCAATAAGCAGTCTTAATCTTTCATAATCGTACATTTCACCCGTTAAATTAGGCGCTTCCGGAAGACCATCAGACAATTGTATGATGATATCCCCTGTATTAAAGCTCCTAGTAATATTATCAAAGTGCTCTTCCTTTAATCCGCCCAATGGAAGGCCTTTAATTAAAATCTCTTCGACTTTATTAGTAGCAGCAACATAATGGTATACGGGAGGCATGGCCGCAGAACTCAACTCAAATTCAGTAGGCTTTATTTGAACTATATTCAAGCTCATTCTCAAGGTACCTAAGTCAATGTTCTTTACTACGTTGTTTAATTTATGCAAGATAGTATTGGCTGGTAAGGCGTCAATTCCATTTAAGCCGGCCTTCGTTACAGAAACCATCATTCCCGAAGCCACGCCATGTCCTGTTGCATCACCACATATAGAATAAAGTGCAGACCCTTTGTGTTCAAAAAAGTCATAATAATCTCCACCCACTTCAGTTGAAGAACGAATAAAGCTAGCAATGTCTAAATTAGCAATTTGAGGTACTTTCTTAGGCAGCATGCTTAATTGTAAATCTCTTGCTGCTTGTAGTTCTTTATTCTTGCGGTCTTCTTCACGTTTACGTGCACGTTCTTTTTGCTTTTGTTTATTGTAAATAGCATAGCTAGTAAAGCCAATGATAAAGAACAAACTAAAGCCAATAATTAATCTATTTTTTTGTTTCTCTTGATTTTCTTTTTCCTGCTCTCTAATAGACTCATTGAGTGTAATATTGTCAATGTCGTTTACTTTATTTTTTGAAGCTAAAGTATCTTTTAAAGCAGATGAAATTTGTAAATATTTGAAGGAGCTATCAATTTTACTTTGTTCATTATAAATGGTAAATAATAATTGGCTAGAATTTAAAATTCCATCATTATAAAAAATCTTACTGCCTAAATTATAGCTAAGCTTAGAATAATAAATTGCACTGTCTATATTTTTTAGTCCATAATGTGCTCTAGCTGCACAGATATATACTTGGGTAATATCTTTTTCAAACCCATTAGCCATAATATATTTTAAGCCGCTATATATGTAGCTCAATGATTTTTGATACTCATTTTTTTGTAAATACGCTTGAGCTAAAATAAAATAGGGGAACCCCCATTTATTTTTTTCTGGCAAGGTTTGATTAAATTCCAAAGCTAAAAGACTATATTTTATAGCAGAGTCTTGTTCATTGATATTATTAAAAGTTTGGCCAACCATTCCCACAAAACTTATCATATTGCCACTTTTATAACTTTCTGCAACTACAGTGGGGGTAATTTTTTCAAGTATTTTTTTAGTTTTGGTACTACTTCCCATACGGGAATAATTAATCATAATATTAAAATCTGGGTACACTTGCTTTACTTTTAATTTTTCATATTCTTGCTTAGTTAAAGTATTATAATATAAAGCAATTGACTGATTACTTTTCATCATCCCGTAGGAATTAGCTAGGTCTATGTGAATTTCTGGTAAAATTTCTTGAAAGTTTGAAGATTGTGCAACTTGTTCTGCTATTTTAAAATAATAAATAGCGCTATCTGAATTAGAGAAAAAGAAGAGGCTAGCTAATTTATAGATATAGTAAGATTTATCCTTTGAATCTGGCATAGCTAAAAAATAATTTGCGCTATCTTTAATTCTTTTATTATTTTTTTGATTAAATCTATCAAAATTAAAATCATACTTTTTTTCTTGTGAAAAAGTATTTTGACTTGCTAATACAATTAGAACCAAAATCAATAGATATTTTTTCATAAGAAGTTTTTATTAAATTTATTTCTTTTTTGTTACCACCAAGGTAATATCATCTGGGTTGCGTTTGCCTTGCATCCACTCATCCACCGACTTTATTAAAACATCAATAATTTCTTGTGCAGATAAATGACAACTTGATTGAATTAAACTTCTTAATCTTTCATAGTCATACATCTCACCTAATAAATTAGGTGCTTCTGGCAAACCATCAGATAATTGAACTAATACATCGCCCGCTTCAAATTTTCTGTTTTCTAAAACAAAGTCCTCATCTCTTAAACCACCCAATGGTAGGCCATTGTTCATGAACTCTTCCACTTGCTTAGTAGCTGCTTTGTATAAATAAATAGGTGGCATGGCCGCAGAACTTAAGAATACTTCGTCACTAGTTATTTCTGCAATATTCAAGCTCATTCTTAAAGTACCTAGGTCAATTCTTTTAACCACCCCATTTAATCTTTGTAAGATTTTATTCGGTTTTACAGGGCTAATTCCATTCAAACCAGCCTTGGTAACAGATACCATCATACCAGATGTAACTCCATGGCCTGTTGCATCGCCACAAACACTAAATAAACCCCCATCTGGTTGTGGGAAGAAGTCGTAATAATCGCCACCCACTTCAGTGGATGATCTTATAAATGTAGCGATGTCTAAATCCGCTCTTTTAGGATTTTCTTTGGGCAGCATACTTTGTTGTAAATCTCTAGCAGCGGCTAATTCATTGTTTTTGCGGTCTTCTTCTATTTGACGCAAGCGTTCTCTTTGTTTTCTTTTGCCATTTAAGTAAATACCAATAGCTACAAGTATTAAACTAATAGCGGTGATGATTAATTTCTTCTGTTGTTCTTCTTTCTGCTCGGCCAATTCTTTCGCTTTGGTAACTTCTCCCATAGCAATGTTTTGTGCTTCATTGGTTTTTGAAGAATTGTACAACTGCTCACTTAACTGTTGTGATTTTTCTAAATATTTGAATGCGCTATCTAATTTATTTTTTACTTTATACATTTGGTACAAGACCTTATAAGCATTTAATAAGCCTTCGGTAAAAGTGAATTTTTTAGAATAGGTTACTACTTGACTACCATAATAAATAGCAGAATCGACCTGATTCATTGCTGCATAAGTACTAGTTAAGCCAGAAGCTGCTTCTAAATAGTCCTTATACAAAGAACTAATAAATGAGAGAGGAATAGATAATTTATAATTTATGATGGCTGAGTCATATTTTTTTTGTGCACGATAAATGTCTCCTTGTACTACATAACCGCCACTCCATCTTTTTTCATAAACTCTTTTATTGAAATATTCAATTATCTGCTTATTGTAATAAAAGGCAGAATCATATTTTTCTAAAATATAATACGCCTTTGCAAGATTGCCTAAATTTGCCCCAGCACTATTTAATGTTCTTCTTGTAGATGGCCATCTAAGATTAAGGTATTTAAGGCCTTGCTCTTTATTCTGTAAATAGGAATAACTAAAAGTTAGATTATAATATGCATTTCGCATTAAGCTATCGTTTAAATTTATTTTAGTCCCTAATTTTAACTGCTCGGTAGCAAAATGTAAACCAAGTGGGTAATTGCCGATGGTCTGATTATAAGTCATTGAAATATTACCAAAGGCTTGAAATAACCCTTTATCATCTTTACTATCTGTGGCAATTTGTTGGGCAATTTTAAAATATTTAATAGCAGTATCCCCATTGGCCCACATAAATCTTTCACCAATATTCATTAAAATATCAATTTTTTTAGGATTTGAATTGGTAGATGCTACTAATTTTAAAGAGTCGTTGATATTAAAATTCAAATTGGAATAAAACTGCGCTTTAACATTATTCATTCCAAAAATGAAAATTCCAATTACCAATAAATATTTTTTCATAACAATTGTTTTATAAAAATTTGTCGAAATTTTTGAAAATTATTTTAATGTGTTTCTTTAGGAAGCTCTTCAGTTATATTGGCTCTTGCACTTAATCCATTCAATCCGTATTTTAAAACTAGCGGTATGAATAAAGGAACTAACCTTCCTATTGTTGGGTTTATAAAAACCAAGCCCAATGAAATAAGAAATATTACAGGCACTACCAAGGTGAAGTAAAAGCCTAATAAAATTCTATCCTTTGATATCTTATGGGTTAACAAATCCAGATTATGATTACTTAAATAAAACCATAACAGCGCATTCATAAAAGCCGTCAAACAAATATTTATCACATAGACTGCATAAGGTAAGTGCAATTCAGTTTCTGAAGCATACTCTCCTAATAAACCTGAGGTAAAAGGAAGCAGTACTACCGAAAACAAAAAAGATAAGTTTAGCCACAACAAACGACTAGTATACTTTTCTACGTATCCAAATATACGGTGGTGNACNGACCAATAATAACCTACAATACAAAAGCTAATAACAAAGCCTAGTAATTTCCAGGTCATTTCTTTAAGNGAATGCCATAAAGCTGCATCAGTAGCATGTTCTATGACCGGTACTTTAAATTCAATTACTAGTAAGGTAATTGCAATTGCAAAAACTCCATCCGTAAAAAAGGAGATACGGTCTAATTGAAAATTAGTCTTGTTTGAACTATGTCCTGCTTGTGCCATTTTTTATAGTTTTAATTTGTTCTTGAATTATTTTTAATCTTTCTTGCTTTTTACCCTCTCTATTATTTATTGAACGAGTAGTAAAATAATGATGTGCTCTCAAAAATTTATCCTGAATATTAAGCCATTCTAATTCGGTTATTTTTTTATTCAGTTCAATTTCTTCTAATAATCGATTGCTGTTTTCGATATAATCTTCTCTACCTAAATAATCTAAATCGGCATCACAAACAATTTCTTCATATATATTTTTTGGGGATTGAGGTATTTTGGTCGCCAAAATAATTCCGGTTATTTTATTAATCTTTGTTTTGGGAAAATTTAAAGCCGTTAATACGGTAGTGGCATATTCTGCCCCTCTAGCCTCATGTCTTGTAGGCTCCCAGATATACCCAACATCATGTAACCATGCGGCGAGTTTAAGGTCCTCTATTTCTGCTTTGGACATTTTTTCTTTTTTGGCTATTTTTTCAGCCTGTTCCACCACATCTCTTATATGGTGTATGGTATGATAAGTATACTTAGTTGGTAAATGTGTAATTAAAAAAGCTTCAATCTTTTCAAAGGCTTGCTCATAATGAAAAGCTGGTCGATGGTACAGAATTTCTTTGATCTGAATAGGTTTGGCCTTCCCTTTTACTTTAACTGGGCTTAATTTTTTCCCTTTAAACAACTTATTGACTTTTACTTGTTTCCAAACTGCATCAGATACAATAATTTCATCTGAAGCAGCTACAGAACATAAGCGGGAAGCCAAATTCACCGAATCTCCAATCACCGTAAAGTTCATTTGTTGTCTTGAACCAATATTTCCACTAATTACTTTTCCTCTATTAATACCTATTCCAATGGTAATAGGAAGTTTAGAGTTAATAATTCTTAATTGATTAAATTCAATTAATTTCTCCTGCATCTCAATAGCAGTAAGTACTGCATTTTCTGTGTCTTTGTCTGTGGAATTAGGAGCCCCATAAATGACCATTAAGGCGTCNCCAATAATTTTATCTAATGTACCATTATACTTAAATATTATTTCAATCATTAAATTAAAATAATCATTTAAAGTTTCTACCACTTCAGTAGGTGACATTGTTTCAGACATAGAAGTAAAACCCCTGATGTCAGAAAATAAGATGGTGGCTTCTTGTTCTTGGCCACCTAGGTTTAACATTTCATCGTTTTCCAATAATTGATCTACAATTTGTTTGGAAACGTATTTTTTAAAAGTAGATTTTAATTTATCTAAGTTGGACAAATCTTCCATCGCTACCACAGAACCAATGGGTTCATTTAAATCATTCAACAAGGGGGATACAGAAATATTTACCGAAGTTGATTTGCCATTACAATCAATTTGAATTTGTGTTTCTGAAATGGTTGCTAAAACCTCCTCGCATTTTGAAATTAATGCATTAATGATTTCATTGGATTCAAAAACATATTCATAATGATTTCCAATCACCATTTCTCTTTCAAGGTTAATAATGGCTGCTGCAGCCCGGTTGACATGGCTTATCTCCCCCATTAAATTAGTAGTAAAAACGCCTGTCACAATGGATTGCATAATGTTATCATTGAAGGTTTTAGCTTCTTTGATATTTTCCATTAATTTGATATTGTTATAGGCTACCCCTGCCTGAGAAGCAATGGCAGAAAGCATATTGGTATCCGAATCATCAAAAGGAGAAATGCCCGCCCTTGATTCCTTATCAAACAAAACTATTACACCCACTAAATCCTTTTTATCGAGAAGAGGTGCAATTAAACCATAAGTGCAATTGGTTCTTGCTAAAAAATTATCATTGGAAATTTCAACGGCTAATGGCTTTCGATTTTGATTCACTTCATTAAAGAAGCCCTTCTTTTTATTAAAGATAATACCCTTCAACGCCTCTACATCTATATTAAATTCAGCTTCAATTTGAAATAAATCAGAATTGTTATTCTGCATTAATATCAAACCTGAGGAGGCATTTAAAACTGCACAGGATTTAATAAGTATTTCTTGCAATAAAACAGAAACATTTTCAAATGAGTTTAACTCATTGGTAATATCTAACAATGTTTCTAGCTCAAGGTACTTAAGCTGTAATTCATTTATATTAAACTGTTTCGTCATTACAATGCACCTACTGCTTCTTCTTCTGTAGCAAATACAGTTGAATATTTAGTAAGCCCCATAATATTAAAAGTTTTAGCAACAATTGGGGCTAAGTTATAGTAACCAATTTTACCATCTACTTCTTGTAATTTTTCGATGATTTCAATTAAAATAGAAACGCCAATACTGTTTACCACTTTGGTTCCTGCCATATTAATTAAAAACTTATGTTGTCCACCTTTTATTTTTTCATAGCAAATTGCTGATATCGCTTCGCCACCTTCGTTGTTTAAATAGCCATCTGTTTCAATGATGACAATTTGGTTTGCTTCTTTAGTGCTTTTGATAAATGAGTTCATTATTTTTTATTTTAAATTTTAGTGTTTGATATTTTTTTTCATGGTCACTGTTGTTCCATCGCTATTAGATTCAAATTCAACTGAGTCCATTAATTCTTGGATCAATTGCAATCCCCAACCTCTTTTGCGTTCATCCTTCCCAATTTTATTTTCAATTTTAGGAATTTCCACTTTTGTTTTATCAAAACCAATACCTTGATCTATAACTTTCATAATTAAAGAATCTTCTTCGATTAAGAAATGAATAAAAATATTACTGTCTGTTTTAGAATGTTCAAAAGCATTAATACAGGCTTCGATTAAAGCCATACTAATTTCACCACTCTGATCCTCGGTTAAGTTCATATGCCTAGCAATAACCTCTGCGGTTTGTGTTGCTATCAACTCCATATTCGGAAGAATAGGCAACTTGAGTTCTACTGTTGGTTTTTTCATATTGATTTGTTTAATCTTTTTAAGTTTTAGTTCATAAATTTAAGGTTTTATACCTAGATATGATCTTATTAAATATTATGTTTTATGATTACAATGGTGATATCATCCGGGTTATGTTTCCCTGCTAACCATGTATCAGCTTCACTCATTAACTTTTCAATTAAGGTCTGTGAATTCATATTACTATTTTCATTAATAATACTTTGTATACGAGGGTAATCAAATAATTCTCCTGTTGCATTAGGCGCTTCGGCTAATCCATCTGAGATAATGGCTAATATATCTCCGGCTTTAAAGGTTGTTTTAATTTGATCAAAAGTGACTTGATTAAAACTTCCTAAGGGAACCCCTGATATCATTATTTCTTCGGTGGTATTGGTGGCGGCTCTATATATAAAATAAGGCGGCATACCTGCAGAACTTAATGTAAGTTGGTCACCCTTGATGTATGCAATATTCAAACTCATTCTCAATATACCTAAGTCTACCTTTTTAACTACTCTATTTAATTCATGCAGCATATCTTTTGGCTCCATTTGTGGTAAACCTATTAGGCCAGCTTTAGTGATAGAAACCAACATGCCACTTGGTGTTCCATGACCTGTAGCATCTCCGCAAATAGCATAAAGTGACCCATCATTTATTTCAAAGAAGTCATAATAATCACCACCCACCTCAGTAGAAGTTCTTAAATAAGTAGCAATATCTAAATCTTTGATAAGAGGCAAAGTTTTAGGTAATAATCTTTCTTGCAAATCCTTGGCCGCAGCTAATTCAGAATTTTTACGCTCATTTTCTGCTTTTATCAAAGATTTTTTTGCTTGAAATTTACCAAACTGTATGAAAAAATATATTAGTGTTAGCAGATAAATTAAGTAGGCCCAAATAGTTCTATACCAAGGAGGGCTAATTTTAAACTCTAGGACGCCCTCTTGCGATATTTGACCACTAGCATCCATGGCTCTGACACGAAATTTGTATTTACCTTCCTCCAAGTTGGTATACTCCTTTTTATAATCAGGAATAAAAGCCGACCAGCTGCTATCTTGTCCTTCTAGCCAATAACTAAAAGTAGTTTTAGTTTCATTTCCAAAAACAGGATAGGCTACTTCAAATATTAAATTATTTTTATTAAATGGTATCTTATCTATTTCTAATGGTGCTTTTTGACCATTAATAAATACAGCTCTAATTAAAGCACTAAATTCAAGTTGCTTTTGTTTAAGCGACAATTCTGGAAAGTAACGATATATTTTTTCGTCTTGCGAGCCAATCCATAATATTTCATTTTCTCCAGCACCTTCTGCAAAAAAACCTGGTGAAAGTTCAGATAAACTAACCTTATAAAAAGGATACTGTTTAAAAGTAAACCCATCTTTTAAATTGAAACTAGTTTTAAATATTCCTTTGCTTGTTTTCATCCACCCATTATGCGAAACAGGATTATAAGTATACGACCATGGGTCATCACTGATAACTTTAGATAAGTTAAATCCACTAAACTTCACTAAATTTTCTTTAAGATCAACAGTATAAATATTTTTTGATGAATCTAAAAATAGGTTTATTGAATCATTTATAAGTGTCATTTCTAAATTTTCATCTTTAGAAAAAGACTTGTCTTTATTCAACTTCATAAATGTTCCTTGCCCATCTTTACTATAGCTATATTTATACAATCCCTTTCTAGTGGTTAATATAATTTGACCAGGAACGATTTCAACTAAATCGAAACAATTTAAATTCCCATTTGTATTTAATTTAATTTCATTCCAATTATTATTTTTAAACTCGTGAATCAATAATCCTTCAACATAATTGGAAGTAAAGATTAAATTTGGGTTTAATTTTGAAATGATTGTGACCCTTGATCTATACTTAGGAGAAATTATTTTGGTAATATTATTCTTTGTTGTTTTAATGGTATAATTATTTGTGGTAATAATTTGATCATTAAATTTAAGTACCCCTTTTGGAGAACCTGGTAATTCATTTACATTCTTTTTTTCAAAAAAAGCTATCTCTGTAATACTTTTGGGAGTAGTCAGTTGATAGAAATCAATGCCTGTCCTAATATATAATTTACCATCAATTCTTGAAATATTTGTGACATACCCTTGAATATTATTAATGGAAGAGAAATAGGTGATTGTTGTATCAAAGTTTACCTTAAAAATATTATTACTACTGCCCCAAACGTCCCCTTCTCTATCTTGAATAAATGATGTTACATTATTAAATTTTAACCCATTATTTTTATTGAGTATGGATTGAATTTGCAGTTTTTCATCAATGAAAAGTAATCCGCCTTTAGATGTAGAAATTGGTATAATATTATTTTTTAGTTTTTCGCCACCTTGATAAGATTCATAATCTTTTATAAACTTATCAATTATTGGCGAATTGGCTTTTAAGATTGAGCCATCATTTTTCAAATACCATAATCCAATATTTCTTGAAACAATTAAGCTTTCTCCATTACTCATTCTATATTGTTCATCAATTCTATTTTGAGCAAATTGAGAAGTTGTTGCGGGTAATAATTTAAATTCCCCATCAATCAATTTATATAAACCCTTACCCCAAACTCTTAAGAATGCCCCTTGTTTATTAATATTTATAGTATGCAAGATATTGTTGTCAAATTCTTGAACTTTGAGCAATGTTTTGCCTTTATACATATATACCGCTTTTTCGGACTGAAAAATTACAGTATCATGAATTGCTCCTGCAGACCACAAAGTTGAATTAACTTCTTGTTTTTTATTTAATTTTTTTGATAAAGAAATGAATATATCATCGCCAAGTTTATTTTTTTCAACATATCCAAATTCATCGGCAATAATAGCATAGATGAGATTCTTTGAATCTGAAAAAAGTGCCCTAGTTAACCCACTTGTTTGCGTCCCATCTTCATTAAAAACCCTTCTAATTTTTTGTCCATCATAAGTAAGTATCCCTTCAGCCGTATTCCCTATATAAATTACTCCATTTTCATCTTGAAGTATAGACCAATTCCCAGATACTGTATTTAAAAATGATCTGTCATAATTTGATACAAAAAAATTACCTCTTTCTTTGGGATTGTAATTTTGTGCGGCTGCTTGCAAAGCATAGAAAGATAGAAGCAAAAAGTAAAACTTGATAATTTTCATAATCACTATTTATTAGCTAATCTTCAGATATCTAATATATGAAATTTAATGATTATAATACTTTACATTGCGTTATTTTATTGTAAAATAGCTTCCCTTTTAAAATTAAAAAGCTATTATTTTACTCTTGTGAATTTTTCAGTTCTACCTAGCATGGAAAAGCCTAAATAACCGCGTACATTTAGTGTTTGCTTATCTTCGCTTA
>JGI12421J11937_10001082_pt1 | contig 10947 bp, 19 predicted proteins | sample LakErihyJuly2011_2_FD_11937 | JGI IMG/M metagenome (IMG submission 11937)
AGCCCTTCGGGGCTTTCTTTTTTGCTTAGAATAATAACCCCTTTATATTATAAACCTAAACCCATATACTATGAAACAATTACGTATTACAACAACATCTCCTCACTCAATGTTCAGTAGCTCTGATGAACTACGCACAGAACTACCAACCGAGATTGGTGAAATAACAGGTGAGTTAAAGAACAAAGGTGCATCTGCCTACATTGACGGTGAAGCTGAATCCCTTGCAGGATTTGACATACCTGTTATATTAGACGGGAATATTGGTCAGGTTGACTTACCAATAGAAGAACAAGACATTGTTATGCTTATTGATGGTGTAGCACATAAGGTTGTAGCCATTCTGCATAAGAATTGGTCTAATGAACCACAATACTTGTTCCGTTTACCGACAGAAGATTTGTCGACAGAGTAGTCCTTCGGGACTATTCTTTTTTCCTAAGAGTAATAACCCCTTTACATACTAAAATCTAAAACTATGACGAGAGAACTAAAAATCGCTAAGGCGTGGCACAAGGAATACCGAAAAGTATTCCCTATCAAACCTGTTAAATCTGTGTACCACACAGGTTGCAACAAACAGTTGAAGGACTGTGTAGCCAAGTAACAAGATAAGAGCCTTCGGGCTCTATCTTTTTTTTACTTACTTTGTAAGCAGAGAGACACGGACTCCTCTACCTAAGTACTGATTCCGCGCTCTATTTTAATAACCCCTTTTATAACCAAAACCTATGGAAAAACAACAGTTATCCGATGACGATCTAGAAAAGATCTCTGTCATCGAAGACATCAACAAGTTGAGAGTACTCCTTGATGATGCTATTCTTACTACGAAGGACTTCGAAACTCTGATGTCCTGTGAATTAGGTGACCTTGTATACATACACGGTAACCTAAGCGATATGGCTAACACCTATCTCGCTAATCATTTATTGGCTGAAATCTTAGCCAAGAGAGACCAAGACGATGACGGCAATTAGCCGTTATCTCTTGTAAATCTAATAACCCCTTTTAAATCCAAAATCTACACTACTATGACGACAATCGAAATCATCAACGGTAAGGCTGTGAAGACACAGACCAACCATTACAGTAACGGCGCTATCACTAAACTTATCTTCGATAATGTTCAGGATATTGTGCCATCCGATATAATCCTCGTGAAGTCAGGCCCTGAAGGCCGTGTGCACTTCCTGAAACGCAGGCAAATTATATAGGTTCCTAAGCCCAACGGTAAGCCTGCGCTTTCGCAGCCCCGTTGGGAAAGGTTTACCCATTAATAACCCCTTTTAAATATAAATTATAAACTAACCCTTAAACCCAAAAAGCTATGCTAACAGCAAGTCTTGTACGTTCGTACAAAAGCCCAAAAGGCAACACAGTATTCGTTTACTCCGTAAACGGTAACACCGAATCCTTAACAGAATTCGAAACAGCGCAAGGCGCTAATCATCGCGTCGATGATACAACGGGCAAGCCCTTGTTCTTCACCACGCGTTGCTTTGGCGATAACGGCACGCTGATTATCACGTCCAACGGAAAAGTTGTACCTGATATGTCAGAGTTCGACAAAGCGAACTCTCTCGCCAAGCAATACGGCGGCAACTTGGGCGACCAACTTGCGCGTATCGCTAGCGAGCGCTTGCTAGGTGTGCAGAGCACACCCACACCGACACCGGTGGCTGCAAGAATACCTGATGAATCAGGATTCTAGCAGTACAGAACTACCCTCACGGGTAGTTCTTTTTTTTTCCTATCGCACAAGCTCTACCTCCTAATAACTATGATACTCGCGCAGATACATAGATTGGTTTTTTACTATCATCCTCCTGACTCCGATCGCTCCTCGCTCAAAAAGTCTTGCATATGTCATAAATAATCGCTAACTTTGTTTATGGCTAAATCATCACGTAATAAACTTGCAGGTAAGTCAACAGGAAAGTCTGACTCTGCTAAATACTTTGCTTCACACCCAGAAGCTAGAGCTAAGAAGAATGCATACAACAAAGAGTATCATTCCACAGACGAACGTAAGAACTATAGAGAGTCACTGAATAAGATTAACCGTCGTAATAATGATGCCGGTTATGGAGACGGTAAGGATCTTAGTCATACCAAATCAGGTACACTCGTTAAAGAATCTCGTTCTGCTAATCGGGCACGTAACGGTAAGTCGGGAAAGTCATCCAAGAAGTAAAGCTCCCAACTGATTACTGATTTCTCACTCTATTTTCGACGAATGATATGTTTTACCGCGTTTAACCCGCATTTTGACACAGTTATCTTCGACGAAGTAAAGAATAATGTCGACGAGGTTTTAGAAATGTATCTTACTTTACCTCCTAATAACCCCTTTTTTCTTAAAACTTTAAGATCAGATTGGAAGATATTAGAGACACAGAGATGTTAGGATACTCCCTTGTTAGGGCAAGTAGCAGATAAGAGCTACGTAAGTTATGTATCAAATCAAAGTGTTAATAACCCCTTTTCTTAAAAAATAGCATATGCTCTCTCGCGTGAAAGTAGAGGTATGCTTGACATTAGTTAAACCCTCAAAACTCAATCAAGATGAAAATCAAGATGATTCGCTCTTACAAGAGCCCCAAAGGAAACACTGTATTTGTTTACGGTGTAAGTGGAACAGAAGCTCAGTTAGCTGACTTCGCTACAGCACAAGGTGAAAACCACCGTGTTGACGATACAACAGGTGAGCCGTTATGGTTTACTACTCGTTGTGTTGGAGACAACGGTACGCTAATCATTACCAGCAATGGTAAGGTTGTTCCGGATATGTCCGAGTATGAGAAAGCTGCTTCGTTAGCTTCTCAGTACGGAGGTAACTTCGGAGAACAGTTAGCTAAGATGGCTGCTGAACGTCTATTAGGACATTCAAGCACACCGGCTGTTGCTCAAGTAGCGCAGATTGCTAAACCTGATTTCGGTACGTTGTAATACGTAACTGATTAAGGGATATAAGGTAGTGGGACTAAGTCCTGCTACCTTTTTTTTTCTCTTTTAGTGTGTGCAAGATGCTCGCAACACCCACTCCTCGCTCGATTTCTCACAAAGAAGTCAATGATAGCGAGGGAATGGAAGAAGGTAGAACACTCTCCACACATTCATCCACTTTCACAATACCTCAAAATCACTTAAAGATGGAGAACAGGTGCACTATATAACTACCACTCTCCTAGACTCTTATATTTACCTTAACTATAAAACTTATTCAGATATGGATACTCCCTACATTATGATTAGAACAGACGTACTCTGTCCTAACTGTCTTAAGAAGAAAGTTATTCAAGAAACTCCCTCTAGAGCATACTGTGATAATTGTGGACAACGATACATTAAGCTTCATAATAGTAACTCTCTTAGATATGAGTAATACGTTATAAAGAAAGACCGCGGCGTTTAAAAACTAAACTAATATACCATACAATGGACATAAACAAACTCAAAGCAGAAGTCAAAAAGAATATCAAGGCCTCTGACTCAACAAAGAAGAAACTCTTATACGTTTTTACGAGACAAGCTTTTAGAAAGAATCTTAAACTTGATGGTTGTATCTCCTCCGGTGATCTTAAACCCTCATACAAAACTTTCTATGAATGGCTCAATAAGAAATACCAAGACTTAATTATCTTAGAACCTCACTATAACAGTATGACCGATTTTAGTATCGCAGCATATATGTTATTCAAATAGTCCTCATTACAATAGGACTACTCATTCACAACATATCGAGAGAATGTAGCTTTGCGTCCCACAACGGGTATCTTCCATCATGTAGTTGATGGGGAAAGATTGTCTGTATACAGGCAACGTGTTCTGTTATGTCTTTCGATATTACGTGATAAAAAATTGCACTGATGATGGCTTTATGAGCCGAAACACTTATATTTGTGTCTGCAATGCATGAAGTTTATAGGGTACACGCCATTCGTGCGAACCCTGTCGGATCTCCAGATCCGTGGATGAGTCGACTCAGTCGGCTCTTCCTTAACTGGAAAGATATTAAAACAAGGATTGCATCAGCACTTAAACTCTTCTATGATAAAGAAAAAAAGCGCAATCTGTAACAAAGGCTCCGTCAGCACTTAAAAACTTCGACAAATAACGGAAAAAAGGGAGCCTGTAAAATTATTAATACGGAGTAACAGAAAAGATGAACACGGCGTAGCTGGTGTAAGTCGATTGCTGACTCCTAACATTGCACCATAACTTACCTAACCTCCTATAAGGGTAAGCAGTTGTAAGTAATTCTGAATGGTTTTCAGAGGATCTAGTAATAGATTCGTGGGAGTTTAAATCTCCTTAGATTACAACTGAGTGCATAGGGATGTTAGTCAGGTGGTGAAACGGTAAACACAAAGGGCGTTGCTCTAAAGATACAGGTTCAAATCCTGTTCTGACTACTGAGTAAGTTTAAGACATGTAAGGTTTAATAACCCCTTTTTCTTAAACATAAGCGATTAAAATTGCTTCGATATTTGTGCTCCTGCGTTAAGGAGTTACACCCACATTAAGCGTAAAGAATACATCAGCACACTCAAACTAAAAATCGAAAGGCCCTAAGAAAGCCAAACCCGATTCCCGTAAAGGGGTCAGTGAGAGAGCCCGTTCCATAAGTATCCTGTAACGGGGGAAACCGTATTCTGTCGCCGCTTGAAAACCCCGTTGCATGTGAAAGTGCAATGGGCTCCTTTCTCTTTTTATTAACATAAATATAAACCCTAAGCAACTCAAACATGAATAAGATATTAGAAAAGTATCAAGGTTTTATCGAGGCTATACGTCTTGAGAAAACAAACTGTGTCAAATCTGGCCAGTACGACAAAGCACAACTGTTGAAAAGCTTTGAAAAAGAAATGGAAGAGAAGATTGTTTCACTCCATATCCTTTACGATTTACAAGACGCATAATAAATAAAACATAAACCAACTCAAACATAAGACTATGACAAACTTAATAAATGCTACAAGGAGCTATAATGCCTTGACAGATAACGGAGCAGTAACACATTCTACTTCGTTAGATAATTGCCTTGATATGTTCTTCCTTGCAGGAGCGAGCAGAAACATGAGCGAAAGCCAAATCATAGTTTTGTTTGAGAAAGCATTTGCTCAAGACAAAACCATCGCAGCCAAGATATTATTTTGGTCTCGTGATGCTCGAGGAGGTGCCGGTGAGAAAAGATTTTTCCAGATAGTGATGAAGCATATTGCTACTCACTATACTGATATCTTTGATGAACTTATGGTTCATACACCAGAGTTTGGATACTGGAAGGATGTTTTCGTTATAGAAAAACCAAATGAGAACAACCTTAATTGGTTGAAAACTCAGTTGGAAGAGTCTGTAAACGCTAATCTCCTTGCCAAGTGGTTTCCACGTAAAGGNCCATGGTTNGTAGCNATGCATAAGTATATGAAGATATCTCCTCGTGAGTTTCGTCNTTTGCTTGTGTCTATGACCAGGGTGGTGGAAACACAAATGTGCGCAAAAGACTGGGGACATATTGATTATGAGAAAGTACCTTCTATCGCGATGAACAAATACCGCAAGGCATTTTTCAAACACGATACTGAACGTATGGCATCCTTTATCGAAAGTGTACACAATGGAGAAGCTAAGATAAACGCCGGTGTTCTATTCCCTCATTTGCTATACCAAGCAATTGATAGAGGAGAGAATGCAAGCGCAGTCGAAGCACAGTGGAAGGCATTGCCAGATTATATGGCTGACAGTACAGAACGTATCCTTCCGATATGTGATGTGTCAGGTAGTATGTCTGGCTTACCAATGGACGTATGTGTTTCATTAGGGATTTATATCTCAGAACGTAATCAAGGTATCTTCAAGGATGCTTTTATCACGTTTTCTGATGATCCTAAAATGGAATATTTGAGAGGTTCTCTATCTGAAAGGATGAGACAACTTTCACGTGCCGATTGGGAGCAGTCCACGAATCTTCAAGCCAGTTTTGATTTGATTCTTCAGAGTGCTCTGAAAGTTTCACTTCCTGCTAATGAGATGCCTACCAAGGTTCTCATTATCAGTGATATGGAATTTAACGAAGCAGATGGTGGTTACGAAGGTCGTAAACAAACGAATCTAGATTTGATCAAGCAAAAGTACCAGGGTTCTGGATACGAAATGCCTGAAATCATATTCTGGAACGTTAACGGTCGACCAGGTAACTCTCCTGCTCAGAAGACAGATCAAGGTGTAGGTTTGGTATCCGGATTCAGTCCGTCAATATTGAAAACAGTGTTAGCAGGGAAAGTCTACGGACCAGTACAGCTAATGTTGGATACAGTAATGAGCGACAGGTACAAGGCCATCAAGGTCAGCTGATAAGATCGGGGCATAGTAGATAAGCCTGGCAACAGAAACTACTAAAAGACATTTAAAGAGTAAGTTCCTTCGGAACTTCTCTTTTTTTTTAATCAACTCACAAACCAATTCTATAAGATATGAAGACACGGCTCGAAATATTCAATGAACTATGCGATTATGTTAGAAGTTCTAACGCTCAATCTCCTAGTGAACCAAAAATAACAGAAACAGATGAGTATATCTCATACTGTCTTCTAATAAACGATTTTAACAGGGACGATCTTGCAGTATTAAAACCATACATCAAAGAAAATGGTTATAAGCAACAATTGGTATACAACAAACCAAATTGGTCTTCTAACCACATTGTGTCTGAAGCATATGACCGTTACATGACTGTTCTTTATAATAAAGGAAAGAACAAGATCAGTGTAAATCTGTTTGATGTAGGATACAAATGGGCTCATACAAAAAAGCGATATTTTCCTTTAAAGCGTAATACTCATGTAGTAACCTTAAGCAATACCTTATACATCATAAAGCAGAAAAATAGAAACTTTGCTGGTGGTGTACGTGTATATAAAGGTGAAGGTGTCGATAATAACATTATCAAGATCTTGTGCAATATACCATGGCTACCTTCTAGTTTTTATGATGTAACCTATCGTGGATTGGTTAATACTAATTCACCTGAAGAAGCTATTGAAAAGCAATACGGTGTTAAGATTCCTAAGATCCTAAAAAACAACCTTCTTCTACAAGAAATGGTTACTATGTGTAGATTGTTTGATGAGAAGGATTTCAATAAGATATGTCAGACATTGAACGTTATAAAAGCACCTGATAAATTAGTCAGCTTAGATGAGGTTATGATGAATATCTGGATATCCGGAAGTGATCAGGCAACATATTGGAATGATTTATCTCTTGTAAGAGATTATATACAAGAATGTTACAGACTCAAGATCAAACCAAGCATGAAGATGAAATCTCGTGCTCGATTAGAAACTGAACATCGTAGAACTACTGCTTTGCTTATGGCTCAAGGTGTACCTGAAATCAAACCATTTGATTGTTATAAAGATCTTCTTGCTGAACTACCGTATAAAAACGAGTTCATAAGCAAAAAGAAACGGTTGATACAAGAAAGTGTTGAACAAAATCATTGTGTTGCTTCATATGCGCACAAGATTAATTCAGGTGCTTGTGGTATTTACTCTATTCTCTATGATAATAAGCAGTGGACTCTCGAGTTAAACAAAACCGATAAAGGTTTTATGATTGTACAGTGTAAAGGTTTAAGAAACCAATCCGCACCAATCGAACTAATTGAAGTTATAAGCAAACTGCCTGGTCTTCATAAATACAATCTTGAAGCTGCATTAAATCAAGCACCAGTAGCAAATTATATCTTTTAATACGAAATCGCAATGGATAAAAAACACTTTGATGTAAGAATCACTATGGAAGATATGCAGCAGCTCTTAGAACAAGAGCTGTCTGCTTCTCCTAACAAGAAATTACTTGCAGAAATAATCATAGGAAATCTTAATCTTACCGAAATCGGTCTCGAACAAACTTTTAAAGGTATAATGGGTATAAAAAATATCCTCAAGTACAAAGAAGGAGAGAAACTTTGGATGGATGCTAATAAGCTTTATACTTGGCGAGCAGATAAAACTAAAATGATAGAGAATAATATGATTTTTCAAGATAAAGTAGCTGTTGAAGTACTTAAGCTAAGACCTTATAACTCAGAAACTTATCAAGTAGGATATGAATATATGAATAGTGCTGGAGAAAAGATTATGGAAGACCATTGCACAATCAACGAAGAATATCTTATACCAAAAGATAACTTTCCGTTAGATTTGTAATGTTGATAAGTGCTAAGACAATTGTTTGTAACTATCGCATATTTTATTATACTTTGCAGTATGATTTACCAGTTGCCAAACGGAAAGATAATACATATCAGCTTTGAGGAGTTTTTAGACTTGTCAGACCTTGATATTCAGTATCTTATGAGCGTCAATGCCGGTGATTATGCTCCATCTCCATTTTATTACTCGGTCTTAAGAAAAACCTCAATGCATACAAAACCTGATATAGATGAACAAATCGATTATCAGGAGGATTTGGATGAACCGTTACATGACGGTCTTATTGAAGAGTTACCTCTAGATGAATTTCCAGATTTACCCACAGAAGAAGAATAACACAACAATACTTAAAGATACTAGAGACCGCAAACGCTGACGGTCTTTTTTGTTTTATAATAATTCAGCGATAATCAACCCAAAAAACAATACAATGAACAAATCAGTAAAAGTTACAGCAGACGCTGCAGGAAACGTAATCGTTCCATCTCAAAACAACCCTGAATGGGGACACATCCGTGTTGAACAAGAAAGAATGGTCATTGATGACCGTGGCTTTGCACGTAAAAAGAAAGTATCAAGTTTAATCCCGGGAACAATCGAAGACCTTAAAGGTTTTGGTTGGACTAAGAACGAACTTGTAGAAGGCAAGATTGTAATCAAAGAACGCTTAGATGCATTCAATGAGAACGAACCAGAAAGAGACTACAAAATTGCAGGTGAAACTGGAATTGTATGTTGTCAAGATGGTCAACCTATCTATCGTAAAGCGTTTTACACGTTAAATGCAAACGCATACGATGAAACAGTTGAGCATAACAATGGGGATGCAATCAAAGCTGCATACGCAGAACTTTCTGAAAAGAAAGCTTTGGATAAAGGCTTAAGCACTTTATAGTAGTTTAAAAGAAAGATGTGACATAGGGCATAAGCCCTTATGTCGCTCTTTTTTTTTCTCCCATACAAAGATAAAAATGTTAGTTCCACCTCTTATCCATCTTCCCAATGAAAAAACCAATACCACTTAATCTAGGTATGCACCTCACACAAAGTGTTGCATATCAAGGTACGCTCAGCGAGCAACAACTTTATGGAACATCCTATAAAGGCGTAAAGTACCAGACAATTGAACGTGTACATCTTAATGATTACCAAAATCTTCTTTATTACAGAGCCGTTCATGGGTTAAGTGTTTATAAACAGGAAGAGATTAAGAAGATGTGTCGTACTAAATACAATAGGATACTAAAGGTTCATAGACGTACCCAAAAAATCTTACAAATGATAAAGCAAAAGAAGTTGATTACTATTAGCAATCAGCTGTTTGCAAACATATTCCCTAATATGGCCATCACCAAAGAACTACTAGGTCCAATGAGTGAGCTAGATGAAGGAGCTAAAGTAAACCTCAGTTTTGACATATTGCAGATAACTAAAATAGATATCGTTAATGTGTTATTACGAGAAGGCATATTGCCACATAACTTTTATAATCTAAAACCACTATGCAAGTAGAATTTATAGTAAACGGAGGTGTTTCGCTAATCTTTAGTCCGGAGAATCAGATGGAAGAAGAACTAGTAAAATGTCTGATGAAACAACAAAACGAGATCATGGAGTTTCGAACTGCACAACAGGTGCTCAACAAAACATTCCGCAACGGAATTGTTATAGGTAAAAGAGTTGGCTCGTTCGCAGATAAGAAGGAAGATAAACCTGAAGAAGCTCCCAATGATCCGCAGTAAAAAGAAACAGTGTGATGGCTGTGGAGAGCAGCAAATCATTTGGAAAAATGACGGGGGTAAACGTTTTTGTAAGCGGTGCTGGAGTGCTCATTCCAATACACTAAAGCCTAAACCAACAGGTAAGCAAAAACCGATACCCCCTCGCTCTCCTAAGCGTATAGCACAAGACCTTGTTTACAAGGCTAAACGATTAAAATTCCTGAAAGAGTATCCAGTTTGTGGAGCTAATCTTTCAGGTATATGTACAACTGTATCCACGGATGTGCATCATAAGGCCGGTAGAACCGGTGAACTCTTTCTAAACGAAGAGTATTGGATAGCTTTGTGTAGAAGCTGTCACCAATATGTTGAACTACATCCTCAACAAGCCAAGGAAATGGGCTTATCACTAAACAGATTATAAATCAAATGGAAAAGACACAACTTAAAAAGTCTAGATTTTGGTCCAAAGAGGACCTTGAATGGTTAATGCAATTAGTAAACGCAGAGAAATCTGAAAAAGAAGGTTATGCTGTAGCTGCTGAATATTTCGGTGTATCTGAAAATGCTATTATACTTAGAGTTAAACGTTGTAAAAAAGGACTAGGTATGGCTAGAACTAATCTTAAGAATATTCAAAAGGCTCCTGTCAAAAGCAATATGCCTAAAGGATATAAGCATAAGAAAAGAAAAGCATCTACTGAAACTATAGAACCTGTTGTTACCGGTTTAAGGTATAATGGTAAAAGACGCGGTCCTAAGAAAGGTTGGAAGAATGTTACAAGTACAACTACTTCATCTGTACCTACACCAATAGTAGTAACAACTGTTACCAATCCTTTATTGGATATGGTAGTTAACATGTTGAAAACTACACCGATCAAGGATGTAATGATCAATATGGAAAACAAAAAGGTTATCTTATCCTTTTAATATGAAAGGTAAAACTTTAGGAATAGCTCTCGTTAAAGAGGCTTGTCGATTATGCGGTGGACTGCAGG
>JGI12421J11937_10001091_pt1 | contig 10900 bp, 11 predicted proteins | sample LakErihyJuly2011_2_FD_11937 | JGI IMG/M metagenome (IMG submission 11937)
ATTTTTTGATTTTAGAATTTGAGTACATAACTTTATTTATTTAGAAATTTATAAAAAACTTTAGAAAAAATAGAAATATCAGAGATATGTACTCAAATTTTAAAATAGGATTTTTAAGATTTCTTGGTTTGAATTCTAAGCAGTTATAGAGAAGCCTCTTAAGGCATGCCTGCGGCATGGGCGACCCTTTAACAGATTCTAGAGTAGCCTACTTGGCTTCTTGTTTATTTTCTATAAAAAGCCACAGTATATTTATTATATATTAAAAAAAATGACTAAAAATATTATAAATTATTTAATACTTATTATAATAGGAGAATATGAGTAAATCGAGTAATTCATTTAACGACCCTTTAATAAAAATGGAAGTTTCCAAATCTAACTTTAAAGATTGGGAAAAAAAATTTAAATTCGCATCTTCAATCCCGAATCACTTTCTATCATACATGGATATATCAGTAGATAAGAAAGAATCTATTGTCGTTAAAAAGAAACTCTATTTAGAAAGAGTTAAAATGTTCGTCGATAATAATTCTGGGCATTTATTGAATAAACTAATATCTGTTAATAAATCACAAAGTCTTCTTGAAGAAGATAAAGAAGATTACAATGAATTGATGCGACTTTATAATAAAAGTATTAAGGAATATTATGATGCTCATAACAAAAAAATCGTAATAAGACTTGTATTAAGGACGAATAAAGATAGATTGATGGCTTATCTTCAATATTACTATTATAAAATAAGAACACAAGATAGTTACACGCCTAAAAGTATTGTAAATGAGGTCGATGATTTTATTTTAAAAAACCAAATGTACGGATTATATGCCGATAATTTAATGATAGGATTTTTGATAATTAAAAAAAATAGGGCTTTTATAATTGATGACAATTCAAAGAGTAATACTGATACATTTTATATTCAAGAAGTCTATGTTGATAAAAGTATGCGAGGTAAAAAATTAGGAAAAATATTACTTGACTACGCTCTTCTAATATGTCCTATTGGCAAAAAATACATATCTCTTATGACATACGATGGAAATCCTATGGCGAATATTGCGAAATCTTATAAATTTGTATTACAAAAGAAGCCTTCGCCCTGTCCTGTAAATAAACTGTTGTTTGTTCGTAAAATGAAAGATGATGATTTTGTAAGAAATACGAATAGAATTAGTGATTAATAAATATTTATGAGGATTATATAATATAAAGAATAAATTATGAATATTATTTAACATAATATACAATGTATTTTGAAATTTTAGGATTAGATATTAATAAAATTTCAAAATATACTAAAGAAGATATTAAGGAAATATATAAAAAAATAGCATTAGAATGTCATCCAGATAAACTAGTAAAAATAGAAAATGCTGAAGAAAAAAATGTGAAAATAGAAAGATTTAAAAAAGCCTGTATAGCATATAAAAGGGCGTTAGAAGATTTTGAGAATTACGGAAGATTACAGATATATTCTAGCGATGACATAAATAATTCTAATAATAATTATGATAATGACTTCGGCGATTTTGGTAATTTTGGAGATTTTGGCGAATATGATAATGTAGATATTAATTTTTGGGAAGAGATGTATAGTAATTATTTTAATGATAAAAATACTATTAAAAACACATTTATAAATCTTGCCAATATTTTTTTAACTAAGGGTATAAAAAGTAAAAATTATTATAATCCTTCATCTAAAATAATAAAACATAGTATAATATTGCCTGTTAATTATTTAGATTTATATACAGATAAGAATAAAAAAATTAGGATATTATTAAAAGGCGTTAAGAAACCATTTAATTTTAGTATATTATGTAAAAAAGAATATCCTTCTTTTATAAGACAATATATTGATGATGATGGAATAGAACACGAAATAGAGATTAAAATGATGATATCTAATATTAATAAAAAAAAGAAAGATTCTTATAATTCCGATTCTTCTAACACAGATTCTTCTATAAATGATAATTCGCAAGAATCAGGTGATGATTTTGACTATGATAAATATAGATTAAATAATAAAAATATAGAATATCGTCATAAAATAACTAATGACCGCATAGATTTAATGATTGATATATATATAAATCTCAAAGATTATCTTGAAGGTTCATGTAAAAAAATAAAATATATAGATAATAATTATATAAATATAGATATACCTTCTTTTACATTAAATAATTTAATTATTAATAATAAAGGGCTTTTAGGAGGCAATTTAATTATTAATATAATATTATTAAATATTTCTAAAATTAATTGGGATAAACTAGAATTTACAGAAAAAACCTTATTTCTAAAATCTATTGACAATATTTATAAAAATTGATATAAGAATTTAACAATATACTATCATAATAGCGTAGAAATATGCTAGTATTCTGTAGAGGATACACCCAGCAATTCACCCAAATAAAGAATCTATAATATCGTAAGATGTTAGTATTCTGTAGAGGATACATCCAGCAATTCACAAACTAATATTTACATAACATAGCAATATGTTAGTATCCTGTAGAGGATACATCCAGCAATTCACCAAATAAAGAATCTATAACATAGCAATATGTTAGTATTCTGTAGAGGATACATCCAGCAATTCACAAACTAATATTTACATAACATAGCAATATGTTAGTATCCTGTAGAGGATACACCCAGCAATTCACCCAATAAAGAATCTATAACATAGCAATATGTTAGTATCCTGTAGAGGATACATCCAGCAATTCACAACCTAATATTTACATAACATAGCAATATGTTAGTATTCTGTAGAGGATACATCCAGCAATTCACAACCTAATATTTACATAACATAGCAATATGTTAGTATTCTGTAGAGGATACACCCAGCAATTCACTCAATAAGCATCTATGATATCTTCGGATGTCAGTATCTGTATAGGATACACCCAGCAATTCACAAACTAATATAAGCAAATTTTATTTATTATTTTTCTATGATATATAATATAATGTCTATAAAATAAATCTTTTATAAATAAAAAAATATTTATTGATTGTTTTTTATAATATTTTTCATGATTTTACATATATATATTTCTATTTACCATATTTTCGCGTAATCTAAGATATACATTTCTCTTTTTTTTATCATTAATAATATATTTGTAGTTATTATACAAAACACTATCGACATTTTGAAAATTGTATGTATAATTATAAATATTATTGATATTAGGATAACTCGGGCATCTCATAATATTAGGTCTTTTAAACGATGATATATTGGGAAGTACAAGAATTAACAACAAAATGGCACGGAAAATATTAGCAATTACTAGCATTTATTATGATAATAATTCAATTAAAAATAATAATCAATTTTTTATTTATTTGAATAATAATTTATACTCATTGAGATTCATAACACCCATATCGCGATTGCAAGTTTTACAGGTTGGCTGTAAATTATTCAACGTAATTTCTCCACCTAATGCGTGGGCTATTATATGACCACATTCCATATCTCTAAAATCTATCTTTTTATCACATACATAACATTTTCCATTCATATCATTGTTATTATATTTATTCCATACCTTTTTTTTGAGATCATAGGTAATCGTTTTTCTATCATTTTTAATTAAAATATCTTGAAAAAATTTCATTCCTATTTCATTAATATTATAAGAATTAATTAAAGCATAAATAGCCAAATCAAGCCATTCGTAGTTTTTGAAAACTCCTAAATAACATACATAAACACATCTCTCTTTCTCCTTCTTGTTTTTACATTTCTCAAATCTTTTAGTATATGTTGGATCTAACTGATTAAAAGCAATACTTTCCAAAAAATCATTTACCTTTAATATATAATTAAATAAATCGTTTTCGGTCTTATTATTATTAGTTAACTTTCCTATAATATCGCGTACTTTTATATGTCTCCCTAAATCATTTAGAGATATATGTGGACATTGATAATTTTTATCAGCAAGTCCAATAACACTATCTATATAATCTCCCTTAAAATAATGCGTCGTAAATCTATCTACCAAAGATTGTAATATCATCTTTTCAATAGCAACAAGATTTAATATAGGTTTAATTGGCGAATGTTTATTAATTTTTTTGAAATATTCATTTACTTCTTCGATACTATCAACATTATATTTTACAATAGGCACTAGAATATTATCAACATCATAACCAGCCTTTTTTAATCTCGAATAAGCCTCTACTCTATGTTGACCATCTAATATATATCCTTTCTTTTCTTGTACTATATAAGCAATGGTAAAACTTTGCAACATAGAAAATGTTTTGTATTTATTATATTCATTTTTTTGATCTTCAACCATATTATTAATATGTTCATTATCTACTAATCTCTGCAATTCNGGAATTTGATATTTATCTATAATATCTTTTATCGGTTTTTGTAGTAATTCTGTTCTCATTTATTAGTTAAAATAGTATATCATAATATCACTATTTGTTTATATCTTATTGTAATATTTCTTCATAATATTATTTATAATATTTATTTATTATAGAATTATGAATAATAATATACCAAAAAAAGCATTATGTATTCGTAATACGAGTACTTGGGGACATATTAAACCAGAACATAAATTTGATTCTGAAAAGTTTAATCCAGAAAGTTTTTTAAGAGATTTACCTATTATGTCTCCTAAAATTAATTATATGTTAGATAAAATCAAAGAATTAGATGAAAAAGATATGGCAGCAGAAGGTAAATATTATAAACATATAATATATAGCGATGTAGATGGTTCTAGTGGTGCTAAAATGGTTGCTTCGGCTATGATTGCTAAAAACTATAAGCCTATATATAATAAAGGTGTGATAAAAACAAAATATGAAGCAGAAGATAACTATAATACATTTGGGCTTTTAACAAAATCAGTAGTTAATAAAAAACCATTAACCGTAGGACTCAAGAAAAATATGATGGCTATCATGAATAATCGTGAATCGGGGGCAAAAGAAAATATTAATGGAAAAAATATGCGTTTTATTATTTTAGATTCGGGCTTTAAGGAGGGAATAGATGTATTTGATGTTAAATACATGCATATTTTAGAACCTCTAATTACTAAAGCAGAAAATACGCAAGTTATAGGTAGAGGTACGAGATATTGTGGACAATCGGGGCTACCCTTCATACCTAATGTAGGATGGCCTCTAAATATCTATAGATACAATATAAAATATGATGATAATATGACAGTTCATGATTTATTTATAAAACATAGCAATGAAAATATAAGTATTTTAAATTTTGTAGCAGAATTGGAAGATATAATGATAGCCGCCGCTGTAGATTTGCCATTAACTGAGAATATTCATTATACTACTATAAAAAATAACAGATTCTTAAATTATGTAAGAAATAATGCGGGTTTTGGAAATAATAAAAGTATAATTAAAATTAATAATAATCGTGGCACTTATAGAAATGATGTAGATAGTATAGATTGTGCTAAAAATTGTATAGGTATTCTAGAATATAAGACGGATGATTTTAATCCAGATAATTTATTAATATCTGCCGCTCTTCATATTATTAAAATAGAGTATGTTAAACAATTACCTGTATTTAACAAATCTAATTCAGACGATGATAATAAATTAGCTAATAAATCGTGGGAAGGTGTTTTTAAAAAGAAAATTAGATTTAATGAAGATGATAAAAAATTAGTTAAAGCATTTAATGAAAAATTTCCTAAGAGATATTTATGTCAATATATAAATAAACGTAAGGATTTTTGCGAAGCCATAAACGAAATATGGAAAAATAAATACTCTTTTTTTAAGAAACACGGAAATAAAATATTGGAGGTTCTCGATGATATATATAAGTTAAATAAGATAAATACTGTAAATTATAATGAAGTCTATAAATATATTTTTACAATAATGAAAGAATATAAACAAACCGAAAATCCACCTACAACTAAATTAAATATTATAGAATTAAATAAATATATATCTAAAAATTATAAAAAATATTATTGGGATATTCCTATTATTCAAAATAAATGTATAGCAGATTTAAAGAAAGATGATGACAAAAAAGTAGTAACCTTTTCTAATACGCAATTATTTGTTCAAAAGTATTTAACACCACAATCTCCTTATAAAGGTATATTTTTATATCATAGTGTTGGATCGGGAAAAACATGTACGGCTATAGCGACCGCTACGAACACCTTTAATAAACAAGGATATACTATATTATGGGTAACACGCCATACTCTTAAAGAGGATATATGGAAAAATATGTTTGATAATATATGTAATGTCATAATACAAGAAAAATTAAAAAGTGGAGAAATAAAAGAAATACCTAAACTTAAATCAAAAAGATTAGAGTTATTAGGAGACAGTTGGATACAACCTATATCTTATAAACAATTTACTAATATGATTAAAGGGAAAAATAAGTTCTATCTTAAAATGGTTAAAATTAATGGTAAAGAAGACCCTTTTAAGAAAACTTTGATAGTAATTGATGAGATACATAAAATATATAGCAATTCTCTATCGGCTATTGAAAAACCAAATCCCGCTGTTCTTCAAGAAATGATACAACGCTCTTATTCTATATCAGGGAAAGATTCGCTTAGATTAATTCTAATGTCCGCCACACCAATTACAGAAGATCCTATGAGTTCTATAAAAATACTAAATTTGTTATTAGAGAATGATAATAGAATGCCTGAAGATTTTGATATGTTTAAGAAAAAATATTGTAATGACAATGGTATAATTACCGAAAGTAAAATATTAGAATTAATGAATAATATGGCTGGCTTAATAAGTTATATTGATAGAAGTAATGATAAAAGTCAGTTTGCTTATCCTGTAATGAATGATGTTATATGCAATATTGACGTTAGTACATCAAATTTAGAAAGCAAATTAAGCAATATTAATAATATTATTGAAGAAATTACTAATAAGATGGAAAAATTAGATAAAAAAATTAATAAACAGGAAATAAAAGAGTTAAAGGCACAATTAAAGATAGAAGAGAAGGAGAAAAAGAATATTATAGCAAAATTCAAAGAACCAAAGAGTATTTTAGATTATATTAATAAATGTTTTAAAGATAAATCTAAATAATTTAAGATATATTTTTAGACGCGTAATATTTGATATAAGAATTATAAAAAAAATAAATAGATAATGTATATATTAGTATTGTATGCTTCTTGTATATCTATAATATTATTTAGTATTTATCATTATATAAATATAAATAGCGAGCAAAGTGAAAATCCTAATAAAACATATAATATTTCCAATGATTTGCTAACTTCAAATAATATAATAGTATTTTCGATAATATTTGTATTTTCTATGACATTAATTTATTTCTCGATGGATGAAAATACCGATATATTATCTATGATAGGTATAACTGACAATGAATATAGTAAATTAAATAATATATCAAAAAAAACATTAGTTGATCCACATATTTTAAAAAATACTAGTGAACCTATGAGTTCGGGGTTTGAACCTTACACAAGCGGAGGTTCTGTTTGTGAAGAAAGTTCAGACGATAGTTCTTCGGTATCTTCGAGCGAATCTGTATAATTTTATTATATCATAAAAAATTGATTAATTTTCTCATATATCTTTTGATAAGTATATAATATAAGTAATGAATAAAAAACATCTTGATAATTTTTTACTTCCTTCTTTTCAGGTAAGAAGGAATATAGATCTTTAAGTAATATTCTAGAGAATTATGTTGTAATTATTGCCAATGAGAATATTATATTAGACTTGCTGAAATATGCTAGGGTAATAATATATAGGGCGAACTTATAGATAAACTATTATTTTTTACAGATAGTTTTGGGATCAATATTAAGAGCCTTGAGAATTCTCTTATAAAATTGTAGATTAAAATTAACTACACTACAATTTTCATATTCTTTAATAATATTATCTTTAATACACATCTTTTGTGCCAAATCTTTTTGAGTAATATTAAGTGCTTTGCGTCCATCTACAATAGCCTGGGCATATTCGCGAGTAATTTTATTCAATGTAGGGATATCATCTTCTAGCAATTTAATATACTCTTTATGTCCTGCTTGATTAGGAATGTTATTTTGTTTTTGTACCTTTGCTTTAGTATTCTTCAAAACAACAGGAGTCCAATCTTGAAAGTTCACAGAGTTCATTATTATATTATATTTATATTATAATATAAATCAATTTTTTATCAAATAAGATATATTTTTTTATAAAAAAATGTTCTTGAAAAACTATTATTTATAAAAAATTGATGATGGCAAATAAATATTTTTAATCGCCCATCAAGCAGATTGATAGAGCCCTTCGAAAAGTCTTAGAAAACTTTTAGATAACTCTTAAGCGACCCCTATATTTAATACTGAAAATATAATGGCATCTTCTAAACAAATCTTTGAATATGACGGTGAAACTGTATCAATTGATCTCTCAAATGTAAAGTTTTGTCCCGGGCCATGTAATAACACTATGGACGAACCAGAACCATCTAAATATGCTTCAGTAGATAATAGACGAGAAGATACATATTGGTTCAAACCTTATTCTGGGGGTAAATATATGAGATTCTGTTTTCCTATCAATGAAAAACAAACTCTTGTTCTTAATAATTTGCGTATATGTGCTTCGTGTCATCATAGGTATTTGGAGTTTACCGAAGAGAATTGTAGAGAAGAACTTATGAGTGATGCCAAAATCATTATGAAAAAACTAGAAAACAATATTGTCTAAATAATATATAAAATGTGTTGTATATAATTATGTATTTTTTGTTTTGTATAATTAAAAAATGATTAATATATTGTATTATTTATTATAACATTATATAATATGAATAGTGAAAATCAGCGTACTCTATTCCAGCGTGCGGGTGAAATTATTGTAAATAAGTATAATAATATTAAAGATATTCCCGATAAATATTTATTCTTTTACAAAAATTATATTCCACTTTCAATTGGACAAAAAAGAAAATATGAAGATGATAGTATAGTATAAATGTTATATTCGCAAATATCATTTAATAGAATAGTTTACCTTTAACATTTTTAACCACATAATCTAAATAAAAATCTTTATTAATTGATTGAGCCGCTATTGGTTTAAATTTACGACCTAAAAAACATGGGCTTTTTAGTAAATGAAGTAATTCGGCCTGTGTAATATGTATATAATTTTTTAATTCTCTATCTGTGGCATATTTATAATCCATTCCTTCCCAATTTGCAAATGTCGTAGCAACTTCAGGCGGGGAATTATACGACGTCGCTTTAATCTCTTCGTGTAAATTATCACCATATGTATATGATAGATATGTTATATAACATAATTCGTCGGCGGCATAAGAATTTTTAAACCATACTAGATATTCTGTATTATTTACTAATAATTCACTATGTTTTCTATTTAATATACACCATTGCGAAGCCTTATTTAAATATTTCATATCTATATATGTCAATGCATTAATACAATCGGGAAGACAATCCTCTGGATTTGCTATATGAAAATAAGAATACCTTTCTTCTAAATTATTATAGATATATTCGAAAGGTTTTAGAGGGATACAAGAACCTGACAAGAATATAAAATGTGTATTATTTTTATCTTTCAATGCTTCCAATAACATAAAATTTTGTGCTTTTACTATTGAAATATCTGCATATTTAGTAGGAATATTTTTGGAAACCTTGTATTCTTCTAGAAATTCTAAACGCTCGTCGTATTTATAATGAATATATATATTATATTTACTCTTATCTATATTACTAAAAAACATATGCCATAATTCTTCATGATTTATTATGTTGTATATCAAAAATATAAATGCTATCTTGTTCATTTATATTTATATCTTAAAATATATTTATATGAAATGTATTATAAATTTAATGTTTATAATATATAATAAAAATAAAAGTGCTCTCGGGGAGACTTGAACTCCCAATCTTTGGCTCATAAGACCAACGCTTTAACCGATTAAGCTACGAGAGCATAATTAAATAATAGGAGGAATTGCTCCCATATTATATATATTACACCTAATTCTTATATCTATTTTCAACTGATATAAAGAAAAAATGATAAGGATTAGATTATACATGTAATATATATTATGAATATAATGAATGAACCAACACATTATATAATAAGAGTAGGAGATGGTATTAATTTTACAAACAGTTCTAGATATAATTGCTGGGGTCTTAATTCGAAGAATAATAATGTTAAAAATCTTATGAAACATATTAAGGAAAATGATATATTATGGTTTATAAAAAATAAAACAAATGGACAAGTAATAGCAGTTTCAAAATATACTACAAATGAAAAAAGAATTCTCGGACCGCTAATAAATATATCAAAAACAAATGAAGAACTTGGATGGAATAATATTGAGAATATTGATATAATGATATATTATGATAATTTATATAATATATCTAGATGTAATATATTCATAAATCTAAAAGGTCAAAATTCGATTTATAAGTATTCTGATAATAAATTTAATATTGATTTGAAAAAAGAGTATTATAATATTATAAAGTATTCGAATATAACTACAATAATGTAAATTTTATTATAAAATTAATATTTATAATAATCAATAAAAATAATAGTGCTCGTAGGATATTTAAATTCCTAATATTTTGCTCATAAGACCAATGCTTTAATACATATAAAGCAAAAATATATAAGAAATGAAAATATAAGGGCTACTAATAAATATATCAAAAAACAAACAAAGTTCTAGGATAGATAGGTATAAAGAATATAGATACTATCTAATAATTTAAGATTTACAAAACTGCAAACCAATTTCGCAAATCTTACT
>JGI12421J11937_10001093_pt1 | contig 10895 bp, 9 predicted proteins | sample LakErihyJuly2011_2_FD_11937 | JGI IMG/M metagenome (IMG submission 11937)
AATTAATGATTGTACCTGGATATACCTTTAAAATTGCAAATGGCTTGGTGACTAATTTTCACCAACCAAAATCGACCTTACTTTTAATTATTGCAGCCATTACTGGAGATGAATGGAGAAGCATATACCAACATGCTATTGATAACCAATACCGCTTTTTAAGTTATGGCGATGGTTGCTTTTTTACGATTAACGAATAAGATTAATCTATTAATTAGGAAGTATAATTTCAATAGTAGTACCTACACCTATTTCGCTATTCACTGTAATTTGACCTTTATGTGTATCTATAACCCATTTCACATAACTCATTCCTAAACCATATCCTTTTACATCATGCACATTACCAGAGTGCGCTCTGTAAAATTTTTCGAAAATATGTTTTCTTGCATTGGCATCCATTCCAATGCCTTTGTCAATAATACGAATACAGGTTTTATTATGCAAGGTCTTTGTTTGTATGGTAATATCTATGTCATTTTTGGAATACTTAATGGCATTGTCAATTAAATTAGAGAGTACATGNAGTATATGTTCTTCATCTGCCTTNATAATNGAAGGGCTGGCCTCTAAAATAGTTTGCACATTGGAAGGCTTACCCTCTAATTGTAATTTAAAACTATCTACCACCCCAAGTATTAAATCATGTAATTCTACTTCTTGCTTATTCAGTTCATTTTCCTTTTTATCCAATTGAGCTGCTTGCAAAATAGTTTCTACATGCTTATTCATTCTTATATTTTCTTCCTTAATTATACTACTGAAATAATCTACCGACTTAGGATCGGTATTTACCTTAGTACTCTTCAAAGCATCTACCGCCAAAGAGATAGTAGCTAGTGGCGTTTTGAGCTCATGGGTCATATTATTAATAAAGTCTTTTTTTATTTCCACTAATTTTCGCTGTGTCATAAGTGATCGAATGGTAATAAAGAAAGCAGCTAGCACCACAATAATAAATAGCACCACCCCTACAATTACCCATAATAAAGAGCGTAATAAATAATAGCGAATATTGGGCGCTACAATAATAATAGTTTCAAAGGGACCCGTAGGTTCCATAATATCAGCAGGTATTACCGTAATTCTTGCTTGAAGCGTATTCATTTCATCTGAAAAAACATCTTCAAATTTCTTACTCTTCATTTCGATATTACCTTTTTTATCGGCAATAGCAAATTCAAAAGGCAAGTCACTTAATCCATACTTTTCTAAAGCTAATTGTATCTTTTTTTGCATTTCCTTATAGTTGTATATGTCGGAAATGGTGGTTTCTTCAAAATTGTGTAAATGATAATCGTCATTTAATCCCAAACTCTTTTTAGGCAAACGAAATGACAAACCACTATTCACTTTTTTACTTACATCATTTGACACTAATACCCCCGATTGATTAAGCTTATCTGATAACTGATTTTTTTGTAAAAACATCAGGCCCTGCAACCAAGATATTTGAATAAATAGAATACCCAAAATAGACAGTGCTATTAAAACAAAAATGACAGGAAAAGTTTTTTTCATAAGTTCAAGTTCGGTACCGCCCCTAAGGCTATGTGAATATAAAAAAAATCCCGGCTACCATGGGCAACCGGGACAACTATTTAAAAACATCCAAAAAAATTAGGACGCTATTAACTCTTTTTATAAAACGCCTTCTACTAAAACGGTAGCTTGATTATTAATCACCTCTACAAAACCGCCTTGAATAGCATAGGTTTCTGAAGCTTCTCCTTTTTTCAAGACCTTCACTTGTCCTACTCCTAAAGCACTTACCAAGGGGGCATGTTTATCTAATACTTCAAATAACCCATCAATACCAGGCAATTGAACGCCTTGTACTTCTCCGCTATAAAGCTTTTTCTCGGGAGTCAAAATTTCTAATAACATGCGTACAGTTTAAAATAATCGTTTAAAGTAATTAGGCTTGTGCCATCATTTTCTTTCCTTTCTCCACCGCATCTTCTAAAGTACCCACTAAGTTAAAGGCTGCTTCTGGATAAGTATCTACTTCACCATCCATGATGGCATTGAATCCGCGAATAGTATCTTCAATAGAAACAAATACACCTTTTAAACCTGTGAACTGCTCAGCTACGTGGAAAGGTTGAGATAAGAAACGTTGAACACGACGCGCACGAGATACAATTAATTTATCTTCATCACTTAATTCATCCATACCAAGAATGGCGATAATATCTTGTAGCTCTTTATAACGTTGTAAAATCATTTTTACTTTTTGCGCTGTTTCATAATGCGCAGCACCTACGATTGCAGGTGTTAAAATTCTTGAAGTAGAATCCAAAGGATCTACCGCAGGATAAATACCTAAATCGGCAATTTTACGAGAAAGTACAGTTGTCGCATCTAAGTGCGCAAATGTTGTTGCCGGTGCTGGATCGGTTAAGTCATCCGCAGGAACATATACCGCTTGTACTGAAGTGATAGAACCACTCTTAGTAGAAGTAATACGCTCTTGCATAAGTCCCATCTCTGTTGCTAAAGTTGGTTGGTAACCCACCGCTGATGGCATACGACCNAATAAAGCCGATACCTCAGAACCTGCTTGTGTAAAACGGAAGATATTATCTACGAAAAATAAAATGTCTTTTCCTTTTCCTGTACCATCTCCATCACGGAAATATTCTGCAATAGTCAAACCACTCAAAGCCACACGCGCACGTGCTCCTGGAGGTTCGTTCATTTGTCCGAATACGAAAGTCGCTTTTGACTCTTTTAATTCTTTCATATTCACTTTGCTTAAATCCCATCCACCTTCTTCCATGCTATGTTTGAAATCGTCACCATATTTCATGATACCCGCTTCAATCATCTCACGTAATAAATCATTTCCCTCACGTGTTCTTTCTCCCACTCCCGCAAACACTGATAAACCACCGTGTCCTTTTGCGATATTATTAATTAACTCTTGAATCAATACTGTTTTACCTACACCCGCACCACCAAACAATCCAATCTTACCGCCCTTTGCATAAGGTTCAATAAGATCAATTACTTTAATACCCGTAAACAACACTTCTGTTGCAGTACTTAAGTCTTCAAACTTTGGAGGCGTTGCGTGAATAGGACGACCATTTGATTTATCTAATTGAGGTAGGCCATCGATAGCATCACCTGTTACATTAAATAAACGACCATAAATATCATCGCCTATTGGCATTGAAATGGGTTTACCACTATCTATTACTTCCATTCCTCTTACCAAACCTTCTGTACCGTCCATCGCAATAGCACGTACACTATCTTCTCCTAAGTGTTGTTGCACTTCAAGAATTAATTTTTCACCACCTGGTCTTACAATTGTAAGCGCATTATAAATTTCAGGAAGTGATTGCTGATTTGGGAATTGAACGTCTACAACAGCACCAATAATTTGTTTGATTTTACCATTTGTTGTCATAATATACTATTTCGGCTGCAAAGGTAAGGTATTGGTGGTTTATTGCAAAAATTGTACGTAGATAATCGCAGCTAAAATTCCCCCCACAATGGGCCCTAATACCGGTACTGCCGCATAGCCCCAATCACTGCTGCCTTTTCCCTTAATAGGAAGTATAAAATGCATGATTCTAGGCCCTAAATCCCTGGCCGGATTCACCGCCCAACCTGTGGGACCACCCAGTCCAAAGCCAATACCTCCTACTAATAAGGCTACGGGCAAGGCAGATAAGGCGCCCAAATCGGAGTCGGCTGGCTTCAGTAAAAATATACCCAATAAAAAAACCATGGTAGCCAAGGTTTCTACAATAAAATTTTGAGGAATATTACGAATAGCGGGGCCAGTAGAAAAAACAGCTAATTGCGCTCCCGCATCCTGGGTCTCATTAAAGTGGTCTTTATAGACCATCCAAACAATTAATGCACCTAACATAGCCCCTAGCATTTGAGCTAAAATATAAGAAGGCACCAAGGCCCATTCAAACTTACCGGCACTTGCCAGCGCAATAGTGACCGCCGGATTTAAATGACCTCCACTGATACTAGTAGTAGCGTAAACTCCTACAAATACTGCAATCACCCATCCCAGTACAATGGTAATAAGTCCACCATCATTGCCTTTTGAATTTTTTAATAAGTTGTTAGCGACTACTCCATTTCCAATGGTGATGACAAGTGCAGTGCCCAATAGTTCAGCGGTAAAAGGTGTCATATATTTTTATTTGATTGATAGGAGAGATTAAGTTAAACAAAAAATTTATTAAAATTTATAAAATGAAAATAAGTTTTGATTACCAATTATTGGTAGCCTTAATAGCACGCTCCCAGCCTTGAATCCAGTCTTTTCTTTTTTCTGCTGTGGCGCTAGGAAGAAAGGTTTGATCAATTTGCCATTTCGATCTTAGTTCTTCAATGTCTTTCCAAAAGCCAACGGCTAAGCCTGCTAAATAAGCAGCGCCAAGTGCAGTCGTTTCAACCATGGTAGGCCTGGTTACTTTTGTGTTCACTATATCTGATTGAAATTGCATGAGTAAATTATTATGCGTAGCACCGCCGTCTACTCTTAATTCTGCAATAGGAATACCAGCATCTGCTTCCATCGCTTTTAATAAATCATAACTTTGAAAAGCAATACTTTCAAGTGCAGCGCGTGCAATATGAGCCGATGTAGTACCTCGCGTAATTCCCACAATGGTTCCTCTTGCATGTTGATTCCAATAAGGCGCCCCTAATCCTGCAAAGGCAGGCACTAGATACACGCCGTCTGTTTCTTCCACTTGTTTTGCTAGCGCTTCTACTTCGGAAGAATTTCTAATTAAATGTAGTCCGTCTCTTAACCACTGCACTACAGCACCTCCAATAAATACACTTCCTTCTAATGCATAGTAAGTGTGTCCATTAATTTGTAAAGCAATAGTGGTTAATAAATTATTTTTTGAGCTCACCGCTTTTTCACCCGTATGCATTAACATAAAACATCCTGTACCATAGGTATTTTTAACCATGCCTGGTTCGGTACACATTTGTCCAAACAATGCCGATTGCTGATCTCCTGCAATACCTGCAATAGGAATTTCATGGTGTGCAAATAACTGAGTGGTATGTCCATATACTTCACTGCTGCTTTTTACTTCAGGCAACATAGATATTGGCACATTTAATAATTTCAATAATTCAGTATCCCACTGCAGTGTGTGAATATTAAATAGCATGGTGCGAGAAGCATTGGTCACATCGGTTACATGTACTTTCCCATTGGTTAATTTCCAAACCAACCAAGTATCAATGGTACCAAAAATAAGTTCGCCCTTATTGGCTAAATCACGCGCACCTGCTACGTTATCTAAAATCCAATTAATTTTTGTGCCTGAAAAATAAGAATCAATGACCAAGCCTGTTTTTTCTTGGACCATTTTGGCATGTCCTTGTTTTTTTAAGTTGTCGCAAAAATCGGCTGTACGTCTGTCCTGCCAAACAATGGCATTATAAATAGGTTGACCTGTGGTTTTATTCCAAACCACTGTCGTTTCTCTTTGATTGGTGATGCCAATGGCTGCCACATCATTCACCGATAAGCCTTTCATACTAATGGCTTCAGTAGCGACACCCATTTGTGTACTCCAAATTTCTAAAGGATCATGTTCCACCCATCCTGGCTTTGGAAAAATTTGTTGAAATTCTTTTTGAGAAGTGGCGTGAATTTGACCTTGGTGATCAAATAAAATAGCACGACTACTGGTAGTGCCCTGATCAAAGGATAAGATATATTTTGACATAACAATCGGTTAATGGATTGTAATATAAAAAAAGAAATGCAGAAAAAGTAACTTGAATTTATCTTCTATTCTTTAACCAGCTCTCCGGATCAAAGAAAACTCCTTTTTCATTGTTGATCATAAATAGAAGTGCACCCTCTCCGTCTAAATTAATACCCGACTTACCTAGTGTAGTGCCTGCTCTTACTTCTTGGTCTTTACTTACATTGATGCTACTCAAATGAGTATAGGTAGAAAAGTATTTTCCATGTTGAATAAAAACTGTTAAATCGCCATTAATATCTCCTGTATACTTAACTACTCCGTTTGCTACACTTTTCACAGAACTTCCTTTAGGCAGGGCTAATTCAATACCATCACTTTTGCGATTCAATTTGGTGCCTGGAATATTCTCCACTCCAAAATGTATATATACATTACCTCTATCTACGGGCCAAGGCAGGTTCCCTCTATTGTTTTCAAATAAGATAGAAGCTTCTCTTCCTTCTTCAGTCGTTTCTAAGGCAGAGTAGGGTCGGTTATCTGTGGTGCTTGTCAATCCCCCTTCTACATTACCCACTTTTGAATTTTTTGAACTTGTTTTGGTAGATGCTATTGCATCCCCATTATTTTTTACAGGTGTTTTTCCTGCATCATTGGACGACTTTAATTTAGCTATTCTTTCTTTTTCTTTACGTTCGGCTTCTAGTGTTTCTCTTCTAATAATAGTTAATAAAGCGGACTGCATTTTCTTTCTTTGTGCTTCCTTCTGACGCACTTGTGCAGTAATCTCTTGTTCCTTACTCTTTAATTGCTTGACAATTTTGTCCTGCTCTTTTTGGTCTACCACTAGTACTTTTAATTGCTCGTTCTGCACGACCAATGTCTTCAACCTATCTTTTTTATTGGCACCTAATATATTTATTTTAGCGTTCAAATCGGTTTGCGATAAATCTATGGCACTCGCTTGCGCCTCTCTATTTTGTCTATAGCTTTTTAAATAAGTAATTCTTTTTATAGCATCGTTAAAACTACCTGCCGAAAATAAAAAATTTAAATACTCATAGCCACTTCTGCTCTTATAGGCAAATACAATGCTTTTTTGATACCTAGATTTTAAAGTATCTAAATCCTTATTTAATCTTTGAACATCTAATTGATTATTATAAATAGCGTCATCTAAAATTTTTACTTGCTTCGCAATACCATTGATGAGCGATTTTCTTTTCGATATTTTACTTCTAATAGCCTCTAATTGACCTAATGAATTTTTTTTATTCTTTTTAGTTTTTTCCAATAACTGATTTAGCTCCTCTAATTCTTTTCTTAATGTTTGCTCTTGTTTTTGCAAGTCTTCTCTAGAGTCACTGGCTTGCGCTGAAGCTTGCATAGAAAGCACCACTGTTGAAAATAAAATAAATAAAGCCCTTTTAATCATATTGTCCTTTATTAAATCGATAAATTATTTGCGTTTACCCAATTTAGGTATTGCAAAAGTATATTTTAATGGTTCGTCAAAAGCAAATTCTTTTACTTCCATATGAATCTCTAACTTATTGTTAGCTGCTATAGAAATATCGCGGTACTGAGGAAATTGAAACTTACCATAGATTGTATGGTCGCTGTAAGAGATATCGCAGGTGCGGTGTTGGTTAACATCTACATCATCTAATTTTAAATGTAAAATTTTAGTATTGTCCTCATTTAAAATAATAAGATTTTTAAACAAACTGCCTATCAAACCCACCTGTAATTTTCCATTATTGTTTTTATAAGAAACAATATTGGTGTTATTCATAAAAATAGGATTGCCTATTACTAAATCTTCCACAGTAGCATAAGTAAAAGGTATTTTTAAAACTTCTTGCAAGTAGCTTAATGGTTTACGTTCTACTTTCTTACTTAAAGGATAAATTAAAACCACGCTATCCTTATTTATAAGCGCCTTTAATCCAATCACACCCATGGCGCCTCTCACCGTTAAATAAATAGCTTTATTTTTTTGAATACTTACATTGACAATATAATTATCTGCATTTTTTAAAGTCTCATAGTCTACTTTAAACTTAGCATTCATGGTGGTAAAATCAATTTTAGCTAGCTCAATTTTATTCAAGATGCCTTTGATAATAGCGGCGGAATCTACTTTAGGTTTTTTAGCAATAAGTGCCGCATTGGTGGAATCGGCTTTTGAAAGGGCATCTTTTATCACTTGCACTTTTTTATAAGTAGAGCAAGAAGCCAAAAACAAAACAAAACCAAGTATATATAAACCTTTTTTCATTGACTTATTATTTTTTGCCCGTATGGCCAAAGCCCCCAGCCCCTCTTTCAGTAGCTTCTAAGGTTTCTACTTTTTCTAAAATTACTTTTTCCACTTTTTGAAAAACCATTTGTGCAATTCTATCTCCATCTGTTATAAGCTGTGGCTCATTGGATAAATTAATGAGTATTACTTTTAATTCGCCTCTATAATCTGCATCAATGGTGCCTGGTGTATTCAAACAAGTAAGTCCTTGCTTAATGGCTAGTCCACTTCTAGGTCGAATTTGCGCTTCCCAATTTTCAGGTAGGGCTAAAAACAATCCCGTTGGAATTAAAACTCTTTCCATGGGCGCCATCGTAATGGGGCTAGTCAAAAAGGCTCTAATGTCCATCCCTGATGAACCAGTAGTGGCATATTCCGGTAAAGGATGATGGCTTTTATTGACTATTTGAACCGCTGTTGACATATCAACAAAAATAGGCAATTAGAAGTAGAAAATGGTACCAAACCTAAGTGTATTCGATAAAGGATTTCTTGTGATACCACCTCCAGCAGGCACTAAATAAGAAATGTTAAATTTAGACTGTTGATATTGAAAGCTGGTACCTAGGGTTACATATTGCATACTACCTAGGTTCTTATTATTCTCAATAAAGTAACCCCCTCTAATAAAAAAACGATTCGTATAATTATATTCTATACCCATTGAGGCTTTTAAAGATTCTCCAAGGGGCATTCCATATTTTTTATTAAATGAATTAAACCAACTCGACACAACTGATTGTGAAAAGTACTGATTCACCGACTCCGCATTAGAATTGTCCGGATTAGCCGGGACCATAATTCTATTAATATCTAGACCAAATTCAATAGAGTTATCTGCATCTATTTTATTTAAATACCCTATACCCAAACCTAAATTGGCTGGAATAAAATACTTATTCTTTGTTTCATTGGAGTAACTGATTTTTCCACCTAAATTAGATAGTAATAAGCCTGCATGAAAGCCCTGCATGTCTTCATTTTGTTTATAAAACATGCTGATGTCCCCCGATAAGGTATTACCTGCTCGATAATTTACGCCCAATCCTCCAAAAGATCCTGAAACCAATCTAGAATGAATATAACGAAGTGTTACGCCCATACTTATTTTATCATTCAATAAAGTACTATAACCAAAATCGTAACTAAATTCAGAGGGGCGTTGCGAGCCTATGTTATTACTATTTTCATCAGTAAATTGAATTTCCCCTAGGCTAAAAAAACGAAGAGAACTATTGATGCTACTTTTATTATCTAATTTTTTATAAAAACCAGCACTAGCTAAATATACATCCCCTACTCCTAAATCCTTTAACCAAGGGGTATAGTTAATTAGAAAAAGCTTGTCTTCATTTAAATAAGGCAGCTTGGCTGTATTACCAAAAAGATCATTGGCTTCAGGTGACATCGCTAAAGATAAATTTCCCATACCACCAGAGCGTGCATCGGGAGAAATTAACATAAAAGGAACGGCTGTACTTTGAATTCTAATGGGATTGACTTGCGCCATGACCCATTGACTCATAAAAGACATAACCAAAAATAAAAAAAGGCGACTATATCGAGTACTGGTCATAAGATTTCGAGATTGCTACTATTAAAATGTAAAGATACAAAATACATTGAGTGGAATCTTTAAAATTTTACAAGCTTACTAGTTAAAAATTTTGTTACACTGCCGTCTTTAATACTTAATCTATAATAATAAACACCGGCTTGAATTTGAGCAGACCCAATACCAGCACCATCCCAGTTAGCCACCACCCTATTGGCTTTATAGGTTCCATTCAATGGCTTAGTGAATAGCAAATTACCCCTGCCATCGTAAATGCTTAGATTTATCTCTAGACTACTGCCCACCTTATTATGCTCAAAACTAAATTGAGTAAAGTTTTGAAATGGATTGGGGTAATTATATAAATTTTTAAAACTTACTATTTCAGAGGCGGGAACCACAAAATTTAGGGTTTTGGTGGTGGAATTGCCTAATAAGTCCCAAGCTTTAATCATTATTGAATGTGCACCTTCAGTTAAAAGGGGCAATGCATACATTAAATTACCTTTTTGATAGCTGTCCAAGTTGGCCAGAAAATAGTTATTGAGTACTATGGTATTTTTATAATCATTATCAATGACTAAAACTATATCATGCCCTAATGCATTGCCAGAAGTTTGAATACCTGCGCTATCTGCCAGATTTAAAATTAAATTGGATCTTTCAGCTGCCCATCCACCATCTATAAAATTACTATCGTTCAAAAATATTTTTACATCAGGGCCTTGATTATCATTTAGTAAAACTCCGCCAGCATCCATAGCAATTATATTGTCAAACATACCCATCGCATCCGATAGTTCATTATAAGCAGCCAATTGCATCTTTAAATTCTTTTGCAAGCTTACTTCTTTCGGTAATAAAAAGTCTACAGTAAAATTTCCCTTCGTCACCGTTACCTTTCCTTTAAATAAAATATTTTCTTGCATGGCTACCATCGCAACCTTACTTGAACTTGCATTCGCCAAAGTTTTTTTATTGGTAATTGCATCATATAAAAAAAAATCAAGCAGCCCATTAAAATTATTTTGCAAGACCCCCTTATTATTAACAGCACCCTTAAGCGTATATTTATTACCTGCTAGTAAGGTATCTTTTCCTGTAAAAGTTTTTTGATTCAAACTTATAATACCTATTTCATATTTAGGCAGCGACAAACGCATAGCAGGATCTCCCAATAAACTAAACTTAAAAGCATTCATACGATCCTCCTCTGCTGACCAAGCTTGCATTTTTGCTCTTTGCAATGCCTCTCCTATTGTTAAAAAATTGCCTAAGGAATCAGGCACCAATAATTGTTGTATAAAATGATCATTGATTT